>Ga0210394_10000970_pt1 | contig 50119 bp, 43 predicted proteins | sample IncBWC12MmetaG_FD_160121 | JGI IMG/M metagenome (GOLD analysis project Ga0210394, IMG submission 160121) | Forest soil microbial communities from Barre Woods Harvard Forest LTER site, Petersham, Massachusetts, United States - Inc-BW-C-12-M | ecosystem: Environmental > Terrestrial > Soil >...
GTTTCCCTTTTCATCTCTGAACCTAATCTTTTGAAAAAACGTGCTTTCCCTTAGCGATTTAATTAGGGATTCTAATTGCTTAATTATTTTGTTTTGGGTTTGAATCCTTTCATTAATTGCTGTTAAGATCGAACAAATCTTTTTTTGTTCAGAAATTGATGGATAAGTAAGATATATTTTAGAAACTCGGCTTGCACTGATACTCAAAACTTTTGACCCTTGGGCCTCTTTTTGAATTTGAGTCCTTACATTTTTCGATTTAAATAAGTATCCATTAAATCCAATATGAAAAGTGCTTTTCTTTGGTCTTGCCAATAATGTATGCAATCCAGAAAGTAATTTTTCATTATTTAGCTTGATTAACTCAATGCTTTTTCCAACATCATTTAAATCTTCTGAAGCATCTGCGAAAATAACGTCACCTTCTTTGCAGTAATAATCTTCTATAATTCTATCTATTGATATGTTTTCATTTACAAATGGCACATTCTCTTTTCCTAAATCGAATAGGGTTTGGAATTTAGTGTGAATATCTCCGTAATGAATATTTTTCACCTTCCCATTTTCATAATTCAAATTTTCTCGTGAATATGAATTTGTAACTTTAAAATCCATTAGATTTCCTAATTTTTCCACCTTCCACTCCTCATGAAACCCTGGGAATCTCAAATTTGGAACCTTAATGATTTTCTTTCTTCTGATTTAAAATTTCTTTATGTTTTTCTTTGGGATTTGTAATCAATTTAAAAACTAATTCAATGAACAAGCAAAAAACAATCTCGGAAATTGTCCGTTTATGGAAAACAGACAAAAAACAGTACGTAAAAAAATCAAGCTTTTCAGCGTATGTGCTGTTAGTTGAAAATCACTTATTACCTGCATTTGGAAACAAACACCAAATTGAAGAAGGCGAAGTACAAACTTTTGTATTTCAAAAATTAGAACAAGGCCTAAGTCATAAAACCGTTAAGGATATATTGATCGTGCTAAAAATGGTATTGAAATTTGGTGCTAAAAATAAATGGATAGAGCATCTACCATTCGATATTCAATTCCCAACAGAAAGAGAAAAATATACGATTGAGGTATTAAGTCGTACTAATCAAAAAAAGGTAATGCAATACATTCAGGAGCATTTTACTTTTCGCAACATAGGTGTATATATCTGTCTTTGCTCCGGCATGCGTATAGGTGAAATCTGTGCCCTCACATGGGAAGATATGGATGTTGATAATGGTGTTATCAATGTTAGAAGAACTATACAACGTATTTATACACTTGATGAAGATATTCGTAAAACAGAATTAATTTTAGACACGCCTAAAACAAAAAACTCCATTCGTGAAATCCCAATGAACAGAGATTTACTGAACATAATTAGACCTATCAAAAAAATAGTCAATAATTCCTTTTTTGTTTTAACTAACGATGCCAAGCCTACCGAGCCACGAACCTACAGAACGTATTATAAAAACCTAATGAAAGAATTGGAATTACCCGAACTCAAATTTCATGGATTACGGCATAGTTTTGCAACTAGATGTATTGAAAGCAAATGTGACTATAAAACAGTAAGTGTTCTTTTGGGGCATTCTAATATCAGCACAACATTAAATCTATATGTACATCCTAATTTAGAACAAAAAAAGAAGGCTATAGATCAAATGTTTCGTGGCTTAAAGTGATTATTGAATCCTTAGGGTATATAAGATGGTTAAATAAAATATTTGTTACTTTTAGAATATTTTTATTTTATGTCAAAACAATCCGAGCAAATATTAGAAGAAAAATTGATAGTCCTATTGCAAAAATTGGGTTATCAATACATTGCTATTGTGGATGAGAGGAAGCTTTTAGATAACCTAAAAGTACAATTGGAGAAACACAATAATATTGTTTTATCTAACTCGGAATTTGATAAAGTACTAAACATTCTTAATAAGGGTTCTGTTTTTGAGAAATCACATACACTCAGGCAAAAGCAACATATTGTTAAAGATAACGGAGATAATTTATATTTTGAATTCTTGAATACCGAGCATTGGTGTCAAAACGAATACCAAGTAACTAATCAGGTAAGTCAAGAAGGTAAATATAAAAATCGTTACGACGTTACATTACTTATCAATGGCTTGCCTTTGGTGCAAATAGAACTTAAACGTAGAGGCTTAGAATTGAAAGAGGCTTTTAATCAAATCAACCGTTATCAGCGCCATTCCTTTGGATCAAATTCGGCTTTGTATCAGTTTATACAAATATTTGTGATTAGTAATGGCGTAAACTCAAAATATTACGCTAATAATTCCAAACAAACATTCAAACAAACTTTCTATTGGACAGATGTAGAAAATAAACGCTTAACCAATATTCTCAATGGCTTTACAGATGCTTTTTTAGAACCTTGTCATATCAGTAAAATGATATGTAAATACATCGTACTAAACGAAGCTTACAAAATACCAATGGTGCTTCGGCCTTACCAGTTTTATGCTGTAGAAGCTTTAATTGAACGAGTGAAAAACTCAACTAAAAACGGATATATATGGCACACTACCGGTTCCGGTAAAACCTTAACCAGTTTTAAAGCCAGTCAAATTCTAATGAACTTATCGCAGGTTCATAAAGTAGTTTTTGTTGTGGATAGAAAAGATTTGGATTATCAGACCACTAAAGAATTTAACAGCTTTAGTGATGGTTGCATTGATGGAACTGATAATACAAGTAATTTGGTAAAACAATTTATTGATACATATATTGATAAAAAAGGGGAGGCTAAAAACACTAAACTTATTGTAACTACTATTCAGAAATTAAATACGGCAATCAGCAAATTGAAGTATGAAAAGAAAATGGCAAACTTGAAAGACAAGCGCATTATTTTCATTTTTGATGAGTGCCATCGTAGCCAGTTTGGAGAAACCCATAACCGAATAAAAGACTATTTCAACAATGCTCAAATGTTCGGTTTTACTGGAACACCAATTTTTGCGGATAATGCAAATAAAAATGATTTAGGAAAGCGTACTACTAAAGATTTATTTGAAGATTGCTTACATAAATATGTAATAACCGATGCTATTAAAGACGAAAATGTATTGAAATTTTCAGTTGAATATGTAGGACGGTATAAACAAAAAGATACTGCCGCCGAAATTGATATTGAAGTAGAAGACATAGATGTACAGGAGCTGATGGAGGATGATAAGCGATTAGAGAAAATTACTGATTACATCATTTCTCACCACAACAGGAAAACGCATAACCGTGATTTTTCTGCCATGTTTTGTGTTGATAGTGTCAAAAGCCTTATTAAATACTATGATATTTTTAAGCGCAAGAAATTAGCAGGAGAACACAATCTGAATATAGCTACTATTTTCAGTTATGCAAGTAATGAAAATGATGGCGACGCAAACGGTTTTTTACCGGAAGAACTTTCCGTTGTCGAGGAACCAAAAGTATTATATGGCTTGCAGGCGCATAGCAGAGAAAAGCTGGATGAATATATTGAAGATTATAATAAACTTTTTGGTACTAAGTATTCTACCAAAGCGAGCGAGGACTTTTATAGCTATTACAACGATTTATCAAAAAAGCTAAAAGATCGGGAAAGACAACCCGAAAACATTAATAACAGAATTGATATTTTACTTGTGGTCAATATGTTCTTAACAGGCTTTGATGCTAAGAAAATAAACACCTTATACGTTGATAAGAATTTAAAATACCATGGATTAATTCAGGCATATAGCCGCACCAACCGTATTTTAAACGAATCAAAGTCCCAGGGCAATATTGTTGTTTTCAGAAATTTAAAAAATCGAACAGACGAAGCCATTACCCTGTTCAGTAATAAAGAAGCTATTGAAGTAATCATTATGCGGCCTTACGAAGATTATGTTGCCAAATTTGATGAAGCCTTCGAAAATCTTTTAAAAATTACTCCAACTACTGATAGTGTAAATGAGTTGGAGACAGAAGACGATGAATTGAACTTCATTAAAGCATTCCGAGATTTAATGAGAATCAAAAATATTCTATCCGCTTTTTCTGATTTTAAATGGAAAGATCTTCAAATGAGCGAACAACTTTTTGAGGATTTCAAAAGTAAATATCTCGATTTATATGATAAAGTAAAAAGTGATTCCCAAAAGGAAAAAGTTTCCATTTTGGAAGATGTAGATTTTGAATTAGAGTTGATACATCGTGATGAAATCAACGTTTCCTATATCATTCAGCTTTTAATTAAACTAAAATCACAAACCAAAAAAGATACTACCAAAGCAGAGAAAGAGATTTTCAACTTATTAAATACCGAGAAAACACTTCGAAGCAAGCGAGAATTGATAGAGAAATTTATTTTGGAAAATCTTCCCCAAATAAAGGACTCAGAAGATGTTACCCCTGCTTTTGATAAATTTTGGAATGAAGAGAGGCACAAAGAATTTTCAAAAATTATTAAGGAAGAAAATCTATCCCCGGTACGAACAGAAAGACTTATTGAAGATTATTTATTTGCCGAAAGAGAACCACTCTTGGATGAAGTGTTAGAACTTCTCGAGGGAGATAAACCGAGTCTTTTACAACGCAAATCATTAGGCAACAGAATTTTAAAACGAATAGTAAGCTTTGTTGAGACATTTATTAATGGAATGAATTTGAATTGAGTTTAATATAATTAAACACATATTCATATAATATTGCAGTACTTAACATTGTTGGTTTGCGCTAATCCGGCAAAGAAAACACATATCCGTTTTGCCCCTTTTGTTTAGTGCCAATAATACGCCCGTATTTAAGTGCTTTAGTTAGATGAGCTGATAAACCCTTTTGCGGATCAGTTAACGTCCTAAATGTAAGATCATTTTTAGATAATACCTCTATGATTTCAGAAGAACGTAAGGATCTTCCGGCAGCTTTTAAAACAAATACAATCTTATTAATCCAAGTGTCGTTGATGTTGTATGTGTTACCAAGTTTTAAATCAACAATGCGTTTATAATCCTCCGTAATGATTTGATTAGTCGCATGCACTCTAAACAATTCTTCAAAATGACTTTTATAATTTTGTATTTCCTTTATATGAAGTTTATATTTTTCTACCAACTCTTTATCACGCTGCTGTAATTCCAACACCTTATTTATTAATTCTTCTTTAGTTTGCCCTTGAAGTGTATCTAATTCTAAATATTTTATTGCCAAATTTCTCATTACGCTATCGATTAGTCTGTTTCTAATACTGCTAAAACTATAAAGCGACCAAAATCAATTCTCATTTTTAATGATTTTCAATGTGTTCGTATAGAGTTCTTAATGTTCTCTTATAGCGCTCTTAATGTTGTCTTATATAGTTCTTAATACAAATCTAATTATCTTTTTATCAATCCCAAACAAGTTTGGGTTTAATAGTTCATTTTTTGATTTTTTACAACTTAATATATTGATAATCAATATAAATATTTAATGGTTTGATTATCTGATTTTTACGAATTATTCCGAAATTATGTTCAAAATAATCACGTTCATATGTGATTAAGATGTTTTAATTATATTACATTTGTGTATAATATTAATTAATTTAAAACTGTAAAAGATATGTTTTCAATAAAATTAGACGAGTTCACACATACCAAAAGCCTTGATAAAGTAGCAGAACTGCATGAAGTGCTTAATGAACAAAGGCTAAGCGCAAAAGATACCGGAGTAAATTATAGGGTTATCAACCATTGGGATGAGAAAGGTATTATACGCTTTACACGTGCTACTAAAGATAGTAACCGCAAATTCAGTTTCATTGATTTTATTTGGATTAAAATAGTAAATGAGTTGCGCTCCTTTGGCGTTAAACTTCCTGTCATTCAAAAAATAGCAACAGATATTTATCAGCCCTTGCCTATGAGAACGGTATTTGATAATTTATCAAATAACCTCGATGTTTTAAAAGATTATGAAGGAAGCGATAAAGAAGGTTTCATAAACTTTCTTAAATCGGGAGAATATAAAAATGCGGATGTTGATTCACTTAATTTTGGTTTTACCTATTTACATCTCTTAATAGCAGAAGCTGTTACCACACGTAATTCCGTCTCCTTAATTGTATTTAATGATGGCGAATGGTTTCCTTATCTGAGAGATAGTGACTATTTATATAGCGATAAATTACTTTATAAAAAGGAATTCAGTTCTCAAGTAAGGGTCAATATCACAGAGTTAATCTTTCAATTTATTTTAGATGATTACCTTATAGAGTATTGTAATGGCTTACATTTATTTACTCCTCAAGAAATAAAGTTGCTTTACTACGTTAAAGAAGGTGATTATAAAAAGATAATGGTGTTATTCAAATCTAAAAAGAATGAGCCGGTAGAAATAGTCAAAAGCAAAACATCTCAGGAAGCAATCATGCAAGTTCTGAGAGAGAAAGAGTACAGAGAATTTATTGTAACCGATAAGAAAGGCAGAGAGTTCAGAATAAGAGAAGAAGAGCCAAAAGCGGAGGAAGATAAAAACAGCACAGAAAGGAAAACATATAAAGAGCGTAAAGAAATTTTAAGAGCTGCACAAGCAAAGGAATAAGAAGATGGCGGACAAGATAGAGAAAGTACAAAAGCGATTAAGCCTTGCTGAATTAAAGAACTGCAAAGGATTTGAAAACTATTCAGATGAGGAAGCGGAAGAAACCATAAAGTCCTTAGAAAAAATATCTATACTGTTTTATGAACTATATATGAAACAGAAACAGGCAACTGAAAAAATTAAAGAAAGTAAAAAAGAGGAAACTTATGAAAGAAAATCAGGCGTTAAAAAACGAACTGCTGCTTAAACAGTTTGCTAAAGGCAAAAGTAGTGAAGAGAATGAATTAGGCGTTCAAAATTGTGTCATCTATACAAGGGTGAGTTCCAAAGAGCAAATGGATACGAATCAAAGTTTAGAATGGCAGAAAAAATACTGCATGGAATATGCTATTAAAAACAAATTGAATATTCAAGGGTACTTTGGTGGAACGTATGAAAGTGCTAAAAGTGATGAACGAAAGGAGTTTACGCGCATGCTTAAGTTTGTTAAATCAAGTAAAGAGAAAATATCCTACATTTTAGTTTATAGTCTTGACCGATTTAGCCGAACTGGAGATAGTGCTATTTATATATCAGGGGAATTAAAGAAAACCGGGGTAAACATTATGGCTGTTACTCAGCCAATAGATACTAATTCTCATGCAGGGGCTTTACAACAAAACATTCAGTTCATCTTTAGTAAATATGATAATGACCTGCGCAGGCAGAAAACAATCGATGGGATGCGGGAGAAATTACTTAAAGGTGATTGGATAGGACATGCACCAACAGGTTATGCTTTTATAAAAGGCGCACCCACTCAAACAATTATTGTAAGTGAAAAGGGAGAAGCTATCAAACAGGCTTTTACATGGCGAGCGAATGGAATGACATACGATCAAATTATAACTAAGTTAAAACCTTTGGGAGTTTTCATGCCAAAACAAACCTTAACAACTATTTTTCGTAATCCGTTTTATTGTGGATTTATGTCACATAACTTATTAAATGGGGAAGTAATTAAAGGAAATCATCCTGCTTTAATTGATGAGAAATTATTTTTGCGTGCCAATGAATTAAAGAAAACAGATGGGTTTAAATCTAAAAAAGAGAATGATTATTTACCGCTTAAAGGTTTCGTAAAGGATGCAGATAGTAATGCATCTTTTACAGGTTATTTAATTAAAAAGAAAGGGCTTTATTACTACAAAGCAAATAAGATCGGAATTAAAATTAATCGTAGTACAACTATCATGCACAATAAATTTAAAGAGCTGCTTGCCAATTACACAATAGATTCAAGCCATATAGAACCTTTAAAAATTCAGTTGCAGTTCACATGGGAAAATCTAACAGAAAGCAACTCAAGCGAGAAAAAAACACTTTCTATGAAATTAAATGAGGTGGAAGAAGGACTCTATAATTTAAGAAAACGACATGCAATTGGAACGGTAAGTTTGGACGTTTACGAGCAATTTTCAAATGAAATGATTATTCAAAAAGAAGCCGTTCTGGAAGAACTCGAAAAGCTCAATCAAAAATTATCGAACCCTAAAGAGTTGATTCATTTTGCTTGCAAACTTGCCACCAATCTCGCACCTGTTTGGGATTCTGGGGATTATTATCAAAAACAGATGTTTCAAAATGTCTTGTTTCCTAAAGGTTTACTATATGATGTGAAAATAGAGCATTATCGAACTCCTGTTGTGAATTCTATTATTGCCTGTATTGCTGATTTATCTAAGGATTCAGATAAAATAAAAAAACCGGACTCTCTAAATTTGTTAGAAAAGTCCGGCTCTGTATCCGGAGAGGGACTTGAACCCTCACGCCTTACGGCATACGCCCCTCAAACGTACTTGTATACCAATTCCAACATCCGGACAAAAACATAACAAACCTAAAACAAAAAAACCGTTTTTTTACGAACGGTTTTTTTGCATTAGGTAAATTACATATTATTTTTTTGCAGCCGGTTTTGCAGCAGCAGCAGCCGGAGCGGCAGCAGCGGCTGGTTTTGCAGCAGCAGCAGCCGGAGCAGCGGCAGGAGTTTCTTCAACTACGGCACGAGACATGTTAACACTAACCACACTAATGTTTTTAGGATTTAATAACTCAACACCATCAATTTTAATATCGCCAACCGATACGCCTTTACCAACTGTAAGGTTTGTAATGTCAATATCAATTTGCCCAGGAAGTTTATCAGCTAAACCTTTTACTTTAAGCATACGTTGTTTAAAGTTTAATTTACCACCTGCTTTAACACCTTCACTTTGTCCGTGTAATTTTACAGGTACATTCATTACAACTGGTTTGCCATTAACAATTTCTAAAAAATCTACGTGAATTAATTTATCAGTTATTTTATGGTACTGAGCTTCTTGTAAAACAGCTTTAGTTTTTGTACCGTTAATGTCAATTTCAACAAAACAAACTTCAGGTGTGTAGATGATATGCCTAAAAGCTGTTTCATCAGCACTAAAGTGTGTTTGTTCTTTACCACCATAAAGTACGCAAGGTACTTTACCAGTGTTACGCAAACTGGTTGCGTTTACTTTTCCTACGTTCGCACGGGGCGAACCGCTCAATGTTACTACTTTCATTTTTTATTTTTTGTGAGTGTTTCAAAAGCCCCGCTTACTTTTTACGCACCCTGTTTTTATTTTTTTGCGGGTTTAATTACACTATAAAATTTGAACTGATAGATTCAAAATGTTCGATGTTATAAATTACTTTAGCAAACAAATCGGCTACAGAAATTACTTTTATTTTTCCGTGCGATGTGTTTTGTGGAATAGTATCAGTCACAATCAATTCTGTAAGCTTAGAATTTTGAATATTTTCATGTGCTTTACCTGATAGCACGCCGTGTGTACAAACTGCACGTACACTAAGGGCACCACGTTCCATCATCATATCTGCGGCTTTGCAAAGTGTTCCGCCGGTATCAATTAAATCGTCTACTAAAACAACATTGCGTCCTTCAATTTCTCCAATGGCTGTCATGTGGTCAACTACATTAGCCTTAGTGCGCTGTTTGTAGCAAATAACCATATCGCATTTTAAATATTTAGCATAGGCATTAGCACGTTTACTACCGCCCATATCGGGTGCAGCAATGGTTAAGTTTGGTAAGTTTAAAGCCTGTATGTGCGGCATAAATAGGGTAGAAGCATACAAATGATCAACCGGAACGTCAAAGAAACCTTGTATTTGGTCGGCATGTAAATCCATAGTCATTACACGGGTTGCACCCGCAACAGCTAACATATCAGCTACTAATTTAGCACCAATGGCTACACGTGGTTGGTCTTTTCTATCCTGACGGGCATAACCGAAATAAGGCAATACAGCCACAATTTCCTGAGCCGATGCACGTTTTGCGGCATCAATTAACAGTAGAAGTTCCATTAAATTTTCTGCCGGCGGCATGGTAGATTGTATTAAAAATACTTTCTGCCCGCGCACACTTTCTTCAAACGAAATTTGGATTTCTCCATCGCTAAAACGAATTAGCTTTACTTCGCCCAACGAAGAACCATAAGAGGCTGCTATTTTAGCTGCCACTTCTTTAGACGCACTTCCTGCAAAAAATCTTACTTTCGATTCCATAATTAGGGTTGCGAAGCTACTAAAAGTTAGGGAATAATGCAATAGCGTTTTGCAGGGCTGCCATGTTAAATTAATTGAGCCTTATTTGCGCTATAAAATAGGCCATTTAATTTCTACTAAAGTGCCTGTGGCTGAGCCATTTACATCGTATAAATCAATAAAATTTACTGTGTATTCAAGCTGCTGAACGTGGCTTAAAAGGCGCAACCTGTCGTTGGTTATTTTCATGCTTAAAGACGCATGGTTTTTTCGCGATTGGTTTTTTATTTCTGCCGCTTTTTTTCTGCCAATTCCATTATCTTCTATCGTGGCATAAATAAAATTATCTTTTGTAAAAAAACGTATTTTTAAAAAACCGGGGGCATCTTTTGGTACCAATCCGTGTAAAATGGCATTTTCAACATAGGGTTGCAAAAGCATACTTGGTATCTCCTCATAATCCGGATCTACTGTATTACCTACTTCTATATCATAATCAAATAAACTGCTAAAGCGCATTTTCTCTAAATCAATATAAATTTTAAGCGCGTTAATCTCTTCATTTAAAGTAACGGTTGGCTTTTCCGAATTATTTAGAATCATACGCATCAGCTTGGCAAAGCGGTTTAGGTAAAATACGGCTTCCTCACTTTTATTATTTAAAATAAAATGTTGTATAGAGTTAAGCGAGTTAAACAAGAAATGCGGATTCATTTGCGCTCGTAGAGCTTTTAACTCGTTTTTGGCAATTTCAACTTGCGTTTTACTTTCTTTTTCCTGCTCCTTTTTTAATTGGTTTAAACGAATTAAAAACACACTATAAACAACCAATGTAATAAAACCAAGTGCGCTTAAAATAAACCACCAGTGTTGCCATATGGGCGAATCAACCGAAAAAGTAAACGTAAGCGGCTCTGTACTCCAAACACCCTGGTTGTTACAGCATCGTACTTTAAAAACATAATTGCCGGGCGGTAAGTTGCTATATGTAACGTTGTTTTGTGTTGAGGTGGGACTCCAGCTTTTTTCAAAGCCCTCTAATTTATGTATATATAAAACCTTATCGGGGTTGGTTAAACAAATGCAAATAAAATCGAAACGTATATTGTTTAAATCGCTCGCTAATTGGGCATTTTGAGGCAACAAAGTATCATCATAAAATAATTTTAATTGGGTAAAAGATAGTTTGGCTTCATTATCGTTGTTAACATACTTTACGGGGTTGTGTTTTACCAAACCATTTACGGTGCTAAACCAAATAGAACCCGCACTATCTAAACACAAACCGCCTGTGTTACATTCTAAACCTCTAAAACCTTCGGTTTTACCAAACGATAAAATATTTTTTACATTCGATTGAAAAAAAGGCTGCAAATCAATTTTGTTAGCTCCCTGATTTGTACCGGCCCAAAGGGTTTGCTCATTATCAGTTAACAGTATAGAGTATACCAAGTTTGAACTTAAGCCATCATCTTCAGTAATTTTTCCGGCTGCTTTAGTTTCGAGGTTAACAATGTAAACTCCATCTAAGGTTGCTGCAAATAAATAATTGCTGGCAGATATTTTAACATCTAACACGGCTCGTGTTTGTAAGCCATAAGCGGCAGTTACATCCTTAACCTCTTTTCCATCATAAATAAATAAACCGCCTAAAAAAGAAGCGATGTAAATGTTTCCTTTAGTATCTTCACACATGCCTGAAAGCTGGAACTCAGCAGAGATGGGTGTTGTTGGTAATGCATAATATTTAATGGTTGTTTTTGGGTAAGCATAAATATTTTCGATACAGGCAACCTGATTTTTTAACCCTACCCATAAATTATTTTTTTTATCGATAAATAAAACATGAATAAAATCTTTTTGCAGAAAAGAAGCTGCTATTATTTTACCATTAAGTTGGTAACAAAGGCCTTTGTTAGTACCAATCCATAAACGATTTAAACTATCAACAGCTAATGCCGACGCCGAATTATCAAGTAAGCCATTACTTGTATTATAATTAATAAATTTATTATTAATAAATGTGTAAATGCCCCCTCCCGTGGTACCAAACCACATTTTATTTTTTTTATCCTTACAAATACTCTGAAAAAAAGGATTTTTTAAACCATCCTCTACACCGTAATAAATAAAACCTTCGTCTCTAAATTTAAATAAGCCGTTTCGTGTGCCAAGCCAAATATTTTGCTCATAATCTACCGTTATGCAATCTATGTTGTTGGCGTTTTCTTCTTTAGCAATCTGGTAGGTGGTAACGTTATTATTAAAATATTTTATGAGCGATGTATTTGTACCCACCCACAAAACATTTTTATAATCGGCAAACAAACAATTAATGTTATCCTTAATAGGAGTAGCCATTGTTTTTTTTACGCTGTTTTGCAAATCATAATTAGTGATGTAGAATAAACCTTTGTTGGTTGCTACCCATAAAGTGGAGTTTTTGTCGGTTTCAAAAGATGTAATTAATGTATCTGACGATGGTAAAAACTGACAAATAGTTTGAGCCTTATCAGCCAATATAATGGTTATTTTTTTTGTAGTAGAAACCACATAATCTTTATACGTACTTTTTACTTTTGTAACATTAACATCTTTAAAACGATTATCTGTTTTTATTGTTTTATGAGAAAGATAACATAAACCATTTCGGGTTGCAATGGCGGTTTCGGCGCCTTTGGTGGAAATGGAGTTTATGTAATTATCAGGCAAGCCGTTTTGCGTAGTATAGTTTGTAAAGTTTTTTCCATTAAAAACACTTAAACCATTAACCGTGCCTATAATTAAATTTTTTGAAGAATCTTGTGAAATAGATTTTACCCAGTAATGTACCAGGCCTTTTCGGGGACCATAGTTGGTGAATTTTATACCATCAAAACTGCTTAAGCCACCGTAACCACCCGTCCATAAATAACCTTTATCATCCTGAAAAACGTCGTAAACCTGTACAAAGGGTAAACCATCTTCAACGTTATAATTTTTAAAATTAAACGATTGCGATTTCACTTCTTTGCCTAATAGAAAAACAAAAAACAATAACAGATATGTTTTTTTGGAAAACATTTAATGTATAAATATACTATTAAAGATTAAAAACAATCCCTTCACCTCATGTTTTGCATTTATAGCTAATTATAATTACATTGCATAAAAATAACGTACCTATGAAAAAAATAGCCTCATATAGTATATTGCTTGGTTTAGGCGCTTTACTTACCACTTCTTGCGGAAGTAATGGTAACGAGGCTGAAAAAAAAGAAGAAATTAAAGATACGGTTACAACCGAAGCTCCTAAAAGTTCTTCTGAAAAAAACGAAGCTTATCTATATGCTTTGCCATCGCCTATGCAAATAGCTACCATACTTAAAAAGGCAGGTTTAAAATATTATAGTGGCTTAACCAACCCGCTTGAAAATGCCGGTAAATACAAAACAGGTAATTTGGTTGAAAAAACATTGGGCTTGGGCACTTATCTTTCCGACCTTTCTTATTGTATATTAAATAAGCAACAACAGGAAGCTAAAAATTATTTTAAAACCTGTAGTCAGTTATCAGAAAGTATAGGTTTGGCAAAAGCTTTTCAGGATAACAATGTACCTGTGCGTATGGAAAAAAATATGACGAATAGCGATTCGGTTTCTAAAATATTATCTGAAATACAAATGGAGTCAGATAATGTGCTGGAAGAAAATAAACAAAGTTATATTTCAATAATTGCGTTTAGTGGTGCATGGATTGAGAGCATGTACATTGGCACGCAGGTGCATATAAAAGAAAAAAATGCTAATGTAACTACCAATATTGTTGAACAAATGGGCATTGCCGAAAATATTATAAAAGCATTAGAGGCAAACAAATCTGCAGATGCCAATGTAACAGTTTTATTACAGGACATGAATGCGTTGAATGACATGTATAATAATTTTAAATCGGTAAAAGAGATTAAGGCAACTGACCCTGATGTTATCGACCCTGCTAAACTTACAATAAGTGTTGAGGAATTATCGAATTTTACGAAAAAAGTGGAAGAAATACGTACTCGTATTATAAAAGGCTAATTGTTTTACTAATAAAATCAAACTATTATGACTAAACGTATACTTAACAAATTACTAAAATTAACCTCTGTTTTTACTTTACTACTTTTTGTATTTGCTTTTCAGGGTGATGCGCCTTGTGATGCCAAAGCATTAAAAGATAAAGCCAAAAAACAATTGGAGCCTTATACATACGATATGTCGAAACTTACCCACATAACGTATAAAGCGCAACCTTGGCTTAAAGAAATTGAGCTCCCTCTTTTTATAGGTGAAAAGTACCGATTGGTTTTTAATACGGAGGCTTTATCAAAACAAATTGTAATTAGCATTTATAACCGCGATAAGGATTCTCAGAAACGTAAATTGCTATTTACTACCAAAGATGCGGCTGCCGATAAAAGAGAGTTTTCTTTCGATTTATCTATGGCTCGTAAAGCCTTTATTGATTATGAAATGCCTGCGGGTGATTCAACTCTTGATGGCGGCTGCCTTGTATTTATGATGGGGTTTAAGTAAGGAGTTTTTTTACTCATTTAATTTAATACGCGGCTAATTAGTTTTGCTTTTATTTAACTGATAAAAATAGCTGTTTTGCACCAAACATTTTGTTAGATTTGATGCGTAATTTTATACTATGTATCTATCCAATCGCGTAAATCATTTAGCAGAATCACAAACTATAGCCATGGCTCGCAAAAGCCGTGATTTAGCTGCACAAGGCATAAATATAATTAGCTTAACATTAGGTGAGCCCGACTTTAACACACCCGATGTTATTAAGCAAGCGGCTAAAAAAGCTATTGATGATAATTTTAGTTTTTACACACATGTATCGGGTTATGTAGAATTGCGGGAGGCCATTTGTGGTAAATTTAAACGTGATAACAATTTAGATTTTACGCCTGATGAAATTGTGGTTAGCACGGGTGCCAAGCAAAGCATTGCAAACGTGGTGTTATGTATGCTTAATCCGGGCGATGAAGTAATTATACCGGCACCATATTGGGTAACGTATACCGAAATTCTGAAATTATCAGAAGCAAAACCGGTTATTGTAAACACTACTATTGAAAACGAATTTAAAATAACACCCGAACAACTTAAAAAAGCCATTACGCCTAAAACACGTATGATGATTTTTTCGTCACCATGCAATCCTTCGGGCTCTGTGTATAGTGAAAAAGAATTAGCTGCTTTGGCAGATGTAATTAAACAACATAAAGATTTATATGTGGTAAGTGATGAAATTTATGAGCATATAAATTTTGTTGGCAAACACGCAAGCATTGCTCATGTAGATGGAATGAAAGAGCGTACAGTTATAATTAACGGTGTATCGAAAGGGTTTGCTATGACAGGATGGAGAGGCGGAATTTTAGCTGCTCCAAAATGGATTGCACAAGCCTGTGATAAAATGCAAGGCCAATTTACATCGGCTACTTGCAGCATTACACAAAAAGCCATGCATGCAGCTATGATGTTGTCAGTTGAAACTACACACCCTATGCGCGATGCTTTTAAACGTCGCAGAGATTTAGTGGTAAAACAACTAAGTGCCATTAAAGGATTTAAGTGTAACAATCCTGATGGAGCTTTTTATGTTTTCCCTGAGGTGAGTTACTTTTTTGGTAAACAGCATAATGGCAACGTAATAAATAATGCTACCGATTTTTGTATGTATTTGTTAGAAGAGGCTGCCGTATCTATGGTACCAGGTGCGGCTTTTGGCGATAATAATTATTTACGCATCAGCTACGCCACATCCGAAGAAAAATTGACCGAGGCCATTAACCGCATTAAACAAGCCGTAGAAAAACTAAAATAACTAATGAAAAAGTTTTCCGTTAAAAAAGAGCACATCCGCGAAATTTTTAAATCCTTTAATAATCTTAATGTACTTGTTATTGGCGATGTTATGGTCGACTCTTATTTATGGGGTAATGTAAACCGCATATCGCCTGAGGCACCTGTACCTATTGTTACCGTTAAACATAAAGAAAGACGCTTGGGTGGTGCTGCTAACGTGGCACTTAATTTACAGGCTTTGGGTGCTACACCTATTTTATGTAGCGTAATTGGTGTTGATTATGAAGGGCAATCGTTTTTAGATTTATTAAGACAACAAAAACTTAGTCAAAAAGGAATTTTAAAATCGCGTGAGCGAATAACCACGGTTAAAACCCGTGTTATTGGTAACAATTACCAGGTAGTGCGTGTAGATGAAGAGTGGGAGGAAGACATTATTGCATCTGAAGTAGATCAGCTTTTGCAACTTATTTCGTTTATTCTGCAACATGATAAGATTGACGTAATTATTTTTGAAGATTATAACAAAGGACTTATCACTAATAAAATTATTCAGAAAACGGTTGATTTAGCTAAGAAACTGGGCATCCCCGTTGCAGTTGACCCTAAAAAGAAAAATTTTTTAAACTACAAAGGTGTTACCCTATTTAAACCAAATTTAAAAGAATTACGCGAAGGTTTAAAAGTAGATTTTAGTGCAGATAACGGAAACGAAATGCAACGTATATTAAGTAGTTTTAGAAATCGCCAAAAAATTGCCACTATACTACTTACACTTTCAGAAAAAGGAATTTGTACCAATTCGCGCAGCGTTAAAGAAATTGTACCGGCGCATTATAGAAACATCGCTGATGTATCGGGTGCAGGCGATACGGTAATTAGCGTAGCAGCTTTATGCTTGGCCTTAGAAACCGACCCTATATTATTAGCCGCATTATCTAACTTGGCGGGTGGTTTAGTTTGCGAACAAGTGGGCGTTGTACCTTTAAATAAAGATCAGCTTTTAAAAGAAGCCTTAAACTTAGATTTTGTTAGATAACGTGCCCGAAGTAAAACCATACAATCAAAGTCAGGGAAAAAAAGAGCAGGTGGCCGAAATGTTTAACAACATTGCGTTTCGTTACGATTTTTTAAATTCACTATTATCATTAGGCATACATAAAGGTTGGCGTAAAAAAGCGGTGGCTATTTTAAAAGCCAAGCAACCGCAAATTATTTTAGACGTGGCAAGTGGCACGGGCGATTTTGCTATTGAAGCCCTTAAAACAAATACAAAAAAAGTTATTGGGGTTGATATTTCAGAAGGGATGCTGAACGTGGGGAAAGAGAAACTGAAAAAACTAAACCTTACCGATAAAATTGAATTGCAGGTTGCTGATGCCGAGCATTTACCTTTTACCGATAATTATTTTGATGCCATAACAGTTGGTTTCGGTGTGCGTAATTTCGAAAATTTAGAACTGGGTTTAAAAGATATGTTACGTGTTTTAAAACCTAATGGTGATTTGGTTATTATAGAGTTTTCTAAACCAACCGGGCTTTTTAGCTACGTGTATAAAATTTACTTTAAACACATAACACCTGCTATTGGCAAATTATTTTCTAAAGACCATCGTGCTTATTCTTATTTGCCAGAGTCGGTAGAAGCATTTCCGTATGGCGAAAAGTTTTGCACCATTTTATCTAAGTGTGGTTATACAAACGTATCGTTTAAGGTGCTAACTTTTGGAGTAGCTTCTATTTACGTAGCTACTAAATAAATCAATTTACTTTTTTAATTAACGCTTGTCATTTCGAAGGAGGAACGACTGAGAAATCTGTTTTTTTAGGTTGTGTAGAATCTGCAGCATTTTTGTATATTTATACAAATGAAATGCCTAATTTATATTTTACTGATACTAACCTGCCAAACAATTTTAGCACAAGACACTTTGCTTGTACCCACCCAAAATGTACTTGATAAGTATAAATGTTTTAAACCTCTCGAACACAAAAAAGCTATTTTAGTAAAAAGCAAAGCAGATGCGTATAGTAAACTTACCAAATGCAGTTCACAAATAACCCCCGATACCTTAGCTGTAGATTTTACGCAAAACGATTTAATTTTTTGTAATTTTAATACAGGTGGTGTAGATGAGATTAGTTGTAGTTTATATAAAATACCAAGTCAAAAAAAATACATTCTTCTAATAAACCAAAAGTATAAAAAGGCAATTGCAGCAGTTCTCCAGTCTCACCGTCTTATTTATGTAACATCCAAGCTCGACACAACCTACACCCTCGAGCTAAAAGAAATAGAAACCAATACACTAACATCGCAATAGTTTATTGATAGAAAGTAAAACGCTGCAATCCCTAACACCTTGTCATTTCAAAGGAGGAACGACTGAGAAATCTGTATTTGAGATTAAATGATTTCTCCCTGCGGTCGAAATGACAACACGCGATAAAAACGCTTGAAAAAATTAATGTAACCTCGAAGAGATTAAACTAATAAACTCTTTACGCGTAGTATCTTTCATAAACTCACCTGTAAAGGCAGATGTAGTAGTTACCGAGTTTTGTTTTTGTACCCCACGCATTTGCATACATAAATGGCTGCACTCTATAACAACAGCTACGCCCATTGGATTTAAAGTGCTTTGTATGCAATCACGTATCTCATTCGTTAAACGTTCTTGTACTTGTAAACGGCGTGCAAAAGCATCAACCACACGTGGCAGTTTGCTTAAACCAACAATGTGGCCATTTGGTATATAGGCAATGTGTGCTTTACCAAAAAAAGGCAGCATATGGTGTTCGCAAAGGCTATACACTTCAATGTCCTTTACAACCACCATTTGGCTATATTCTTCCTTAAACATAGCCGATTTTAAAATCTCTGCCGGGTTTTCATCGTAGCCTTTAGTAAGAAAACTCATGGCTTTAGCCGCACGATGAGGAGTTTTTAATAAACCCTCGCGTGTAGCATCTTCGCCAACATCAGCAAGAATTTTACCGTAATTAACTTCTAAGTCTTTTATATTTGCTTTTTCAGCGATGTCTTGGCTCACTAAATGTATTTTAAATTATAAATTACAGTTTCGCTTTTACTTCAACCATATCATAACCCTCAATAATGTCACCCACTTTAATATCGTTGTAACCATCAATGTTTAACCCGCACTCGTAACCGCTTGCAACTTCTTTCACATCATCCTTAAAGCGTTTTAACGAACCTAAAGCACCACTATGCACCACAATGCCATCGCGTATAATGCGCACTTTGGTTTGGCGGTTTACTTTACCATCAAGTACATAACAACCTGCAATGGTACCAACCTTGGTTATGTTAAACACTTCTCTAATTTCAATGTTGCAAACAATTTTCTCTTCAAACTCAGGAGCTAACATTCCTTCCATAGCGGCTTTAATTTCATCTATGGCTTGGTAAATGATAGAATATAAGCGGATATCAATTTCTTCCGTTTCAGCTAATTTACGTGCGTTTGTAGTTGGACGAACCTGGAACCCTACTATAATAGCATTTGATGCAGATGCTAACATTACGTCGTTTTCACTAATAGCACCAACCGCCTTGCTAATAATGTTGATAGCAATTTTTTCAGTAGATAATTTCAATAACGAATCAGATAATGCTTCGATAGAACCATCCACGTCACCTTTTACAATTACATTCAGTTCTTTAAAGTCGCCTATTGCTAAACGTCTTCCAATCTCATCAAGTGTAATATGTTTTTGTGTACGTATGCCTTGTTCGCGTTGTAGTTGTAAACGTTTGTTCGCTAAATCACGTGCTTCGCGCTCATCAGCCATTACATTAAATTTATCGCCCGCAGTTGGTGAACCGCTTAAGCCTAATAATTGTAATGGAATAGATGGACCTGCTTCTTTAATTGGTAAACCGCGTTCGTTGGTCATTGCTTTTACACGACCGCTGTAACCACCGGCAACAATAATGTCACCAACTTTCAACGTTCCTTTTTGTACAATGATATCAGCTACGTGTCCACGACCTTTATCTAATTTTGCCTCAATTACAGAACCCGAAGCTCTTATTTTTGGATTTGCTTTTAGGTCTAATATCTCAGCTTCTAATAAAACTTTCTCTAATAATAATTCAATATTTAAACCTGTTTTAGCTGAAATTTCTTGCGACTGGAATTTACCGCCCCACTCTTCAACTAAAATATTTAACTGCGCTAAATCTTCGCGTATTTTATTTGAGTTAGCACCCGGTTTATCAATTTTATTGATTGCAATAATCATAGGTACACCAGCCGCTTGCGCGTGGTTAATGGCCTCTTTTGTTTGAGGCATCACACTATCATCAGCCGCCACCACAATAATTACAATGTCGGTAATTTGCGCACCACGGGCACGCATAGCGGTAAACGCTTCGTGACCCGGCGTATCTAAAAATGTAATAGATTTCCCACTATCTAATTTTACATTGTAGCTACCAATGTGCTGCGTAATTCCACCAGCCTCACCGGCAACAACATTTGCTTTACGTATATAATCCAATAACGATGTTTTACCATGGTCAACGTGACCCATGATGGTTACAATAGGAGGGCGAGAAACAATGTCGTTTTCGTTTTCTTCTTCTTTAACTTCAATAACCTCAATAGCTTCTGCGGTTACGAATTCAGTTTTAAAACCAAACTCTTCGGCAACAATGGCAATAGTTTCAGCATCTATACGCTGGTTGATAGATACAAACAAACCAAGGCTCATACAAGTAGAAATTACCTGAGTAACCGGTACACTCATCATTTGCGCTAACTGATTAGCCGATACAAACTCGGTTACTTTCAGAATTTTTTTCTCTGCTTCAATTTGTTCTTGCTCCTCGGCTATACGCTCACGAATTTCTCCGCGTTTTTCTTTACGGTATTTTGCCGCGTTTGATTTTTGCCCGCCTTTGCTTAAACGTGCTAAGGTTTCTTTTATCTGTGCCTGAATTTCTTCATCAGTAAGGGCAGGTTTTGGCTCACGTTTAGATGTGTTGGTGTTTGTTGCTCTGTCTTTAAATTTCTGACGGGCAATTTGTGCTTGCTCTTTACCAACTTTATTTATTTCATCTTTACTTAAGCTACCTGTTTTTTGTATGCGTTTACGTTTTTTCTTTTCGTTATGAAAGTTATTTGGTGTAGGTTTTTTCTCAACCGGCAACACCATGGTACCTAATATTTTAGGGCCTTCTAATTTTTTAAAAGTAGTTTCTAAAAAATCTTCTTTTGGTGGCTCGGGTGTTTGAGTTTGTTCTGCTACCGGTGCAGTTTTATCTGCAGGCATTTCCGCAACAGGCTCTTCTTCTTTTGTTTTTTTACGCGAAGCAGTTTTTTTAGTTTCTTCTTTAGCTTCTTTTTCTGCAGCTGCTTCAGCGTCTTTATCCTTCTTCGATTTTTTATCGGGCTTAGTTTTGCTATTAAGTGTAGATAAATCTATTTTAGAAATTACTTTTACACCAACAACCTTTTCTTCTTTTTTAGGTTCTTCTGCTTTTGGTTCAGCTTGTTTTTTTTCTGCGGCAACTTCAGCAGCTTTCTTTTTTGCTTTTTCAGCCTTTTCCGATTCTTCGGCAATGCGTTGTTTTTGTTCAACACGCAGAGTTTCCAATACTTTAGAGGTAGATGAAACCGATAAATCTTTTATTACGATATCTTCTTCAAAATCATCTTTCTTTTTAATCGAAGATTTTGATTCGTCTAATGTAATGCTCTCTTTTTTCTCACGAATAATTTGCCCAACTTGTTGTGCTTCTTTCTTAGCGTTTTTATCGCCTTGAAACTGTTGCATAACCAAGTTGTATTCAACTTCGCCTAATTTTGAATTAAGATTTTTTGCATCAACCTTGTGACCTTTTGATGATAAAAAGTCGGCAATGGTTGCCACAGAGACACCAACCTCGCTTGCAAGTTTACTTAATCGTACTGTTTTAGTTTCTGACATATTTTTTTATTCTCCTTGCTTACTTATTGTTTTAATTATGCTGTGTGCTAAAATTTTAATTCATTTTTCGCACATTTTTATTCTTGTTCTGCATCAAACTCCGATGCCAATATAGCACGTACTTCTTCAATTGTTTCTGCATTAATTTTGGTACGGCGTACTAATTCTTCTTGTGTAAGTTTTAATACGTCCTTTGCTGTATCGCAACCAATTAATTTTAGTTCTTCAATAACAGCAGCCTCAATTTCGTCAGAGAATTCTTCTAAGTCCACGTCTTCCTCATCAATAATTTCTTCTTCTGCTTCGCGATACACATCTAACTCATAACCGGTTAATTTACCGGCCAATTTAATATTAAAGCCACCTTTACCAATAGCTAACGATATTTGGTCGGGTTTTAAATATACTTGTGCACGTAAGTTTACATCATCCAAAGTTATATTGGTGATTTTTGCAGGACTCAACGCGCGTTGTATTAATAGTTGCGCATTGCTTGTAAAGTTAATTACATCAATGTTTTCATTTTTCAACTCACGCACGATACCATGGATACGAGAGCCCTTCATACCAACGCAAGCACCCACCGGGTCAATTCGTTCGTCGTATGATTCTACTGCAACTTTAGCACGCTCACCCGGTTCGCGTACAATTTTCTTAATAGTAATTAAACCATCTGCAATTTCAGGAACTTCCGTTTCAAACAAACGCTCTAAGAACACAGGCGATGTACGAGATAATAAAATAACAGGCGTTGCATTTTTCATATCAACTTTTAAAACCACTGCTTTTACAGTATCTCCTTTTTTAAAGAAATCAGTTGGAATTTGTTCAGTGCGAGGAAGGATTAATTCGTTACCTTCATCATCAACCATCATAATTTCTTTTTTCCAAACTTGGTAAACTTCGGCAGTAATAACTTCGCCGACACGCTCTTTGTATTTGTTATAAATTTCGTTTTTCTCAAGCTCTAATACTTTTTGTACTAAGTTTTGGCGTAATGATAATACAGAACGACGACCAAACTCTTCCATGCTTACTGGTTCAGTAACCTCTTCGCCAATTTCAAAACTATCATCAATTTTATGCGCATCAGTTAAACTAATGTGTTTGTTTTCATCATAATCAAAGCTGTCTTCAGCAAACTCATCATCAACAATGGTGCGGTTTTTATACATTTCCACATCACCTTTATCGGGGTTTACAATGATATCGAAGTTTTTGTCGGTACCGTATTTTTTAATGATCATGCTGCGAAACACGTCATCAATAATGCTCATTAAGGTTGCCTTGTCGATGTTTTTTATTTCCTTAAAATCGGAAAACGACTCGATTAAATTAACACTGTGCATGGTTGCTTTTTTTTGTTTATGATTAAAATGGTAAAATTAACTTGGTTTCTTTTATTGTATCTAAAGCTATCGTTATGTTTTCTATAACTGTTTGTTTGCCTTTGCCTATTTGTTTACGTTCTCTGGTTTTTGTTTCAATGGTAATGGTTGCTTCAGTTGCTGCTGCTAATGCGCCAATAACTTTTATACCATCTTTTTTAATAACCCCTACCTGTTTGCCTATATATTTTTGATATTGAGGTAATACAGTAAAAGCTTCATCAATGCCTGGTGAAGAAACCATTAGTTCAAAATCTTCCTCATCACGGTTTAAGCCGGCCTCAATATGTTTACTAATTTCACGACATTGGTCAATAGTAATATGGTTAGGTTCATCAACAAAAACTTCTATTTTATTAGCAGGCTTTACTTTTGCCTGCACTAAAAAAACAGGAGTTCCCTTAATTTTTTCTTCTACTAATTTTTGTATGGTTTGTTCGCTAATCATCTCTAAACAAAGAGGGGACTTATTAGCCCCCTCTCACTTTTTATATATTTCGACTGCAAATATACGTATTTTTTATTAAAAAGCAATTGTTAGTTAATTTCGATAAATTAACTATATATCCCGATAAAATGGTGTAATTTTGCTATATAATACTAAATCTGATTAAATACTAAAGTCATGGAAAAAATCATTAATTTAATAAAAAACAAGCAAGTTGCTTTGTTATTATTAGTGTTGATAACGCCACTTGCTACCTTTGCTCAAGAACATGTGCCAACAGCAGCCGAAGAAGCTGAGTCAGCTAAACAAACTGCTTTATTTGCTGAAATAGGCATTGCAGTTTTATTTATTGGTGCTGTTACTGCCTTTTTAATTTTTAAGGCAAAGCACGATAAAAAAGTGCGTGAGCAACAGTTAGAAATAATGAAAAAAGTGCAGGCTGCTAAAAAGAAAGCGGCTTAAAGCCTTTGCCTAATTACTTCGTATAACACAACACCTGTAGCAACCGATACATTGAGGGATGCTATTTTCCCTGTCATGGGTATTTTTACCGCATCGGTACACAAACGCAAGTACTCGCCCGAAATGCCTAAATCTTCCGACCCCATTATAATGGCTGTTGGTATTTTAAAATCGACATCGTAAATAAGTTTTTCAGTTTTTTCGTGGCAGGCAATTATTTGTAAACCACTTTCTTTTAAAAAGGTAATGGTGTCTTTTAAATTATATTCTCTGCAAACAGGTATGCGGTGAAGCGCCCCTGCCGACGTTTTTATAGCATCACCATTTAGTTGAGCTGAACCACGTTGCGGTACAATAATCATATCAACTCCTGAGCATTCTGCCGTACGGGCTATGGCACCAAAGTTGCGTACATCAGTAATTTTATCTAACAATAAAACCAAAGGTGTTTTTCCTTCCGAAAAAACTTTGTGTAAAACATCCTCTGCTTTAAAATATTCTATCTCGCATACAAAGGCAATAACACCCTGGTGATTTTTTTTGGTAATTCGGTTTATTTTTTCGGGTGGTACCATTTGGTAAGGTATCTCGGTGCCTTGCAAAACTTTTCGTAGTTCGTTAAATAATTGACCGGCTAAACCTCGCTGAATAAGAATTTTATCAATTTCTTTTCCAGCTTTTATGGCTTCAATAACGGCATGTATGCCAAATATGTGGTTGTCTTCTTTCACGTATAGGTTTTAAAATAGACTGCCAAATTAACGGTAAAATAGCGGGGAGCAAAAATTATTTACCGTTTCAACAAAGCAGGTCTTAAAACTTATAAAAGGCAATGCCATAATGAAGTGCTAAAAAAATAATTTTAGCACATGAACGTAGCTGAAAAAAAATCATCATCGCTGTGGGTGCTGTATAGTATATTTTTCTTTTGGGGCTTTGTGGCAGCCTCAAACACCGTGCTTATAGGCACTTTTAAAAAACACTTTGAATTAACACAGTTTCAATCGCAATTAATTGACCTGGCATTTTACACAGCGTACTTTTTAGGCTCGCTTATTTATTTTTTCTATTCGAGGTTTAAGGGGGATTTACTTAATAAAATTGGTTATAAAACAGGCTTGGTGGGTGGTTTAGTAATTTCTGCCATTGGCTCTTTAGGTTTTATTCCGGCAGCAAGTGCTCAATCTTTTCCTATGATGTTGGCTTCCTTATTTATGGTGGGCATTGGTTTTACCTTGCAGCAAATTGTAGTAAACCCTTATGTAATGGTTATGGGTAGCCCTGAAACCGGTGCGCATAGAATTACAACAGGTGGCAGCATAAATTCGTTTGGTACTACCATTGGTCCATTGCTAATTAGCTATGCCATTTTTGGCGGCATTAGCAGTACAGATACGTTGAGCGATTTATCGAGTGTGCAACTGCCCTATATGATTTTAGCCATTGCATTTATATTGGCAGCTTTGTTAGTAGGCTTATCTAAATTACCACCGGTAACCAATACCGAAAAAATAGAAAACAATTTAGGTGCGTTTTCTTTTAAGCAAGTACGTTTGGGCATGCTTGCCATTTTTATTTATGTGGGAGTAGAGGTTACCATACAAAGCAATATGCCCGCTTTGCTCGAAAGCCCTGATATGTTAGGATTGCCAGCCAGTCAAACCGTTCATTTTATATCCTTGTATTGGGGTAGTTTAATGATTGGTAGGTGGACTGGGGCTATATCCGCTTTTAATCTTTCATCTCGTGCTAAAAAAATTCTCACAGCTATTCTTCCTTTACTGGCATACGGGGTTATTCTGTTGGTTAACTACATTAAGTTTTCTGCCTTGGGTGTACCCGAAAAAATAGACGATTTGCTCTCGTATTTCCCTTGCATCGTTTTAATAATTTTAGGTTTTTATATGGCACAAGAAAAACCTGCCCGTACCATGTTATTGTTTGGTGGGGTAGGGGCTTTACTAATGCTGGCAGGCATGTTTACAAATGGCTACATAGCAACATATTTGTTTATTAGTGGGGGCTTGTTTTGTTCAGTTATGTGGCCCTGCATTTTTTCGTTAGCATTAGCGGGTTTGGGCAAATACACTAATCAGGCTTCATCTTTATTGGTGATGATGATTTTGGGTGGTGCCATTATTCCGCCCCTGCAAGGATTATTGTCAGATAAAACAGGCATTCATTTCTCTTATATTGTACCTTTGTTGGGCTTTATTTACCTGGCCTATTTTGGTTGGAAAGTAAAAGCTATTTTAAAACAACACGGCATTAATTTTGACGAGAAAGTAGTTAGCAGTCATTAAAACATGAAACGATTTACACATATACTAACTATTGTTGCTTTGCTATTTTTGGTTAATAGATCGCTTGCGCAAACAACACGTGTACTTTTTGTATTTGATGCATCAAACAGTATGAAAACCATATACGATGGTAAGCCTCGTATAGAAAAGGCCAAAGAACTTTTTTACAAATTTATTGATAGTTTAAATCACTTGAAAAATTATGAATTTGCTTTGCGCATGTATGGCAACACGGTAAAGTACCCTCCTGGAGATTGCAACGATAGCCGCCTAATGGTTCCATTCGGTAAAAACAACATACAAAAAATAAAAGATTTTATAAAGGCTGTGCAACCAACAGGCATAACACCCATTGAACACTCGCTTACACAATCGGCAAACGATTTTCCTGATACCAAAGCCATTAACACTATTATTTTAATTACTGATGGAATTGAAGAGTGCGGGGGCGACCCCTGTAAAGCAAAACTTGCTTTAGAAGAAAAAGGCATTATTTTAAAACCCTGCATTATTGGTATTGGTTTAACTATTGAGCAGGCAAAGGCTTTTGATTGTGTAGGAAATTATTTTAGTTACGAAGATGCCGGCGCATTTTCAAAAACGTTAGACTATGTTACATCACAAACATTGAACAAAACAACGGCGCAGGTTAATTTATTGGATGTATCATCAAAGCCAATTGAAACTAATATAAACATGACTTTTTATAATGAAAAGACAGGCGATGTAATGTATAACTATGTACACAGCATAAATGCAAAAAACAATCCTGATACGATACCAATGAACGAAACCAAACAGTATACCATTATTGCAAACACCATTCCGCCCAAGCAAATAGAACATGTTAAACTAAATATTGGCACACATAATATTATACCTATTGATGCACCGCAGGGCACTTTAACCATAAAAAGAGGTGTGGGCATTTACAATAATAACGATAAAGTAAAATGTGTAATTAGACAAGCAGGTAGTATGAAAACGTTGCACGTACTTGACTTTAACAGCTACGAAAAATTTATTGTGGGCGAGTACGATGTAGAAGTTTTAACCATGCCTCGCACTTATTTATACAAGTTGGATATTTTGCAAAGCACTACTAAAAGTGTAGCTATTGAAGATGCCGGACAAATTAAATTAACTGTACCCGAGGGTGGTGATGGTTGTATTTTGCAAGAAACAAAAAGGGGAGAACTGATATGGGTTTGTAATTTACAGAACAACAAAATAAAACAAGATTTTAATTTACAACCCGGTAATTACAGAGTAACGTATCGCCAAAAATCACTAAAGCAGTCTATTTATACTATTGAGAAATCATTTACCATAAAATCTAACCAGCTTATTGCAGTTGATTTATATAGGTAGCAAAAAATAAAAAATATGCCAACAAAAAAACTAAATGCAAGTCAGCCTATCGGCATTTTCGATTCGGGTATAGGTGGTTTAACCGTTGCCAATGCTATTGCAAAGGCTTTGCCTAACGAACAGTTAATTTATTTTGGCGATACGGCCCATTTGCCTTATGGTGATAAATCGCCCGACAGCATTAAATATTACTCTATACGCATTGCGCAATTTTTGTTGGAGCAAAACTGTAAGATAATTGTAATTGCCTGCAACACGGCATCTGCTTTGGCGTACGAAACCGTTAAAGATTTTATTGGCAATAAAGTTATGGTTATTGATGTGGTTAACCCCATAGTAGATGAAGTAGCGCAAAACAAAAAATTAAAACACATTGGCGTAATTGCAACCAAGGGCACTATTAAAAGTGATGTGTATGCTAAAAAATTAAAACATAAAAATAAAAACCTGCAAGTAGCATCGTTAGCAACTCCTTTATTAGCATCTATGATTGAAGAAGGTTTTTTTAATAATAAAACTTCGCGCACCATTATACACGATTATTTATCGCGCCCAAAACTTAAAAAAATAGATTCGCTTATTTTGGCTTGTACGCATTATCCACTTATAAAGCCCGAAATAGAAGAGTTTTATAAAGGCAAAATAAAAATTTACGATAATGCCGAAGTAGTAGCTAAAAAAGTAAGTGAGGTGTTGAAGGGATTAAAATTACTATCGCCTAAAAAAAATAACCACCATCATTTTTATATGAGTGATTATACCAAATCGTTTGAAGAAAGCTCGCGTTTCTTTTTTAAATCGAAAATAAAATTAACTGCAGCTAATATTTGGAAGTAGGTTTTGCTTTTATGTAAATAGTATAAATTACTATAAACGGAAGAAAAATCCATAAACACAAGGAGTATATAACTCCAAAAAATGCAAAAAGCATAAACAATACAAAGTCGGTAAAGGTTGGTTTGATATCTTTTGGGTGTTTATCTAAATCGAATTCTTTACGCAAGTCACCTATTTTCATATCAAGTGCCTGCTCGGTTGTAAATTTGTTGTAGTATAAATTCTTCGTTTTTCTGCCTCTGGAAAATGCTTTTAGCACACCAAAAAAATTAAATAAGATACCCAGCATAGCACCACTAACATCAATAAAAAAAGCTGCCCAATAACTTTTACAGCCCGATGCAACCTCCCAGGCACTTATTTCGCTTTCACCGGCAACCGTAGTTTCATATTCGGTAAGCAGGTGGTGTATGTCGTGTTTAATAACGGCTTTTTTACGCGCATCAAAATTTGGGAAGTAGAAATAGAACTTGGGTGCTATATCAATTTTTACATAAGACTTGCTTTGTCCGCCATCGGCTTCTAAATTATGGTCTTCATAAAACTTACTTAAAATCTCTCTGGGAGTTTTATCGTCGTTCATGTTAAACCTTTTTTAAAAAGTCGCCATCAATAATAAGCAGGGTAGCTCCGTTTTCTGAAAACGAACGGTGTGAACTTAGCTCATCAGATACTACATAACTCATGCCTTTGGTTAACATAATCGGTTCACCCGATTTTAGCTCGCTTAAAAAACTTCCTTCTAAACAATATACTATGTGCCCTTTTTCGCACCAATGGTCGGCAAGGTAGCCTTTGGTATATTCTACGGTTCTAATTCGTAAACCACCTAACTGAATGGTTTGCCAAAATGAGGTTCCGGTTTCGCCTTTATGTTCTACTTTTTCTATGGCAGACCAGTTGATAGTTTGAAAAGGAATATTACTCATTGTAATTATTTAAAAATCAATTTCTAACAAAACTGGGCAATGGTCACTATGCAAAGCATCGGGTAAAATAATAGAGCGTTTTAGTTTGTCTTGTAAGTTTTCGGTTACCATGTTGTAATCAATGCGCCAACCCAAATTTTTGGCTCTTGCATTAGCACGGTAACTCCACCAGCTGTATTGATGTGGTTCTTGGTTAAAATGCCTGAAACCATCAACAAACCCTGATGCTACAAATTTATCGAACCACTCGCGCTCCTCAGGTAAAAAACCCGATGTGTTGGCGTTGCTTTTTGGGTTATGTATATCAATGGGTTTGTGACAAATATTATAATCGCCGCAAATAACAAGCTTTGGGCGTTCTTTTCTCAGTTTGGCTGTGTATTTTAAAAAGTCATCAAGCCATTTCATTTTAAAAGCCTGTCGGTCATCACCGCTACTGCCACTTGGGTGATAAGCACTAATAACCGATATATCACCAAAATCGGCACGTAAAATACGGGCTTCATCATCATAGGCTTTTATACCGCAACCATAAACAATATTATCCGGTTTTGTTTTACTCAAAATAGCCACACCGCTGTAACCCTTTTTTTGTGCGGAGTACCAATAGTGGTGTTTGTAGCCCAATGCCTCAAATAAGGCAACATCTACCTGTTCTTTTTCTGCTTTAATTTCTTGCAGGCAAAGCACATCAGGGTTTGCAGCTTTAAGCCATTGTATAAGCCCTTTATTAAGCGCGGCTCTAACGCCATTTACGTTGTAGGTTATAATACTTTTTCTCATAATATGGTGTTGCAAAAATACTTGTTAAAAACATTACTTATTTATTATTATTACTATATTTGGGCAGTTTGTTAAGATTAAGTAAACCTATGAAGTCAAAATATTTGTTATCGCTGCTATTTGTAGTGGTTAGTACACTTGGTTTTTCTCAGTTTAAATTTAACGAATATAGTTGTGCTAACGTTGGGGCGGTTATAGACCCACTTGGTAGTGGCGTTGAAAGCAGCCCTGATTGGGTTGAAATAATTAACACGTCTGCTACACCTCAAGTGCTTACCGGTTGGTATTTAAGTAACAACAGGCAAAACCTAAATTTATACCAAATAGAATTATTAAATAACAGCGCTAATATTCAACTTGATAGCTTTGGTGTACAAGTTATTTATTTGTGTACACATAATAAAACTATTTCAAACCCGGGAGGTGTTAATGCCGGGTCAACTAAAGTAGATTTTCATGCCAATTTTCAATTAAATCAAACTCAAAGTCCGTGGTTATATCTTACTAAAATAGGAGGCACTAAACCAACCGATTCAGTACAAATAAAACGCTTACAGCCTGACCACTCGTGGGGTAAACCAAATAGCGACAGTGCAGCTTATTACGTGCCCGACCACGGTATAACAGATACCGCTTTTGCTCAAGGTTCGGTTTTATGGAGTTTATATAAAAAGTGCAGCCCGGGTAAAAAAAATCCAAGAAACCCATATCCTATAACTTCAACTACAGTTAGAAACTGGTATAGAGATTATGCGCCTACACCTAAGCTTATGATTAAGCCGGGTTATTATTCGGTAGGAGCACTTTCAAACTTTGGTATAAAAGATACTTCGTATACAACTCCTGCTCAGGCAGTGGCTGCCCATAAAGATAGTTTAGAGATTTTTGCTACTACCGATTGTACTACGCCACTTACTTTCTCCATTGGAGCCACACCAATTGGTAACGTTGCCGATGTGGGCCCTAACACACCTGGTAGCAGTGGTAGTATAAGTATACCTTATTGGGGGCCGGCAGCTCCTTCGCCAACTCCTATACTAACCGGTGTAGTTGTTAGGGCAGTAAATCATGACCAATCTACTCCGCCAAAATATTTAGATAGTTTTGAAGCTTATGGCGGCTACGTAATTGATTCTGTTTACCACATGGCGGTTATTTGTAGCTGTATGGATACTGCATCGTTATTTATGACATTGGCTAAAGATACAGTTAGTACTATATATAGTTATTTAGATAACAAAAGTCATAGTAATAAGGAGTTGTTTAAAAACCAAGGACAAGGACTGGTTAAAAAAATAGACTTTTTAAATAGATTAGGTCCTGCAACTGCACATACACAATGGCAGTTTTTATTTAGATCGGAAGACGAATATGGTTATAACTACACCAATAAATATGATTTTTATACCGACCAAACATTAGGTCTAACTAATCGTGCTGATTTTCCTGAAATAGTATTCCGTTCGGGTTCTGAAGATAACTTCTTAAAAGGAGGTGCCGGAAATGGTACCCGACATGGTGCTACACATTTACGCGATTTCTTTAACCATACATTAACCCTGCGTCATAAATTAGATTTTGAATCGTCGCACTATGTGCCTGCTTATATGTTTATAAACGGCATGAATCGAGGCATTTATTATATTAAAGAGCCTATAGATTCTACCTACATAAACTATTATTATGGTCATGCTCAATCTGATATTATTGCTAACGACTTAATTCCTACTACTGCTAATCCTCAAATAACAGCACTTTCTGGTAAATTGAGCCATTGGAGTGCTTTTTACAGTTGGGTAATGAATAGTACGGTTAATGTACGTGACCCTAATACATACGCTGCTGTTGCTGATTCTATGGATATACAATCGTTTATAGAATATAACTTTTATAACATGTTTAGTGTAAACACCGATTTTGTAAAACGTCAGGCACTTTGGTGGAGAGGAGTTAAATCTGATACCAGCGACCACAGCGCACATAAATGGCGTTTTGGTTTAAGCAACACCGACCTTACCTGGCAATTTGGTAACAACTATACTAACATTAGCGATAATACACAAACAAGTTCTCCTTGCGATTATGTAGATGCTTTTGGACCTGCAGCATCGCCTAACTACCCTTTAATTCCGTTGTTTTATAAACTAATGTCGAACGACACATTTTTGTCTGGATTCCTTTCAAGATATCAGGATTTAATAAACACTTCTTATTCGTGCGATACGTTGGTTCAGCACTTAACCTATGTAAGCTCTTTATTAAAGGCAGATATGAAGAGTCATGTTTGGTTTAACGTAAACCCAAGCTCAACTTGTGCAGGTTGCGATTCGGTTAAGTTTTGGACTGCTATGGTAGACTCTATGCAAGCCTTTATTATGGAGCGTTGCACATCAGCTGTACAAGGCATTAGTGCAAGTAGTTGTTTTCACCAATTTGACGGACCATATAATTTGTGTTTAGATGTTTCACCAAGAGATGCTACCACTATTCCGGGCTATATAAGATTTAACTCGTTAACCTTAAAAACTTTTCCTTGGAATAATAAATATGTAGATAGTGTAACCTATATAGCCGTAGCCGTAGCCGACTCTAATTATGTTTTTGACCATTGGACATCCGATTATAATCTAAGCCCATCCACCACAAGCGATAGTGTTAGTTTTTACGTAAGCAAAGATTCTAAACATTGTATGACAGCCGTGTTTAAATTAAAACCTGCTTACGAAACCACCGGCACACCTATGTTGCCAACCGCTTTTTCGCCTAACGGAGATGGTAACGATGATATATTAAACGTATATGGAATTGCCAATGCAACCAGTTACGATTTTGAAGTATATAACCGTTGGGGGCAACAGCTTTTTAGCTCGAAAGATAAAACCCAAGGTTGGGATGGAAACTTTAATGGTTCGCCGGCAGCGGTTGGTGTTTATGCTTACCGATATGATATTGTAATAGATGGAAAAACGTATATCAAAAAAGGCAGTTTTACATTACTAAGATAAACTATGTACACGCGTAAAATAATTTTTAAACTATTTTTTCTTTGCTCAATTAGTTTGCTTGCGCAAGATGTGCACTTTTCGCAATTAAACCAGTCGGAGTTATTAATTAATCCGGCAAATGCAGGTTTTTTTGATGGTTACTCGCGTGCTACATTAAATTATCGTACTCAATGGAGTGCAGGCAGTGCACCCTATCAAACTATTATGGCTGCTTTTGATGCTAATGCGGGTATAAAAAAATCGCGTGCTGCGTTTATAGGTTTTGGAGGATACATTTATCAAGATAAAGCATCTACCGGAAATACAAGCTGGAAAACATTGAATGCCGATTTTATGACTAATGTAGTACTTAATATAACTAAATCAGCTAAGTTAAGTGGGGCAATTGGTGCTGGTATAGGTCAATCGTCAACCAATAATCCTAATTACTCCTGGGGGGTGCAGTACGACGGTTCTCAGTTTAATTCATCTATTCCCAATAACGAAAACTTTATTAACCGAACTAATTTTACCTGGTTTGATTTATCATCGGGCGTAAACTTAGACATTGATAAAATAACACAGCAGTTTACACACAACAACCGTTTTCATTTGCGTTTTGGTATAGCAGGTTATCATTTAAATGCGCCTAAATTAGTATTTGCTACTAACGACCCTCAGGTTATTGCCAGAAGATGGGTTTTAAGTGGGCAGGGGCGTTTTGATATAAAAGAATCTCCGGTTAGTATTTTGCCAAGCCTTATTTATATGATGCAAGGAACATCTAAGCAGCTTAACTTGGGTACTTTTATTCGCTATCGCTTTAAAGATGAATCGAAAACAACCGGTTTAAAAAACGAAACAGCTATACACATTGGTTTATATTATCGTGTGGGCGACGCTATTATACCACAGTTTATGTTAGAGTATAAAAGTATTATGTTCGGTTTTTCGTACGACGAAACCGTATCTAACTACAAGCAGGCTAACCGTGGTTTAGGTGCCTTTGAGGTTAGTTTAAAATGGACAAACCTGCGTAACTCTTTATTTAAACAACGCAGAGAGTTTGCCGGTGCTAATTCAAAAGCAGCACCTCCAACATCGAATGCTAAAGACAGGTAGTTTTTTAGTAGCAATCTACATCAATTTTCAACTTCACTTTTACCAACAGTTTATCTGTTTTAAAGGCAGCAATTATTTTATTTAAATGTTGACGTACCTGATTAGAAGAATAATCTCTTTCAACCTTTAAAAGTATTTGTTTGTGGTACTCGTTTTTTATGCGGCTAACAATAGGAAACTGTGGGCCAAGCACACGTTGTTCAAACACTTTGCGTAATTCAACACCAAACCACTCAGCTGCATAACCAAGTGTATCGGCCTCTTTATACACAAATAAAAAACTAAACAATCGGGTAAAGGGTGGGTATAAAAATTCCTGCCGCTCGGCAAGCAGTGTGTTATACATCTGCTTGTAATCGTTATTGATAACCCAATTAATTACCTGATGCTGAGGTTGCGTAGTTTGTATAAAAACTTTTCCGTTTGAGTGTTTTCTTCCAGCACGGCCACTCACTTGGGTAATTAATTGAAACGCCCGTTCGTGTGAACGAAAATCGGGATAACTTAAAAGATGGTCGGCTTGCAACACACCTACTAAACCTACATTATCAAAATCTAATCCTTTGGTAAGCATTTGTGTACCGGTAAGTATATCAATATCGCCCGCATCAAACTCATCAATAATTTGTTTATAGGCGTGTTTGCTGCGGGTAGAATCAACATCCATCCGTTTTATTTTTGCCTCGGGTAATAGTATCTCAACTTCTTCTTCAATTTTTTGTGTGCCAAAACCACGGTAGCGCAAATCGCTGTTACCGCAAGCTACACAAGTTGTTGGCGGCATAGTAGTATAACCGCAATAATGACAGGTTAATTTTTGTGTAGCCTTATGATAGATTAATGATACATCGCATTGTACACAACAAGGAATATGACCACAGGTAAAACATTCGGTATAGGGTGCAAAGCCTCTTCGGTTTTGAAATAGAATTATTTGCTCTTTCTTAGCAAGTGCCAGTGTCATTTCGGCAAATAGTGGCGGAGAAATTACTTCATCAGTTTTTTTTCCATCTACACGCACATCAATTACTTCAATAACGGGCAGAGAAGAGTTACCAAAACGTTCGGTGAGTTCAACCAAACCATATTTGTTTTGCGAGGCATTATAATAACTTTCTATACTTGGCGTAGCTGTGCCTAATAAAACCTTTGCTTTGTGTAACGATGCTAAATAAAGGGCTGCATCACGTGCGTGGTAGCGTGGAGCGGGATCTTGTTGCTTGTACGAACTATCGTGTTCTTCATCAATAATAATTAAACCAATGTTATTGAACGGGAGAAATAAAGCACTCCTTGCTCCTAAAATTATTTGATGGTTTTGTTTGTTGAACGAAATATTTTTTTGCTCTTGTTGCAAAACCGAATTCCAAATTTCAACCCGTTCATTTTCCGAAAAACGAGAATGATACACGCCTGCTTTATCACCAAAATATCTTTTTATGCGTGTAACCAGTTGCGTAGTTAAAGCAATTTCTGGTAACAAATATAAAACCTGCTTGCCTTCTGAAATGGTTTTTTCAATCAGCGAGCAATAAATTTCGGTTTTACCACTACCTGTAATGCCATGTAGCAAACAGGTTTGGTGCGTTTTAAATGATTCTTCTATTTGTTGTAGTGCGGTAGCTTGCGAGAGCGATAAATCTTTTTGTAACTGGGTTGTGTTATCGTTTTCAAACCTGCCTGTTTCAAAATCTCCTTGTATAAAAACATTTTTTTTTATGAGTGCATTTATAACTGCCCCATCAAAATGTTTAAGTATGTGGTTGCGTTTTAGCCATGTGTTTTCTACTTGCGTATCTTTTTTAATTTCTTTTAAATAAAATAATAAAACCTCTAACTGCTTAAAGGCTTTGGTTTCAAGGCTTGCAAACAGTTCTTTTAAAGCGGTTTCATCGCTTCGATAAATTTCATTCAGCTTAACGTACGCAATAACTTTGGGTTTGTATCGCTCTTTTACTTCTTCATATAGCAGCACATATTTTTTTATCAGCAATTGCTTAATAACCCCCTGCGGATTTTTTACGGATAGAACTTCGGCTGCCTCGGTAAACGATAAAATATTTCGTTTCTGTATGGCTTCCAGTAAAATATACTCGTTATCCTTTAAATCTTTTGTGTCTTCTTTTTTAAAATCAATTTCGGGGTTGGCAACCAGTTTTGTTTCGCTGCTTAGTTTTAAGCCTGATGGCAATGCAGCGTTCATAACCTCGCCTGTGTTGCACAGGTAGTAGGCACTCATCCAGTTCCAAAATGTAAATTGGGTTTCGTTTACAATGGGCTGTGAGTCTAAAATATCTTCTACATATTTTGCTTGATATCCTTCGGGTGGGTTTTCATGCACGTTTTTAATTAGCGCGGTATAAAATTTATTTTTACCGAAAGGTACTAAGACTCTAACTCCTGGTATGGCAGCATCGTTCAGCTCATATGGTATACGATACGTATATAAGTTAGGAACTGCCAGTGGCAGTAACACATCGGCAAAAAGTGTTTTACGACTCATGTGGTTTTAAGCCCTGTATAGTAATGCAAAGCCAACCGCCTATAAGCAGTAAGCCACCCAATGGGGTTATGGGGCCAAATATAAAACCTAAATGAATGTTGCTTATATTTTGTGTAGCCAGCATATAAATGGAACCACTAAAAAACAACACGCCAAACACAATTAAATAAGATGCAATGCTATATAACTTGTGCTGGTTATGACGATTTATGTAGGCTAAAATAAATAATACAATGGCGTGCATTAATTGATACTTGGTTGCGGTATCAAACGCGTTTAATTGGTCAATGGTTATAATGCCTTCCTGCATTTTTTGTTTTAAGGCGTGTGCGCCTAAAGCTCCAAATGCCACGCCTGTTGTGCCAAACACACCTGCTATAAACGAAAATGTATTTTTCATGGATTATTTTTTTTAGTTGTTTTATCGCTATAAAATGTTTTTAATTGTTCTTTTTCAGTTTTGTGACCGAAGGATTTTAAAAGATTCATGAAATTTTCTTTATCGCTTATGTAATCGTATCCAAATTCAGCTAATGGTAATTTAGAGTCGTCGTAATCAAAAGCGGTTAAAATTTTTTCAATTTGTATAACGCTTAAGCAACTGTTACTTATAAGCCATTTAGCATCTTTTATGCGATACCGTTCTATATGATTGCATTTTACTTGTGTTATCTCTACATCAAGTAACGAGTCGCTTATATTTTTTGTGCATGGAGTAGGAGGGGGATAATTTTCTGCCAACTTGTTTTTAGCATCTTGTTCTTTTTTTAGCAAAATAGCAAAGTCTTTTACTCTTGCCGATACTTGTTTTAATAGGTTCGTGCTGTCAGTTGCTATTACGTTGGTAGATATAAAAGTTAGCGTACTCTTCCCTTTTATTTTTTCAACCGAATAAGTAAACTCTAAATTTTTACAGCTTTTATTGTTTTGTAAAAAGCAAGCTGTGGCAGTAAAATTGGGTAGTTTTTTATCGGCATAAATGACTTTAAGATTGCAGGAGTCGTCCCATATTTTCGTTGCTTTTACAATACTTTGGGCGCTATCGTTTATTTTTTGCTCGTTTACGTATAACCAAAACAAATCTCCGGTTTCGGTTAGTAAAATCAGGTTGTTTTGCGCTTTTAACAAGCCGCTTACACAAAAAGCGATAACTAATAAAATACGGATAAACATCTTGTCAAAATTAGGTTATTTTTGCAGCTGTAATTTAGTAAATATGAAAAAAATTTTGGTTATAGGCGCAGGCCGCTCTACGGTTTCGTTAATTGGTTATTTGCTTGAAAATGCCACTGCCAACAACTGGCAGATTACTGTGGCCGATATGAGCTTAGATTTGGCAAAAAGCAAAACCGTTGGTTACCCACATGCGCTTGCTGTTCAGTTAGATGTTGATAATAATGAGCAACGCTTGGCCGAAATTAAAAAGGCAGATTTTGTTATATCTATGTTACCTGCTTTTATGCACATGGCTGTTATTAAAGATTGCGTGTTTGCAGGCAAACATGTGGCAACGGCAAGTTATGTATCGCCCGAAATGATGGCTTTTGATGAAGAAGCTAAAAAGAAAAATATTTTATTACTGAACGAGTGCGGCTTAGATCCAGGCATAGACCACGCATCGGCTATGAAAGTAATTGATGAAATACAGGCGCAGGGCGGAGAAATTACCTCGTTTAAATCGTACTGCGGTGGTTTGGTTGCACCCGAAAGCAACGATAACCCATGGGGATACAAATTCTCATGGAATCCACGTAATGTAGTTGTGGCGGGACAAGCAACGGCACAGTATTTAGAAAACGGCGAAATAAAATACATTCCTTACAACCGCATTTTTACCCAAATAGATACTATTGATGTGGATGGAGAAAAATATGATGCTTATGCAAACCGTGATTCGTTAAGCTACCAACATCCCTATAAATTAGATACTGCAAAAACTATTCTACGTGGTACATTACGTCAAGTTGCTTATTGCAAAGCATGGAATGTATTTGTAAAAGTTGGTTTAACCGATGATACATTCACCATAAAAGATACTAATAAGAAAACATACACGCAATTATTACAATCGTTTATTCCTAATAAGGCAAGTTCTGTAAAACAAAACTTAATTGACTTTATGGGAAAAGAAGCTGATGCCGAAGCCATTGATATGATAGCGTGGCTGGGCTTTTTTGATAATGTAAAAATTGAAATGCTAAATGGTACACCTGCACAACTACTTCAAAATTTATTAGAAAAAAAGTGGCTGCTAAAACCTAACGATAAAGATTTGGTGGTTATGCAACATCAATTTGAAATTGATAACAGCAAAAACAGCAAGTTGCCTAAAAAAATAATATCGTCGTTAGTGGTAACGGGTACCGACCAAAACCATACGGCTATGGCTAAAACCGTAGGCTTGCCATTAGCGGTGTGCGTTAAAAACTTCCTTACTGGTAAATTTAATTTAAGCGGCGTGCAAATTCCTATTCATAAAGAAATTTACGAACCTATGCTGCACGAGTTAGAACAACACGGTATTGTGTTTAAAGAAACTTTTATATCCTAAGTAATTTGACATTTAAACAGCACCTAAGGGCCACAGGCATTTTATCTATTCCAATTATTATTAGTCAGGTAGGGCATATAGTAACCTCTATGGCCGATAATATTTTTTTAGGTTTTATTGGCATAGAGCAGCAAGCTGCCGGTATTTTATCGGGTAATGTGTTTACGTTGTTAATGGTTTTTTCTATAGGCATGTCGCAGGGTTTAACGCCATTGGTTGCAGGTGCTAACGTAAATAATCAGTTACAACAAAAAGCATCATTATTAAAAAACTCCATGCTACTTAATTTTATTATAAGTGTAGTGTTGTTTGGTTTGGCAAGTGTTTTTGCAGCTAATTTAAGTCTGCTTAACCAACCCGAAGATGTAGCCATACTTGCACGCCCTTTTATAGAAGTTATATCTTTTTCGTTGGTACCGGTGACCCTGTTTTTTACTATGAAACAGTATACCGAAGGTTTAACTAACACACGCGCATCTATGTACATTAGCATTATAGGTAACATTATAAATATAATTTTAAACTACTCTCTCATTTATGGTAAGTTTGGTTGGCTTGTTTGGGTTATATGGGTGCGGCATGGGCAACGTTTTCAGCAAGGGTTTTTATGGCGGTTGCTTTTGCATTGTATATTTTTTACAACAAAAAATTAAAAGAAATTGTACAACCTTTTCTGCGAGAAAAAATTACATATATACAATTAAAAAAATTATTGTCTATCGGCATTGGCCCGGCGTTGCAATTTACGTTTGAGGTGGCAGCCTTTGCCTGTGCCGGTATTATGGCGGGCTGGCTTGGTAAAATTACCTTAGATGCGCATGGCATTGCCCTTAGCATAGCAGCTTTTACTTATATGTTTACCAGTGGAATCAGTGGGGCGGCATCAATTAGGGTTGCTAATTACAAAGGACTCAACGATTGGAAAAATATTAAAATAGCGGGCACAGCTGCCTTTGTGTTGGCAGGCTTAATTATGCTTAGCTTTGCAAGTGTGTTTCTACTATTTTATGAAACCCTGCCAACTTTTTTTAATAAGCATAAAGAGGTTATAGAAGTTTCATCGGGCTTGCTTTTAGTAGCTGCCCTTTTTCAGTTTTTTGATGGCACACAAGTTACAGGCTTGGGTGTGTTGCGTGGTTTAAGCGATGTAAAAATGCCAACTGTAATTGCTCTAACTGCTTATTGGGTTATTGCATTGCCACTGGCTTATTTTTTAGGCTTTCCGCAAAAGCTGGGCATTTATGGTATTTGGTTTGGCTTAACAGCCGGCTTAATTTTTTCTGCTGTGGCGCTTTATTTAAGGTTTTGGCACCTTACTAAAAAATAACTCTTGATTCTAAATTTATTTAACTTTACATATAAATGTAATGATCAATTATTATTTTTTTAATAATATATTTGAGTATAAAATAGCATAATATGAGAATCAAATCTTACCCCCTTGTTTTATTTATACTACTGATATTTAAAACTTCATTATTTGCACAATTTCAATATACGCAATATTTTGATGGGGCAGATACAGTTGCAAGTAAATCTATCATTGTAAAGTTAGATACAAGCCATACTAATATTTGGCAAATCGGTAAACCTCATAAAACTATTTTTCATAAAGCGGCAACAGTCCCTAATGCGATAGTTACCGATACAATTCATTATTATCCAAACAATAATATTTCACGATTTACTTTTCAATTTGTTCGAGTGACAAATTACGGGGTTTTAGCCTTACAATGGATGCAAAAACTTGATTTAGATACCAATCACGATGGAGGAATAATTGAGTACTCTACTAATAAAGGACTTACTTGGGTTAATGTATTTAATAATCCATCTGTCCTTAATTTTTACGGTTTTCAACAAGCAAACCGAGATACATTAGCAACTGGTGAGTATGCGTTTAGCGGAAGAGATACATCTTGGCGAAATATTTGGTTATGTTTTAATCCATCATTTATACAAACGTACGACACCACTTTATTTAGATTTACATTAAAAACTGATTCTGTAAACAATAATAGAGAAGGCTGGATGATAGATAACATGATGATTAATCTGACAATGATTCATCCGGTAAATGAGATGAAGAAGACAGAATTTCTTAATGTATTCCCAACTGTAACAAATGGAATTATTAATATAGAAAGTAGGATTATATTGGAGAACGTACCGGTGCAAAGTATCGATTTAATTGGTGTAGATGGAAAATTAATCGAACATTTTACCAATAGCTCATCTAAATATCAAATTGATATTAGTAAGTATGAAGCAGGCATGTATTTTCTTAAAATAACTTCTGATATAAGAACCGAAAATCATCCGGTTATGCTCCTTAAACAATAACCATGGGCAAAAGAAATTTATTTCTTGTTGCTATAACCTTTATTTTAGTAGTTGTTTGTGGTTTTGTTAAACAAAAACCTACTCCATATAAATTCCCCGATTTATTTTACTTTCCTCAAATGCCTGTTAACTCAGATAATCCTGTTACTATAGAAGGGGTTGAATTGGGTAGATACTTGTTTTACGATTCTATTTTAAGTTACAACTACACTTTTTCTTGTGCTAGTTGCCATAAGCAAGAAAATGCTTTTAGCAATTCTCCTATGACTTTTAGTAAAGGCATTAGTGGAGATGAAATGAAACGAAACACTCCTGCCTTATTTAATCTTGCATGGTATCCGGTTTTGTTTTGGGATGGTAAAGCAAAAAGCATAGAAGAGCAAATATTTCACCCTGTTCGTACATCTACCGAAATGAATTTAACATGGGAGCAGGCTGGCAGAAGAATAAATAAAAGTAAATTTTATAAACCAAAATTTGAATTTGTTTTTGGTAAACAAGAAATAGATAGCTTGCTTATAGCAAAAGCACTTGCACAATTTTTACGAACCCTACTTTCTTATCAATCAAAATATGATAGAATGCTAAGAGGTGAAGTTACTTTTACTTATGAAGAACACGAAGGTTATACTATTGTAAATGATCAAACAATGGGCGATTGTCTTCATTGTCATAATACGGATGCAAACGCACTTGGAACATCTTTAGCTTTCAGTAATAATGGGTTAGATAAAATTGAAAGAGCCGAAGGGTATAAAGATAAAGGCTATGGCAGTGTGACCGGCAATATGAAAGATAATGGCAAGTTTAAAACACCATCCTTACGAAATATTTGCTTAACCGAACCATACATGCACGATGGGAGATTTAAAACGTTAGAAGAAGTGATTGATTTTTATAGCGAAGGTGTAAACCAATGCGTTAATATCGATTCTAAAATGCAGTATGCTCATCAGCATGGAGTAAAATTAAATTCTATACAAAAAAAACAGGTTTTAGCTTTTCTTAAAACCCTAACTGACTCAGTTTTTATCAGCAATTTAGCTTTTAGTAATCCATTTCGGAAAATTAAATAATTAAAAGCACATTTTAAAAAACTTGTGATTACATTATTTGTAATTGAATTTTCAAAAAATAAATTACAAACCCAACCCTATGTATAAATGTTGCGTATAAGCATATTGTAACATTTAATTATTAAAAGATAAAACACGCATTTATGAAAAAGATAATCACAAGTATTGCTATTACATTTTATTTAACTACACATGCTCAAATCATTACAACAGTTGCCGGAGATGGAGCTAATGGATCAGGTACTGGTACTTTTACCGGAGACCACAACCAAGCTACCACTGCAGGGCTAAGTTACCCAGCCAACGTTGCTTTCGATGCAGCAGGTAACATGTACATTTGTGATGGTGGTAATAATCGTATACGTGAAGTGAGTACAGCAGGCATTATAACAACCATAGCAGGTAGTGGAGCTATAGGTCCTCAAAATGGTTCGTATAGCGGAGATGGTGGGGCGGCTACAAGCGCAACATTACAGTATCCCTATGGCGTGGCTTTAGATGTAGTAGGTAATTTATACATAACCGATTCTCAAAACAACCGCATACGCAAAGTAACCAAATCCACAGGTGTTATAACTACTGTTGCAGGTGGTGGTTCAAATGGTTCGGGTGATGGCGGACAAGCTACAGCAGCTATATTAAATAGCCCAAGCGGAAATGTAATTTTTGATGCAATGGGTAATTATTATATAGCTGATGGGTCGGCCGTGCGCATGGTAAATACTTCAGGGGTTATAAGTAGCGTAGCAGGTAGTAGTATACTTGCAACAGGTTATAGCGGAGATGGCGGTACAGCCACGGCAGCACAACTTAAAACGAGTGCCATAGCTTTTGATGCTGTGGGTAATTTATACATAGCCGAACAATTAAATAACCGAGTGCGCATGGTAACCAAATCTACCGGCATTATAAATACTATTGCAGGTAGCGGAGCTACAGGTCCTTTTCAGGGCTCTTATACTGGTGATGGTGGCCAGGCTACAGATGCTACGTTAAGTGGTCCTGGAGGAATAACCTTTGATGCAATAGGTAATTTATACATAGCAGATATGTGGAATGATGTTATAAGAAAAGTAACTATAGCTACAGGCATTATAACAACTGTAGCTGGTGGAGGTACACATGGTGTAGCAGATGGAGGAGCTCCTACAGCCGCAGGAATTGATCAACCTACCGGTGTAGCATTTGACGCAGCCGGTAATTTTTATATTGCTGATAACCTTGGTTACCGCATGCGTAAGGTAACAAATATTGGTGCAGTAGGTATAGAGCAATTTGGTAATAATAATGAAATAAATATTTACCCAAACCCAAGCAACGGTAATTTTATAATAGAAACTACGTATACCGATAAACAAACTCTACAACTAGTTGATGTAAACGGTAAACTTGTTTTAACCCAAACTATAAATGGCAAAACAAATATTGATGCAAGCAATTTAACCGAAGGTGTTTATAACCTTAGTTTAACTAACTCAAGCGGGGTTGTAAATAAAAGATTAGTGATTGTTAGGTAAAAAGCTACTTAGCCTTAACCTTAGCCGGTGTAAGGTTAATTTTAGGTTCTTGCTTTTTAAGCAAGCGTTGTATATTCTTTTTATGGGTTATAATTAGCAGGGCTGCTACCATAAGCGAAAATAAAATTAACGATACCGGACTATGGTGTAAAACCACCAGTACAATAAACGGAAACGATAAACCAGCTGACATGGATGCTAAAGAAACGTATCTGAAAGCAACTAACACTAATAAAAATACACCTAACGCCATACAAGCACCTATTGGCTGAATGGCCATAGCCACACCTAATAAGGTTGCCACACCTTTACCACCTCTAAACCCGACAAATAAAGGAAAAATATGACCTAACACAGCTGCTATGCCTATTGCAATTTGGTAATTAATAAGTGGAGTTGTATGTGATGTAAAATCACTAAAATGAGCTAAAGCAACTGCCCCAATGCCTTTTAACACATCAAGTAATAAAACTGGTATACCTGCTTTTTTACCCAAAACCCTAAAAACATTGGTAGCACCCGCATTGCCACTGCCAAACTCGCGCACATCAATGCCGTAAAACAATTTACCAACCCACACAGCAAACGGAAGAGACCCAATTAAGTAGGCTGTAAAAATTAAAATCAACTCTAAAACGTTATTTAGCATAATAACAAAGTTACTGATTTATTAAATAATTAACTAAACCTTAACAAATTGTTTAAAATAATATAATGTTTAAAAAACAGCGGCTTTTCAGCAAAAAAGTCGCTTTTTCGGGCGACTTTTTTACGTGAACCCTGTAAATCTATTAAAAAAACCCTTTTAGTTTAACCCCTTGCTCAATTTTTTTAAGTGCCGTAATATAAGCACCTAAACGCATGGTAGTTTTATAATCATGTGCGTTTGTCCAAACATGGTTAAAAGCAGTTTCCATGCTTAAATCATGTTTTTCATTTACCTCGTTTTCTGTCCAGTAGTAACCCATTTTATTTTGTACCCACTCAAAGTATGATACTGTAACACCACCACCGTTAGCCAAAATATCTGGCACAACAATAATGTTTTTTTCTTGTAAAATAGCGTCAGCTTCTGGTGTAGTTGGGCCGTTTGCACCTTCTACTATTAATTTAGCATGTATGTTATGTGCAATTTCTTCGGTAATTACATTTTGTAAAGCAGCAGGCACTAATACATCAACTTTAGCAGTTAATAATTCGCTTGGTTTAATTTCAACACCACCTTTAAAGCCTTTTAAAACACCGCCACTTGTTTTTACGTACTCTAAAGCAGCATGAATGTCGATGCCTTTTTCGTTATAAAAAGTAGCTGTGTGGTCGCCAATAGCACAAATTTTAATGCCTTTTTCAGCCAATAAACGCGCTGTGTGCGAACCTACGTTACCAAAACCTTGTACGGCAGCAGTAGCTTTTTTAGGGTCTAAGCCCATTTTGTTTAAAGCACAAAGGGTAGAAATCATAACTCCACGTCCGGTAGCGGCATCACGGCCTAACGAACCACCTAAAGCAATTGGTTTACCGGTAATAACACCCGGAGCATCTTCTCCGTGTACTTTATTTAATTCATCTAAAATCCAAGCCATTTCACGTCCACTTGTACCCATATCTGGTGCAGGAATGTCTTTATTAACACCAAATACATCGCGCATTGATTTTGCATAAGCACGTGTAACGCGCTCTAATTCACCAACACTCATTTTACGTGGGTCGCATTTAACACCACCTTTACCACCGCCATAAGGCAGGTTAGCAACAGCACATTTAAAGCTCATCCAGGCAGCAAGTGCCATAACTTCATCTTGGTTAACATCCATTGCATAACGGATACCACCTTTTGATGGACCTAAATGCGTAGAGTGTACACAACGGTACCCTTCAAATATCTGAACCTTACCGTTATCCATCATAACGGGCAAGCTTACTTTTACTAATTTTTGTGGATTTCTAAGGACTTGGGCAACTTCTTCTGACAGATTCATGGCTTTTACAGCTGCATCTAAGCGAGCTAAAACCGAATCAAACATACTCTCATGAACTACTTTAGAGGCGGCAGTGTGTGCTGACATACTTTTTTGTTTTAGTTAAACATAAATTTCCGGTCGCAAATGTAACAATTTCTTAAAATGATGATACATTATTATAGCTGAACTGCCTTTTTTTGAAGATGAATTTATGTAAGGAATGTTAAATAAATGAAAACCAATAATTCGCTAACAATTTCGTCACCAAATTGTATATTTGCCCTCTTATTTATTTTTAACATAAACTACGCAAAATGTCAACAGAAGGAAGACAAATAATATACAGCATGGTGAATGTGAGTAAAATCCATCCGCCGCAAAAACAAGTTTTAAAAGACATTTATATTTCGTTTTATTACGGTGCAAAAATTGGTGTGCTGGGTTTAAACGGTTCGGGTAAATCAACCCTGCTACGCATTATGGCCGGCATGGATAAAGATTACTTGGGCGAAATTCACCAATCTCCGGGTTACTCAATTGGCATGTTGGAGCAGGAGCCTCAGTTAGATGAAAACAAAACCTGTATTGAAGTTGTACGCGAAGGCGTTCAAAAATATGTTGATATACTCAATGAGTACGAAGTAGTAAACAACAAGTTTGCCGAGGAGATGACGCCTGAGGAGATGGATAAATTAATTAACCGTCAGGCACAATTACAGGATGAAATTGACCGTCACGATTTATGGAATTTAGATAACCGTTTAGAGCAGGCAATGGATGCTTTGCGTTGCCCCGAAAGTGATGCAAAAATTAAAGTGTTATCGGGTGGAGAGCGTCGTCGTGTAGCTTTATGCCGTTTACTTTTACAAGAACCTGACATTTTATTATTAGATGAGCCAACCAACCACTTAGATGCAGAGAGTGTCGATTGGTTAGAACAACATTTACAACAATATAAAGGAACTATTATTGCGGTAACCCACGATAGATATTTCTTAGATAACGTAGCAGGTTGGATATTGGAGTTAGACCGTGGCGAAGGCATTCCGTGGAAAGGAAATTACACCAGTTGGTTAGAGCAAAAAGGAGAGCGTTTACGTCAGGAAGAAAAAACCGAAAGCAAACGCCAAAAAACCTTAGCGCGCGAGTTAGATTGGGTTCGTCAAGGGGTTAAAGGACGTGGTGTTAAACAAAAAGCCCGTTTAAGTAACTACGATAAAATGATGAACGAGGATGTAAAAGAGAAAGAAGAGAAATTAGAAATCTTCATTCCTAATGGTCCGCGTTTAGGTAACGAGGTTATTGAAGCTACCAATATTTCAAAAGGATTTGGTGATAGATTATTATATGAAAACCTAACTTTTAAATTACCGCCTGCAGGCATTGTAGGCATTATTGGGCCAAACGGTGCAGGTAAAACAACTTTGTTCCGTATGATAATGGGGCAAGAAACCCCAAACAGCGGAGATTTTAAAGTAGGCCCTACCGTAAAAATTGCTTATGTAGATCAAACGCATAAATCAATCGACCCAAACAAAACTGTTTACGATGTTATTAGCGAAGGATTAGATAATATTACATTAGGCGGTAAAGCCGTTAACTCACGTGCTTATATATCTCGCTTTAACTTTGCGGGGTCCGACCAAGGTAAAAAATGCTCGGTGCTTTCGGGTGGAGAGCGTAACCGTTTACACTTAGCTCTTGCTTTAAAAGAAGAAGGTAACGTGTTGTTATTAGATGAGCCAACCAACGATTTAGATGTAAATACATTACGTGCATTGGAAGAAGGTTTAAATGATTTTGCAGGTTGTGCCGTAATTATTAGTCACGATCGTTGGTTTTTAGATCGTGTGTGCACACACATTTTAGCTTTTGAAGGAGATAGCACTGCCTATTGGTTTGAAGGTGGTTACAGCGAGTACGAAGAAAATAAAAAGAAACGTTTGGGCAATGTTGAACCTAAACGTGTACGCTATAAAAAATTAACCGTATAATTGTTTGGTATAAAATGCGATTAGTATCTATTAGAAAACTTTAATTATGAAAAAACAAACAACAACTATTCTCTCTTTTTTACTTTTAGTATCATCTTTTATTTTTGCACAAGCACCTGCTACGGGCGACCAAGACCCAAAGGCAAAAGCCATTTTAGATGAGTTGAGCAAAACAACTAAATCCTATAAAACTATTACGGCTGAGTATGAGTTGGTACTTTTAAATAAAGATAAAAAACAAACCGACAAACAAGCAGGTAAGATACAAGTTAAAGGAAATAAGTTTAAATTAGAAATACCGGGCAACACCATTGTATGCGATGGTAAAACTGTTTGGACACATAATAAAGATGCGCAAGAAGTAACCATTAAAAACTTTGAACCTAATAGCGAAGAAGGTTTAAACCCAAGCAACATTTTTACCATGTACGAAACAGGGTACAAATACAAATACGATAAAGAAGAAAAAATTGGAGCGAACACCTACAACGTTATTAATTTATATCCGGCCGTAAAGCCTGAAAAGAAAAAGTTTTCTATCATTAAATTGTATGTAGATAAAATAAAAAAACAAGTAGGTCAAATTAAAATGATGATGAAAGATGGTGGTACACAAGCTTACGAAATAAAAAGCCTTACACCTAATGCGCCCTTGGCCGATAATGTTTTTGTTTTTGATACCAAAAGCTTTAAGCCCGACCAAATTGTTGATGAGCGAGACGGCAAGTAATGAAACAACTTGGTTTAATTGGTTATCCGCTTTCGCACTCTTTTTCTAAAAAATATTTCGACGAGAAATTTCAAAAGCTTGGTCTCACCAATTTTAGTTTCTCTGTTTTCTCTATGGAAAACGTTAATCAATTTCCAGTTTTACTTAACGAACATAAAAACCTGATAGGTTTAAGTGTTACCATTCCGCATAAAGAAACCATTATTAATTTTTTAGATGAGCTTGATGAGGTAGCTAAAGAAATTGGTGCTGTTAACTGTATTAAAATTACTAACGGAAAATTAAAGGGCTACAATACAGATGCTTTAGGTTTTAAACAAAGTCTGCGTCCATTTTTAGATGTTAACCACACTAAAGCCTTAATATTTGGTACAGGTGGAGCATCAAAAGCGGTAGCCTATGTGCTTAAAAAATTAAACATTGATGTTTGGTTTGTAACCAGAGAGAAAAAAGAAAACCTTGAAAATAGTTTTACCTACGAAGAGTTAAATGAAGACATTGTTGCTGCCTGCAAGCTGCTTGTAAACACTACTCCGGTTGGCATGTATCCTAATGAACATGAGTTTCCTGTTTTGCCATACAATGCTATTACTCCTCAACATTTGGCGTACGATTTAACTTATAACCCGACTGAAACCTTGTTTTTGCAAAAAGCAAAAGCGCAGGGTGCCTTAATTAGCAATGGCTATAATATGCTATGTTTTCAGGCAGATGAAGCCTGGCGTATTTGGAATGAGTAGGAAGTACAAATACTTCTCCACAAAATGTACTTTATTATCAACATGGCGCCTTCTTTTGTTCAAAAAATAAAATCGGCGTTCGCTTATTAGTTCTAATTTTAAGGCTACTAATTTTTAACGTTTT
>Ga0210394_10000972_pt1 | contig 50064 bp, 41 predicted proteins | sample IncBWC12MmetaG_FD_160121 | JGI IMG/M metagenome (GOLD analysis project Ga0210394, IMG submission 160121) | Forest soil microbial communities from Barre Woods Harvard Forest LTER site, Petersham, Massachusetts, United States - Inc-BW-C-12-M | ecosystem: Environmental > Terrestrial > Soil >...
ACATGGTGCCTATCCTCCGAGGCGGAGCAGCGCGGGTCAAACAAAGCCGAGCGCAGGCCACGATCAAAACGTGCCGCATTGTAGCAAAAATCGCCTCGGATTGCTTTAGGGTGGAAGATTGAGGGGCAACTAACTATCGAGTGTGAGCCGCTCTTTACGGCGCATTGTTTTGCAGCCGACCGAAGGTTCGAGCCCCTGAATACTAGCTCATTCATAATATTCGCCTTGACAAGTACTCAGTGAACGAACATAAACTCCGACCGGGTTCCTTGGGGACGTGGGCAGGCCGGATTTCCGGACTCCGAGCGTCGCGCGCCCTGCGCGACATCCTGGGAAACGATCCGTCTTGTTCCTTCCGTAGTTTGTCTCCACTGGTCCTGTATCACTTCGCTTTGATAACTGCTCGACCTACGCAAGATTGTTATAGCTAGCGAGCCTGCCTTTACGAGGAGGGTTCCCATGGAAACCGCCGTTGGAGTATTTGCTCAGCGCGACCGTGCTGAAGAAGCCGTGAAAAAGTTGCTTAAACAAGGCGTATCCCAGGATTCAATTGTGTATCTGACACGCTCCGAACGTGAAGCCACCAGCATCGGCAAGGAATTAGGCGCGTATGTTGGAGGCCTGATGGGAGGTGCGGCGGGCATGTCCGCAGGAGTTGTTGCTGCTACGGCGTTGGCAATTCCCGGCGTCGGTGCGGTTTTCGCACTTGGTTTTGGTGCGGCGGCACTGTTCGGATTGGTCGGTGCGGGAACGGGCGCCGCGGTGGGCCAAGGTGCCGCTCACGATGCCACCGCGCCATCGCCAACCACTGGGGAAGCTTCGGCGGAAGATTCAGCTTATTTCCGGGAGGTTCTGAATGACGGGCACTCTCTGATTGTGGTGCGCACGGAATCGCCGCAGATGGCAGCGACTGCGTGCCAAATTTTGAATGAATTCGGGATGAGCATGAAAAAGGGTGCGACGCAGAAGAGCAAGGTGACCACCCGAGAGTTGGGCGATGCCATCGTCGTCGACATCGTGGGCAGGCTGGCGCTGGCCGATGGCACCGCTGCGGTACGCGATGTGATCGGAAGCGTGGTCCAGCAAGGAAAAAAGCACATCGTCCTGAATTTGGCGGCAGTGGATTTTGTGGATAGCTCGGGACTCGGTGAATTGGTTCGCACCCATGCGTCGGTGCGCAGTCATGGCGGGCAACTAAAGCTTGCGAATCCCAGCAAGCATGTTCACGATTTATTAAAGATGACCAAGCTGGACCGCGTTCTGGACATCGAGCAGGATGAAGCCAGTGCTCTCAATTCCTTCGAGCCAGGCCAGGCGAGTGCCCAGACTGCATAAGCAGAATTTTCTTCACAAACGTGAATTACGCTAGCTGATTCGCCCGCTGCACAAACAAGTGAATCGTAAGTTTTAAGCGGCAATCGTTCACGCGTGGACGGGTAATGTCGCTGTGAAATGGCTACGGCGCGCCGGGAGACGGCGTCGCTGCATTTGGATCGCTCTTCGCCTTACCCTGCTCCGCTTCAGGGTCATCGAAAACTTCCTCGGACTTTTCCGGGCTGCGGCGTAACAGGGTAATGCAATACACCAGCACAAATACCAGCAGACCGAGCAAGCCTAGTTCAATCATCGAAGCGCGAAAGATGGTCGCGCCCTCGGGCGTCGTCCACTTACCCTCTTTTGTCAGTGCCGCGGCTTCCAAAGTGATGACCAGAATTCGTCGGATCGAAGCGATCAGTCCCACCACCAGAAATGGTTCGGTAACCAGAGTGTGCGAGCGGATCGAAATGCGCACGGTGTGCAGAATCTCCACCAACATCAACACCACTAAAAGCTGATCGAGTACGCGCAGCACCATCTCGGTATCGCTGACCGCCACCCATTGATGCCAGGTGTCCCACAGCAGCCTGCTGGAGCGCGCGATGGTCGCCAATGCGGTGAGTGAAATGAGCACCGCGAGAATAGTAAGAATGGCAACTTCGACCATGCCCAGGTAATCGCCAAAATGTTTGCGTAATTTCTGGTCCGCCATTTGGGCAAATCGTATCAGCCATAGCCGTAACCTTCAAGAAACCGAAAAAATGAGAAACGTTTGCCCACCGCATTCGTCAACTAAGACAAGCATTTCACTTTGGTACACTACCGCCGGAGCGGCACTTCATGACCGAGGCTGTCGCAAGTAAACGCGCCCGCATCGAATCCGTCGACGTGGTTCGCGGCGCCAGTATGATCATCATGGCGCTCGATTATGTACGGGATTATTTCTCTAATCCCGGTTTTGAACCCACCGATCTCACGCACACCAGCGTAGCTTTGTTTTTTACGCGCTGGATCACCCATTTCTGCGCGCCGGTTTTCTTCCTGCTGACCGGCACGGGCGCATACCTTTCGCTGCGAAAACAATCGCCTGCACAGTTGTCACGCTTCCTGTTTACTCGTGGCCTGTGGTTAATCTTTCTGGAACTGGTAGTGGTCCGGTGTCTAGGCTGGCAGTTTAATTTTGACTATCGCTTGACCCTAATTATCGTTTTGTGGGCGTTGGGCTGGTCAATGATTGTTCTATCGGCGCTTGTTTTTCTGCCGGCGTGGTGGGTTGCGGCTTTCGGGGTGGTGTTGATCGCGGGTCACAACTTGCTCGACGGCATCCAATCCTCAAATCCAATTTGGTCAATCCTACATTCGCCGAACATCCTATGGAGCAGCCTGAACGCCGGCAAGCTTTTTTATCGCGTCTGGGACTTGGTTTGACCGCGGCATTCGTGGTGATCCGTGCAATCAATATATATGGTGACCCGTTTCCATGGAGCGCGCGCAAAAAAACGCCGTTTTCACGATTCTTTCTTTTCTGAATACCACTAAATATCCACCGTCGCTGCTATTTCTGCTGATGACCCTGGGACCCGCGATGCTGTTTCTTCGCGCGGTTGACGCTGCCGTTCCACGCTGGTTGCGGCCCGCCCTGATCGTCGGCAAGGTGCCGATGTTCTATTACCTCCTGCACATACCTCTTATGCACATAATCGCCGTTAGCGTGTGTTATGCGCGGTATGGGCAGGCGCATTGGATGTTTGAGTCTCCGAGTATTGAGTATTTTCCGATTACCCGGCCGCCCGGTTGGAATTATTCGCTGCCGGTCGTGTATTTGATTTGGGTTTTTGTTGTAGTGGCGCTCTATCCGCTGTGTAAGTGGTTTGCTGCGTTGAAACAGCGGCGCAGCGACGGCTGGCTTAGTTATTTCTGAGTAATGAAATTGGTGTCGGACTCGCTTGAAGTCAATCTTTGATGTGCAGGCGCACAATTTGCGCGCCGACCCCGCGCAATTTTTTGACGATATCTTCGTAGCCGCGGTCGATGTGGTAAACGCGATCGATCATGGTTTCGCCGTCGGCAACCAGTCCTGCGAGAACCAGGGATGCGCTGGCACGCAGGTCGCTGGCGATTACCGGAGTGCCGGTCAATAGCGAAGGCCCACGCACCACCGCGCGGCGGCCGTCCACGGTGATATTTGCGCCCATGCGCAGCATTTCGCTGGCGTGTAGATACCGATTTTCGAAAATAGTCTCCGTGATCACTGAAGCACCCTCGGCCTGGGTCGCCAGCGCCATATATTGCGCCTGCATATCCGTGGCGAAACCGGGGTACTCCTCGGTGGTGATATCTGCGGCGATCAATTTCTTTGCACCACGCACGCGCACAGTAGTTTTGTCCAAGGTTTCGATGCGTACACCGGTTTGCTCCAATTTCGCGATGATGGAGGCCAGATGTTCGGGCGCGCAATTAGTCAGCGTTAAATCGCCATCGGTAATGGCGCCGGCAACCAGAAACGTGCCCGCCTCGATGCGGTCGGGAATCACGGTGTGTTCGGTGCCGTGCAATTTGTCGACTCCGCGAATGCGCAGCATGGAGCTGCAATCGCCTTCGATCTGCGCGCCCATTTTACGCAACATCTCCACCAGGTCAGTCACTTCCGGTTCGCGGGCTGCGTTGTTGAGAACGGTTTCGCCCTCGGCCAGCACGGCAGCCATCAGAATATTTTCGGTGCCGGTGACGGTGATTTTTTCGAAGGTGATATTTGCGCCTTTGAGTCGCCCTTCATTGGGAACTTTGGCTTGAATGTAGCCGTGATCCGTAGTGATCTCCGCGCCCATTTTTTCGAGCGCGGCGAGATGCAAGTCCACCGGGCGCGCACCGATGGCGCAGCCGCCAGGGAGAGAAACGCGAGCGACGCCCATGCGAGCCATAAGCGGACCAAGGGTAAGAATGGAAGCGCGCATGGTCTTGACCAGCTCGTACGGCGCGACGGCATCGCTCAGCGTGACCGCTTGTATGACGTAATCACTCGCTGGGATATCCGCGATGGAAACTTTAGCGCCCATGAACGCCAGCAACTTGCTCATGGTGATGAGGTCGCGGACCTTGGGAATATTGTGGAGGGTGATGCGCTCTTTGGTGAGTAGCGCCGCTGCCATCACCGGCAGCGCGGAATTCTTCGCGCCACTGATGGCTACCTTTCCGTGAAGCGCCTTACCGCCCTTGATTAGAAATTTGTCCATGAGGGGAATTCAAATAAAATTTGGAATGCCAATCAATGGCACGGGCTTACGCCCTAATTCAAACGCGTCCCGCGATTCGTGTTTACTCACCCAGTGCTGCACGCAAATGTCCTTTCGCATCGCGTAGTCTCTTTCCGGCATCTGCCGCATTCAACCGCAATTTCAGCATCAACAGCGCTACGCGCAAGTTGTGTCCCGATTGACGCAAAGCGTGTGCTGAAGCAGACAAACTCTTCCCGCTGGAGTCCGCCAGGATACGCACCATCCGTTGCGAAACCTTGCGATTCGACGCTTTCACATCGATCATCAAGTTTTCATAGACGTGTCCGAGGCGCGTCATCGCTGCGGTAGTTAGCATGTTCAGAACCATTTTCTGCGCGCTTCCGGATTTTAGTCGCGTCGAGCCGGTGAGAATCTCTGGCCCCACGTCCGTGGCGATTAAAACATCTGCCAGTCGCGCCACCGGAGTATTACGATTCACGGTAATGGCTATGGTCGCGGCTCCGATCTTAGATGCGAAGCGCAGTGCGCCCAACACGTACGGCGTGGTGCCGCTGGCGCAAATTCCCGCGACCACGTCATGGCGCGTTAATTTGATTTTTCGCAGATCTCGCGCGGCATTCGCTGGCGAATCCTCAGCGCCTTCGACCGCGCGGGTAATCGCTGGACCGCCCCCGGCAATCAACGTCTGCACTAATTTGGGCGATGTTCCAAATGTTGGCGGGCACTCCGCGGCATCCAGCACCGCGATGCGGCCACTGGAACCCGCGCCCACATAGATGAGCCGTCCCCCACGGCGGATGGCCTGCACGATGAGGTCAACTGCGCGAGCAATAGCGGGAAGCGCGCGGCCAACCGCAACAGACACTTTGCGATCTTCCCGATTCATCAGTCGGACGATCTGCAAAGCACTTAAACGGTCGAGATTTTTCGACGCCGGATTGCGCAGCTCACTGCGTCTATATTCCCTGGTTCCTGAAGGCACAATAGAATTATAGCCGCGGGTCGCAGCAATCCGGCGTACGCGCAAAGAAAAACGGTTGGGCCTTGCCAACAAATTGCTAATACCTTCACGAAACTCAAGCCTCCCTATTTGCTTAGACCAAGTCGCGATTCAGCTATCATGAAACGACAAGCTGGCAGCGGGTTGTAGTCAGGACGGACTCCTTGGAAATCGCATTAATGAACATTCTCAACCGGCTATTTGAGGAGCGATTCCATTCGCCGGTCACGCATGTGCATCCGCTGCAAGGTCAGCTGGGTGGGTCCGGGCGCCAGATCATTCGCCTTTCGAACGAAAAGAACACCGCCATCGGCATCGTCTACGGCGTGCGCGAAGAAAATGTCGCCTTCCTCGATTTTTCCAAACACTTTCGTAAACATGGTTTGCCGGTCCCAGAAATTTACGGTGAAGACCTGGACCACGGCGTTTACTTGGAAGAAGACCTTGGCAATACCACGCTGTATGAATTTCTATCGAAAAATCGCAAGGCCGCGACCATCGCCGCACCGGTAGTCGAAGCCTATCGAAAAGTTGTAGCCATTTTGCCGCGCTTTCAGGTCGAAGCCGGCCGCGATGTGAATTACGAAGCGTGTTATCCCATCGGCAGCTTTGACCGCCAATCCGTCGCCTGGGATTTGAACTACTTCAAATATTATTTTCTGCGTCTAGCGGGCGTGCCTTTTAACGAGCAAGCTCTCGAAGACGATTTCGGGCGTTTGACTGATTTCCTGATGACCGCGGACCGCGACTATTTTCTGTATCGCGACTTTCAGTCCAGAAATATTGTGCTGCGCGATGGCCAGCCCTTTTTTGTGGATTATCAGGGCGGCCGCAAGGGCGCGCTGCAATATGACATCGCCTCTCTGTTATTCGACGCCAAGGCCGACTTGCCACCGGAGCTGCGGCAGGAGCTTCTCGATGACTATCTGGATGCGCTAAGCGGTTACGTAAAAGTCGATCGCGAAGCCTTCATGAAGCATTACTACGTTTACGTGTATGTGCGCATCTTGCAGGCCCTCGGCGCTTATGGATTTCGTGGATTTTACGAACGCAAACAGCATTTTCTGCAGAGCGTGCCGTTCGCCATGAAGAATCTGCGCTGGCTTTTGCATCACGTCACGTTGCCGATTGAGCTGCCCACCCTGATGGCCGCGTTCCAAAGCATGCTGGCTTCGGAAAAATTGTTGGGATTAGCCGGTCAAGCCGAACCTCTCACACTGCGCATTTTCAGTTTCTCTTTTCACCAGGGGGCCCCGAAGGATGATACCGGTCACGGGGGCGGTTTTGTTTTCGATGGCCGCAGCTTGCCGAATCCTGGCCGTGAAGAGCGCTTCAAGGCGCTCACCGGCAAAGACACTCCGGTAATCGAATATCTCAATCAACAGGAAAGCGTGCATCAATTTCTCGCCAGCGTGATGTCTTTAGTGGATGCCAGCGTCAGCAGTTACCGCGAGCGAGGATTTAAGAACCTGATGGTCTCTTTCGGCTGCACCGGCGGGCAACACCGCTCGGTTTATCTTGCGGAACAATTGGCAAAACATTTTCGAGCCAGGAACGGCGTGGAGGTCGCGGTGCGCCACCTGCAACTCGAGAAGATGGGCAAATGAAATTCTCTGCACTGCAAACCCGGCGATGCGCTTCTGCTGTCGAAAATCCTTTGCTGAAAGCTTCTCGATGAGGGCAATGGTTCTCGCTGCCGGGCTGGGCACACGCTTGCGACCGCTTACCGATGACCGTCCCAAAGCCCTCGTGGAAGTTGGCGGACGCTCCCTGCTCGAAATTACACTTGCTCGCCTGCATGCTTTTGGTATCCACGACGTAATCGTCAATGTGCATCACTTCGCCGACAAAGTGATCTCGTACCTTGCGGAGCGCGATAATTTCGGCATGCACATCGAAGTTTCACGAGAGGATGTGTTGCTAGATACCGGCGGCGGCCTGAAAAAGGCCAGCTGGTTCCTCCTGGAGCAGTCCGGTCTGGCGGGTGCGGAACCGTTTCTTGTGCATAATGTCGACGTCGTGAGCACCATTGATCTCCAGCGCATGGTGCAGTTTCATCGAGATAATAAAGCGCTCGCCACACTTGCGGTGCAACATCGTGAAACCAGCCGTTACCTCCTATTTGACGAACAGCTTCAGCTATGCGGGCGACAGGTTGGACGCGATGCGAAACCTGAAATTGTTCGAGCCGCGCCAAAAACGGATGCGTTGGCGTTCTCCGGCATTCATGTAATTTCTCCACGCTTGTTAACGCTAATGAAGAAAGAAGGTGTTTTCTCCATCATCGATACTTATCTGCGCCTGGCCGGCAGCGGTGAAAAAATTCTTGCGTTTCGCGCCGATGACTATTATTGGCGCGACCTGGGAAAGCCCGCCGACCTCCAGCAAGCCGCACGTGATTTAGAGCAGGGAGTTTTTTCCGCGTAACGAATTGTCCAGCGCAAATTAAACCAGAGAAAACCCACGCGAAAGAACTGCGCGCGCTGTTAATTTTCAGCGAGAAGCGTGAGCGGGCTCGGCGAGTCCCAGCGATTCCATGACCGCGTCATGAAGCGCTGGTCGCACCTGCGCCATTTTTTGATTATCGCGCGTGGGATTCACGCGATTGGTGAGCAATACGACGAAAAGGTCGCGGTCCGGATCGATCCAGATGGAAGTACCCGTAAATCCGGTGTGCCCAAAACTATGCGCCGAGAAAAAGTGACCGCTGGAGCCCCCTTCGGTGGGCACCGCCCAGCCAAGCGTGCGCGTCCCGCTCGAAAGTTGTTGCGGCGCGGTGAACTGCGCGACCGTCGCGCGACGCAGCACGCGATGGTGCGCATAGCTGCCACCGTTCAGCAACATCTGGCAAAACGCCGCAAGATCCGGCGCGGCGCTGAAGAGCCCGGCGTGGCCTGCAACCCCGCCGATGGCGAAAGCATTCTCGTCGTGCACTTCGCCTTGCACGAGGCGATGCCGCAAATTGTTGTCGATCTCCGTGGGCGCGATCTGCGGCCAAAGTTTCTTCGCCGGACGGAACATGGTATTAGACATTCCCAACGGATCAAAAATGTAGCTCTTGGCCAGATCATCAAGCGTACGGCCAGTAAGTCGTTCGATAATTTCGCCCATTAAAATGATGCCCAGGTCGGAATAAATTTCTTTCGTGCCCGGCTCATAATCCAGCGGCTCGGCAAAAATTCTGCGCAAAGTATCTTGCTTGCCTTTGGAAGTACGCCAATATTCCTTAAACGGTGGCAGCCCGGAAGTGTGCGTCAGCAAATGCCGTACCGTAACTCTACTGCGCCATTCTTTTTGCCCTGGTGTCGCGCCCCATTCAGGAAGATACCGCTCGACCTTGGCATCCAGATCCAGGCCGACCGGAAAATCACCCTCCACTAATTTGGCGACGAGCGTAGTCGTGGCCACCACTTTAGTAAGAGACGCGATGTCATATTTCGTTTGCTCCCCGACGGCGGGAGATTGCGAGTCGTAGCTCAGCTTGCCGAAAGCATGAATAGCGACTTTTCCGTGGTAGCCGACCGCCAGCGTCGCCCCTGGAAACGCCTTGTCGACGATAGATTTTTCGATGACCCGGTAGGCTGGCTGCAATTCTTTATCAGCCGCGTCCATCGGCTGAACCGTGCCGGGATCAGCCGGGCGTGAAATGCCAAATCCAGCTTTGAGAGCAACTCCCGGAATCGTGACCGGCAGCTCGCCGTGCACGGGAATTTCCGCAAACAGCGCGCGAGCCACGGAAATTTGCGCCACATCGCTGATGCCAAAAGCGGCCAGCCACGTTTCCGCTTGCGGAAAATTTTCGATCAGGTAAGGGCTGCCAAAGCCAACGGCAATCACCGGCTTGCCGACTTGAAAAACCTGCGCCGCAAACGCTGCTTGCTCAGCGGGAATATCGACATCCCCTTTGCGATCACTGACCCGGACAAACAGGGCCAAGATCGCGACGTCGTAGGAATCGGTCGGCGGCAATCTTAAAGTGTCGGCTTTTACAAAGCGCGTATCCGCGCGCAGCGTGGTCACCGAATCGAAGCGCGTGCGCAATTCGCGCTCAAGGTCTTCGCCCGGATACGGCTCGGGGTCGGCATAAAAAGCCAGCAGTAGCGCCCGCGACGGTTTGGCGGCGCTCAACGGTAAACGGTTCGCGGTATCACGCAGCAGCGTAACGCCGCGATCGGAAATGTCTTGCGCTTCTTGTTGCCACGGCGCGCGGCCAAACTTTTCGTTGATAGCGTTCACATCGACGAGTTTGTTTTTGTTGAGCTCCAACCGCGCCTTGGCTTGCAAAATGCGACGCACCGAAGCATCGAGACGCTCGTGCGAAATGCGACCTGATTTCAGCGCGGCTTGCAGCGCTTCGAACGCTGCGTCCGGCACCGGCGACATCAGCAGCGCATCGGCGCCCGCAAGAAAAGCGCGCACCGCGGCTTCGCCGGGAGCATAACGCGTGGTGATGCCGCCCATATCCATGGCATCGGTTATGACTAGACCCTCAAAATGAAGTTCGTCGCGCAAGAGTCCCGTTAACACATTGTTGGAAAGCGTGGCCGGAGTGTTGGGATCGGGCTCCAACGCGGGAATGGAAAGATGGCCGGTCATAATGCTGCCAACCTCGGCGGAAATCGCCGAGCGAAAGGGAATCAATTCCAGATGCTCCAACCGATCTTTGTCGGCGCGAATCACCGGAAGATCGATGTGCGAGTCGGCCGCAGTATCACCGTGCCCTGGAAAATGCTTGGCGGTGGCCAGGCCGCCGTTCTCTTGCACGCCGCGCACGAAAGCCGCAACATACTCAGCGACGCGCTGCGGGTCTTCGCCAAATGACCGCGTATTGATAATCGGATTTCCCGGATTGTTATTCACGTCGGCAACGGGCGCATAAATCCAGTGAATGCCAACGGCGCGAGCTTCCAGCGCGGTGATTTTGCCCATAGTGTAAGCGTCGGCAGGATTTCCTGCCGCAGCCAGAGCCATCGCCGTCGGAAAAGATGTGCCTTCGTCTAGGCGCATCGCCGAGCCGCGTTCGAAGTCCGCTCCAATCAGCAAAGGCAATTTGGAACGCGCCTGAAGTTGATTGGTCAGCACCGCCGTGGGATAAGCTTGGCTTTTAATAATTCCCAGCGGCGACATCTGCGTGATGTTGATGAATCCACCTACATGTAGATCATCGACGTCGTGCATCATCTTGCGATACGCGTCCGCATCCGTGGACGTGAAGCTGCCGTGATAAGTAGTAAAAAGCAGTTGGCCGATTTTTTCGTCGTCGGTCATTTTGCGCAGCGTGGTTTCCACCCATTGTTTGTTTGCAGTAGAGAGCACGCGTGCTGGCGTGGCGGACTTGGGCGCGACGGATTTCTTCGCGGGTGAAGTGTTGGTTTGAGTTCGCGCGGTGTAGGCCATAGGAAAAATAATCGCAATCAGGAACAGCGCAAGCAGGCGCGCACAAGTTTTTTTCGCCGGGCCATTATCGCCGTTCATCGAGACCCTGCTTGGAAAAAAGGCCCGCTTGATGCCGCGCATGCTCAGACTTTGTATATAGCACACGCACATGGGCGCCACAAACAACACCCGCGAGAGACGTTCCAGAATATTATTGCGACATATGAGGCATGCGATGAAGACCATGAGGTGGAACGAGTGTAAAGCGTCACAGCGATTAGCGCTGCGATTGTTTCTGGTGCCTTTGCTGTGCTGCATTGCTGTGGCCGCACAGACTAACGTTGCGCACGGAGCAAACGCGCAACGCGCGCGGCATTCCCGTCTTGCCACAAAGGTGATGGTTGGCCTCGACGTGCTGGAGGCGGAGCGCTTCGCCCCACTGCGCGGCAAACACGTCGGCATAATTACCAATCACACCGGACTCGACGCTCAAGGCCGCACCACGATTGATGCCCTCACGCATGCGCCGGGAATCCAGGTGGTGGCGCTATTCACTCCCGAACACGGTTTGGGAGGAACCAAAGATGAAAATGTTGCCTCCACAAAAGACCCCGTGAGTGGCTTGCCGGTCTACAGTTTGTACGGCGAGACCCGCCGGCCCACGGACGAAATGCTCGCCGGAATCGACGCGCTGGTGTTTGATGTTCAAGACGCCGGCGTGCGCTTCTACACCTACACCACCACAATGGCGTATTGCATGGAAGAAGCCGCCAAGCGCAAAATTGCGTTTTTCGTGTTGGATCGCCCCGACCCGATTGGCGGAGAAATCGTCGAAGGGCCAATGCTGGACGAGGACAAGACCAGCTTCACGGCCTATTTTCGCTTGCCCGTTCGTTACGCGCTGACCATCGGCGAATTAGCGCAATTATTCAACGAAGAAAATCACATTCGGTGCGATTTGCACGTGATCCCCATGAAAAATTGGCGCCGCAATTATTTTTACGAAGAGACGGGTCTGCGCTGGTTTCCCCCATCGCCCAATTTGCGGACCCTGAAAGGCTCGGTCCTCTATCCAGGGTTGGAGATTCTGCAGAATGGCGGGGTTTCCGTGGGACGTGGCACCGAGGCGCCCTTTGAGGAATTTGGTGCGCCGTGGATGCACGGGGAAGATGTGGCAGCGCGCTTGAATGAGCGCCACCTCGCGGGAGTGAGATTTATCGCCGCAGATTTTATTCCTGTGGCGGGATCATATGCCGCCGAGCGTTGTGGCGGAGTAGCTATTCGCGTGCTCGATAAACGCGCGGTGCGCTCCATGACTATGGGAATAGAAATCGCGAGTATCTTGCGGCAGCTTTACGCGGATCATTTCGACGTGCAGAAGATGTTGTTCCTGGTCGGCAACGACCAGACCATTCGCCAATTGCAGGATGGAGCCCCAGCTAGCGAAATTGTTAAAGGGTGGGACGCGGATTTAAAGATTTTCGAGGTAACGCGACGAAAATATTTCCTGTACAAGTGAAATCAGTTCCAAAGTGATAAAGTTTTAAGATGCGAATTGTTTCGTTATTGCCTTCGGCTACAGAGATACTTTTTGCGTTGGGGTTGGATGCTGAAGTTGTGGGAGTCAGCTACGACTGCGATTTTCCTCCGCATGTCAGCCAGCGCCGAGTGGTGGTCGATTCGCGCATCCCGCCAGGCCTGCCTTCGCTGGAGATAGACCGGCGGGTCCGCGAATATGTCGAGCGCGGAGAAAGCCTGTACATCGTGAACGCCGAATCGCTCCGGGAGTTGGCTCCCGACCTGGTGGTCACCCAGGATTTATGTCTGGTATGCGCGGCTTCGCCGGATGATCTGGCCGCAGTGTTGGCCAATTTTGAAAAGCGCCCCAGGGTGCTGTCGTTGAACCCGCGAAATCTTGGCGATGTGTGGGACGACATCTCAAGGGTGGCAAGTGAAACCTCGCGTGAACATGCCGCCAAGAAGTTGTTAGCCCAGATTGAACAGCGTTTGCACGCGCTCAAAGGCCAGGTCGAAAAAATATCGTGGCGGCCGCGCGTCGCTTTTGTTGAATGGTTGGAGCCATTCTATGTTGGCGGCCACTGGGTTCCGGAGATGGTCGCTCTCGCTGGTGGGCAAGATGTCTTTGGGAAGGCAGGCTCGCCCACGTTTCGCGTCGAGGTTAAAGACATCGTCGCCGCTGCGCCCGACATCATCGTGGTAGCGCCCTGCGGCTATGATGCAGAGCAGGCTCGCAAGGAATATTGTGCGACGACCTTTCCTTCCGAGTGGGACGCAATTCCTGCCGTCCGTAACGGCCGTGTTTATTCGTTTGAAGCCAACGCGTATGCTTCGCGGCCCGGGCCTCGGCTAGTGACCGGCGTTGAGGCGTTGGCAAAAATCTTTCATCAGGAAATTGTTGTTGCAGATGAAGCTGCGGGTGCATTTGAGATCGCCAATCCCACACGCAAAAACTATGGCGTGAATTCAGAGGAACCAGATCTCTCGCGCCGCGCCCACATCCTGTAAAAAGGCAGCCCCGCCAGTATCAACAGCAGACCGATGGACGACCGGCCCGGCCGCTGGATCCAAATATTTATAGTTAATGCCAAAGCGCCCGCTACGAACAGTCCTGGAACCCAAGGGTAGCCCCAGCAGCGATATGGCCTCGGCAGATCCGGTTCCGCTTTGCGCAAGCGAAATAGGGTAATCACCGCCGAGCCGTAAAAAATCCATGCCGCAAAAATAAAAAGATTAGTCAGCTCTTCGAAGGTGCCGGTGAGTGCCATAATGCTCGCCAGCACACCTTGAAAGATTAATGCCCGGCCAGGAGTGCGGAATTTCGGATGAATGCCGCCTGCAATTTTAAAAAAAACTCCGTCGCGCGCCATTGCGTATGGGACGCGCGCGCCGCTCAACACCGAAGAATTCATGGAGCCCAGCGCGGAGATGGCCATCGCCACGGTAATCCACGTAGCAGCGCCTCGTCCGATGACATGCTCAACGACATCTGACGCAATGTGCGGTGAGCTGGCGACGCTTTCGAACGGCAGAACTTTCAGGCACGCCGCGCTGAACAGTAAATAAATGATGGCGACAAACGTAACGCCGCCGACCAGCGCCCTGGGAAAATTGCGCTGCGGGTTTTCTACCTCTGACCCAACCAGATTCAAATCTTCCCAGCCGTCGTAGGCCCACAAGGCTGCTGCCAGCGTAGCGAGAAATGCGGCGAATATAGTTCCGACACCGTCACCCGAAGCCGGCCAAAACGGGTCTGGAGCATGCGGCGGCCCCGCCGGGGAAAAAAGCGCTACGCCGATAACAATAAAGACCGCCATAATTTTTATGGCCGTCAAAAAAACCTGCACTGCACCGCCAAGCCGCACACCCAGATAATTCACGCCGGTCATGCCGGCAAGCCAAAACACCGCGAGAGGTTGTGCCCACGTAAAAACGAAGTCGTAAGGCGCGATCCACCCACCGACCGCGGGAACATGCACGGTGAAAATAGGCGTGGCCACCGCCGGGATGAGAAAACCGGCGAAGCGCATCATGCCCGCGGAAATGGACGCCAGGGAACTGGGTCTGCCAACAATGGAATGCATCCAGCCAAAAAGAAAGCCGTATACCGGGCCGAACGCGCGGCGCAAATATGCGTATTCGCCGCCCGCTTCCGGAATGGCCGCGCCAAGCTCTGCGAAAGATAGCGCCCCAAAAATCGAAAGCACCGCGCCGACGATCCACGCGGCAAAGACGACCGAAACGGCGCGGCCCTCGCGAGCCATTTCCGCAGGCTTCAGGAAAATACCGGTACCGATCATGGTGCCAATGACAATCGCAGCGGAAGCCCATGCGCCAAGCCCGCGAACCAATTCGAGGCGTTTCTCAGTCATCAGTACTCGTCATAGTGTGAATGGTGGTAGCACGAAATTTATGAAGCAGGCCCCACGGTAGCGCGATGATTCTCTGATTTGTCAGCCCGGGTCAAGAGACTTACCAGCGAGCCGACTAAGAAGGTCATCGCAGAACCGATCAAGAAGTACCACGTGTACGCGATACTTGTCAGACGCCATACGCAAATAATGGTGATCAGCCCCGCGAACATGCCTACCAGCGCTCCACTGGCATTCGAACGGGGGTTGAGCGTGCCCAAAAGAAAAAGTCCGAGCAGACTTCCGAATGGGAACGCCGCAACGGTCAGCCCCGCTTCGAGGACCGGCCCCCAGGTCATCAGTCCAAAGCCCATCAGTACGAGCCCCCAGAATAACGTCATGCGCCGCGACAATCGCAGAAAAGCTGCATCGTTTCTAGATTCATGCGTATCCAAGCGCAGCGCGGAAAAATCGAGAACACTGCTGGCCGCGAGGGAGTTCAGCGAACCGCTGGCGTTGGACATGGCCACTGCGATGATGGAAGCGAGCAACAGTCCCGCAAGGCCGGTAGGCATTTCGCGAAGAAGAAAAAGTGGTAGGACACGGTCGGTGGCTTCACCGGCCGAAAGCAGCGGTGTGTGCTGCGAGAAAACGAAGAGCAGCACGCCGATTAACAAAAAAACCGTAAATTGAAATAAAACGATGACGCCACTGGCCAAAAGCGCGCGGCGGCTGTCGCGTTGATTGCGCGCCGCGAGTAGGCGCTGAACGATGGTCTGATCAGTGCCGTGAGTGGCCATGGTTAGGAACGCGCCTCCAATTAACCCGGACCAAAATGTATATTTGGTCGCCAAATTAAACGAAAAATCAAATACCTGCAGTCTGTGACCATGACTGGCGGCTACCTGGACGACTTCGTTCCAACCGCCGGGAACGCGATGCAGCAACACGAAAAACGTCGCAGCACTCCCCGCCAGATAAATGAAGAGTTGCGCGACATCCGTCCAGATCACCGCTTTCATCCCGCCTTCCAGCGTGTAAAGCAGCGTCAGCGCAATAACAATCACTACGGACAGATGTTCGCTGGTGCCCAGCACCACACTCAAAACGATCGCGATGGCCGAGACGCGCACCCCTTCTGCGAGCGCCCGCGTAATTAGAAAAGTGCTGGCCGCTACCGCGCGCATGCGCTGGCCAAACCTTTTTTCGATCAGCGCGTAGGCGGTAAAGAAATCTCCGCGAAAATATCCCGGCAGCAGCACCAGGACAATCAGAACGCGCCCAATCAAGTAGCCAAAAATAAGTTGCAGAAAAGTCAGGTTACCGCCGTAAGCGATGGCGGGCGTGCCAATGATAGTAAGTGTCGACGTTTCCGTGGCCACGATGGAAAACGCCAGCGCCCACCACGGCGCGCTTCGCCCTCCCAGAAAATATTCGCGCGTGACCGCATTGCGATCATCGCCGATTTGCGCGGCCTGGCTCTGTTTGCGCCGGAAATGCATGCCCAGCGCGGTCACGGCCAGCAGATAAACGATGACGATGGCTAAATCAAGAGAATGAATGTGCATCGAGTGCGCAGAGAATAGTAGTGGGCGGTTCGGGCGTCAAGATTAGCGCTAGGTATTCTTTTGCGCCGCATTGAAATATGCGGTTAACAACAGTAGGACCGAACTAGCTTATGCTTTTCAAATGCGCTGCATATTGGGCTTCGATGGCGGGGCCACCAAGACGGAATGCGTGTTGATAGACGAAGCAGGAAACATTCTGGCTTCCGGAAGATCGGGAGCGTCCAATCCGGGACTGGTGGGATTTGAACGAGCCATCGAGGAAATAAAAAAAGCGGCGCAGGCCGCAGCGTCTGGAGCGCGCGTGAAGCCGGACGCGATTAGCGCGTTGTGCGCTGGAATCGCAGGCGTCGGAACTGTGAAGGCCGCCGACAGAATGCGCTTATTACTGGCAGCGGCGTTTCCCAGCGTGGTCATGAAAGTCTGTACGGATCTGGAAATTGCGCTGGCTGCAACGGGCACGGGCCCCGCCATTGTGCTGATTGCCGGGACGGGCTCGGCGGCTATGGGACGTGGCGTAAACGGAGAAGTCCGGCGCGCCGGTGGTTTGGGCCCGCAAGTTGGCGACCTGGGCAGTGCCCGCGACGTAGCCAGAAAAGCAGTCGCGGCGGCGAGATTAGAAGTCGATAGAAGCGGTGAAGAGAGCGCTCTCGGCAAGCAGCTCAAACGACAGCTGGGCATTGCTAACTGGCGCGAGTTTGAAAATCGCATCAGCAACGCGCCACCGGAGCAAATATATCCACAATTATTTCCAGCCGTGGCTAACGCCGCGGACGCCCGCGACCCGATGGCCCGGGAAATTTTGTGCGCAGCCGCTAAGGATCTTGGCGCGCTGGTAAAGACGCTCGCCGATGATCTGAATTTGCAGCACGTGCCGTTTCGCCTGGCAAAAACTGGCGGCATGATAGGGCACTGCGCGTTTTTCGATAATGAGTTGGACTCGCGGCTGCGCGAAGCCGCTCCTACCGCCAAGATTGGCCTATTGCCGATTTCCCCGGGGCACGCCGCAGCCCTGCTAGCGCAGCAACTATTCCTGGAAGCAGACTGACGAAAAAAATCCATGACTGACGCCAAAGACCTGACAAAAACGAACGATGCTCGCGCCGTCCAAGAAACGCAGCTCGCGCTGACCGCCAACGGCGAGGTACCCGCGGCATTACTTCACAGCGATGATGAAGAGGTCCTTTTAGCGCTGTTAAAGACTCCCGCTCTAGTCGAGACGGATATTACTGTGCTCCTCGCGCGCAAGAGTTTACCCACCGCGGTCATCGAGGAAATTTGTAAGCGCAGAGATTGGCTCAAGACTTATGCCCTAAAAAAAGCGTTAGCGTGCCATCCGCATACGCCACGGCTCGTAAGTCTGCGGCTGCTGAAAGAATTGTATTTGATGGATCTGGTGCAGATTGCGCTCTTGCCCGGCGTTTCCGTGGAATTAAAACGCAACGCTGAAGATCAGCTCGCAACACGATTGCCGCAGCTTCCCCTGGGACAAAAAATTACTTTGGCACGGCGCGGGCCCACGCGCATAACCGGCTCGCTCTTGGCGGAAGGGCATCCCCTAGTCGTACCTGTGGCTCTCGATAATAGTCATTTGACCGCCGCGCAAATTTTAAAGGCTCTCGCCCGCGAAGCCGTGCCGGAATCCGTGGTGCAGGCGATCGCGCAACACCACAAATGGTCCTGCGATTACAACGTGCGCCTCGCACTGGTGCGCAATCCAGCGACCACCCTGGCTACTTCGCTCAGTTTTTTGCCGGAACTTACAGTCTCCGATCTCCGTGAACTGGCGGCTCCCGGTGTCCTCCCCGAGGCGTTGCGAAAATATCTTGAGGCTGAAACCCACCGGCGCATTCGAGCAGGCGAAAAGTCGGCGGCTGGTAAAGAGCCCTTCGACCAAAGTAAACCGTCTAAGGATGTCTAGAGCCGAGAAATTGTTCTCGCCGGACCAGCCCGGTGATGCAATTTTGGCGCGCAATTCGCTGAATTAGCCATTGTCGGGAACAAAACATCAGCCTTCGCCGTCCTATAGCTGTGCCCTCGAATGACGTATTCTCGGGACTAGATGGAGTTCGACGCTCGACCGTCGCTTGCACTCCTGGCAGGGGGGGATTCGCCAAGTTTATGGACAATGAGGAAAACTTATCTCGACGGCTCGAGCGCCGTTGGGCGCGGCGTTATTCGTTTTGCGCTGATCTTGAAATCGAATGGGGCTCAGCGGTCCTAACGGGGAAAACCCGCGACATCAGCTCCAATGGCATGTTCATCCAAGCCGCCGACACTCTCTGGATCGGGGCGGGTTTCAGGGCTCGCCTCAATGTCAATCCTCCGGTGAACGTGAATTGCTCCGTGAAACGCGTGGAACCCGGGCTTGGAATGGGCGTCTCCGTGGCGCCGGCGGAGTCCGATCATCAAAAATATTATCAGGATCTTCTGGTCTCCCTCGCAGGCAATCCAGCCGACACCGCCTTATAATAGGCGGACGAGTACCATGTGGCGGTTTTGCGTGTAGTTTGCGCCAACGTCATTTTGCGCTGGTAATTGCGGTGCAAGCCAACGGCTGCCGGGGGGCTGCCCTGTGCCTGCCAAGAGCTACAAGAACTAAATGACCAGATGCCTCAATTGCGGGTCAGAACGTACCGGGGACGAGTGCCCCTCGTGCGGCCTTACTTCTTCCATCGCTGAGTTGGTGTTTCGCCCGCGCTTCATGAAACGCACCGCGGTTTTTCTGGCCGGCTCATTGCTCTTCCCATACGTAAGCCAGCTTTACCCTCCGTTGGAGCTCGACTGGATGCTGGTATTTTTTGGCCTGATATTTTTTATCGGGCTGACTGTGGCGGTGTTTGTGGATCGCGGCGCGCGGAATCGCCAAGACATCGAAGTGTTGAAGCGAATTTACGCGGGATTTATTCCACTGCCTTGGATACTTGCGGCCACGCTATTCCTGAACGGCAAACTTGATGCCCCCAAGAATGTGGTCTATTACCCGACCACCGTGCAGAGCCGCTTCAATATGCGTGGAATGGTGCGCGGCAGTAGACGGCTTCTTGTGCGTTCCTGGCGACCCGGGGAAAAGGTGGAAAGACTAGCGGTCGACCCTGACGATTACGATCGCTTCCATGACGGTGACGCCGTGGTGGTCGGTGTGGCGCCAGGCGCACTGGGCATCAGCTGGTTTTATGGGATTTATCGCCGATAATTTCTAGTTCGCCTGATGAGCGTAGTGCTCGCCAAAAAAATCTCCCTTATTCCACGTTGGACGCTGCGAGTCTTCAGTAATCAGGAAGCCACAGAGAAAAACGAAGCGCGCATATTTCACGGCGGCATCGAAGTCTAATCCCGGCTGGTCCATATCGTCTTGCGGCTGGTGATAACGCGTCTGTTCCCAGTTCTTAAAAATGTCCGCAGGTTTGATTTTCTGGTCATCAGATTTGAAGCCCGCCACCGGAAATATCGCCGGGATACCCTGTTTGACGAACGAATACTGATCGCTGCGAATGAACACCACTTCTTCGGGCATGGGGTCTGGGCTCTCGCTTAGACCCAAGCGGGCTGCCGCTTTCTTGACCACAGTATCCAGGCTGGAATGCTCCGCACCGAAGGCCACGATATCCCGCAAAGGCCAGAGCATCAGGTCTTCATCCATGTTGACGTTGGCGACTACCGAACTCTTGCTCACCGTCGGATAATGTGCGAAATAGTCAGAGCCCCGCAACCCAGCTTCTTCGCCGGTCACCGACAAAAACAGAATGGAGCGGCGCGGTCGCGTTTTCATCCCGCTGAAAGCGCGGGCTACCTCCAGTAAAATTGCCGAGCCCGAAGCATTGTCCAGCGCGCCGTTATAAATGCTATCGCCCTTGACCGGCTCGCCGATGCCGAGGTGATCCAGGTGGGCGCTATAGACGACATACTCATTCTTCAACGTTGGGTCGCTGCCTTCCAGTTTTGCTACCACATTTCGGCTCGCAACATCCTGCAATCCGGTAACGTTATGAATCTTCGCGGTAATTGGCATCACGAATGACATGGGTTTCCCGGTTTTTATGGCTGCGAAGACTTCTTCCGCCGAGTGCGGACTGCCCGCGAAGAATTTTTTGGTCGCCTCCAGGCTCAGGATTGCGCCGCCTTTCAACTCCGGAAAATAATCATTGGGTCGCCGCTGTTTGTCGAGCCAGCGCAATTCCGGAAATGACAAATCGCGAACCTGTTCCTTGAACGAGTACAGCTGCTCAAAAACGGGATCGTCCAGGAAAATAACACCCACTGCTCCATGAGCTACGGCATTCTGTAATTTTACTTCCCAGGACGAATAATGCGCTTTCAAAGAAGACTCAAAATTGGGCGCGTCCGCCATTAGCGCCACAATTTTCCCTTTCGCATCTATTCCCTGATAATCGTCATAATTCTGAGCGGGCGCGGTGACGCCATCGCCTACGAATACAACCGGAGCCTCCACCGATGTCTCCGGCAGAACAGGATCTCCGTGAGAAATATAATCTTTTCGGAAAATAAGAGCTTCGTCTTTTCCGGAGCGAGACAAAACGAGCGTCGTCTTCGTTTCGTCAGCCTTATGCAACCGTAACAGCACCCTTTGAAAGTAGGAACCGTTGTCCCCGGCAGGGTGTAGCCCCAACGATTCGAATTGAGTAGCCATGAACTTCGCCGCGATATCGTAGCCGCGCGAGCCCGTTCCGCGACCTTCCAGCGCATCGTCCGATAAAAAACGCATGTCCGCGCGAATGGCTTCGGGGCGGATGGTGCTCATGGCCTCTTCGGCCGCGTCAGGATTCGCCCGAACAGAATACGTGCGCGCGAAAAGGGCCAAAGACACTACCGCGCACAAGCATAGAAGCACGACCAGCTTTGATTCCAGAATCCTCATGAATTTAAAGGCTCCTTGAAATTTGTTTTGGTGACTGATGCGGTCTTAATAGGCCGGTTTGCCGCCGGGAAGTAACGGGATTTGCAGTTCCAGGATATGCCCGTCCTTGCCTAGCCGGAAGCGAAGGCGTTCCACCGGGCCAACGTTACGATCTTTCCACTCCGTGATTTCCAGCGGTTCCCCTGGCATGTCGGAAGTAGACCACTGTACGCCGTCGCCTTGCGGTTTCACCGTGCGTGGATCGATGTCGAAAACCTGGCGCTCCGGTACGTTCACCAGGAGATAGCGTTTCCATAGTTTCACCAGCAGCACACCGCGCTTGGAGGTGTGATAAATATTCCACGAAGCCGGAGCTTCATCATTGAAGCGCACGATGGCGAACGACACAGATTTCCATTCGACCGGCTTGCTGGTTTCGTTGGTTTGAGGCCGCGCCGGGTAAGAGAAAAGCGCGATCAACAGCGCAAATACCAAACGCATGACACAAGATCGACGTTCATTAAATCGCGATGCGCGATGCGCCGCGCGATTTATGCCATGGCTAGCGACATACTTCACCTGATTCGGGAAGGTCGATGACCACACTAGCTCGCCTTTACTTCGCTGAATGATTTGTCGAGTAGTTGAATTGCATCGTCCACATCTCCCTTGGTGGTATTCAGCATGGGTGCGAGCCGCAGTGTATTGCCGTACAGCCCGCCTTTCCCGATGAGCAAGCCATTGTGACGCGCTCGCTCCATGACCATGTTGGTAGCTTCAGGCGCGGGTTCTTTGGTTTTGCGGTCTTTCACCAGCTCCAGCGCTTGCATCAACCCCATGCCGCGTACGTCGCCGATCAGCGCATATTTGGATTGCAATTCCTCCAGCTTGCCGCGGAAGTATTTGCCCACGACATCCGCGTTTTCGCGCAAGCCATCTTCCTCGATCAGTTCGATGGTCGCGCGCGCCGCCACGCTGGTTACCGGATTGCCGCCGAACGTGGCGATGTTGCTGCCCTGATAGCCCCCCGCGATCTCCGGCGTAGTAACCGTGAGCCCGATAGGAACACCGTTCGCCATCCCCTTGGCGCTGGTAATAATGTCCGGAGTCACTTCCCAATGTTCAATGCCGAACCACTTTTTCCCGGTGCGGCCCCATCCGGTTTGCACTTCGTCGGAAATGTAAAGAGCGCCATATTTTTTAACGATATTGAAAACGATTTTGAAATACTCCGGCGGCGCGGTGATAAATCCGCCAACTCCCTGAATGGGCTCGGCGATGAACGCGGCAATGTGGCCGCTAGTGCCGGTCTGAATCAGATTTTCCACGTCGCCCGCGCAGGCGACGCCGCAATCGGGATACGTCAAATGCAGCGGGCACCGATAGCAGTAAGGATTGACGGCATGCGAGATCCCCACACTGATCACACCGGCCCGGCGATACGGCGCGTGTGCGGTCATGGCTTTTGTAAGACTTGATCCACCCGAGTAAGCGTGACGCAGCGCCACTACGTCGTAACTGCCGGTCGACATGCGCGCCAGCAAAATGGCCGCTTCGTTGGCTTCGCTTCCGGAGCTGGTAAAGAAGCTTTGCTGCAGGTTACCCGGCGTGATTTGCGCGATTTTTTCCGCCAGCGCCACGATGTGCTCATTGGGATAAAGGGTGGAAGTGTGTTGCAGGCGACTGACCTGCGCGTTCACTTTCGAGGTGATCTTCGGGTTGCAATGCCCCACCGAAACCGTGAGGATGCCGCCAAAAAAGTCCAGATACTTGTTCCCGTCGAGATCCCAGATATGTTGCATCTCGCCGCGATCGGCCACTAGCGGCTGTTCAAAGTAGTTGGTGACCGAGGGCCAAAGGAATTTTTTGTGTTTGGCGGCGATTTCCTGACTGCGTGATTTTGTGGCGCCAGCAGTTGCTGGTGCTGAAGTTGCCGGAGTGGTCACAATTCTGTCCTCGCAAGCTCGGTAGGATGCTGAAGAGTGTATGATGCGGCGCTATTCGCGGCAAGCCGGAGGAACACAGAACACAAAGCGAAGATCGAATAAATTGGATCCGCTAAACGGAAGGCTTGGATTTCAGCGAGCGACTATAGGACAGGTGCTCCGGTCCAGTTCCGCCAGCTTTTGTTTGCCTTCTATGCTGCCTTTCCTGGTTGCGGCGGCGAAGAGACGGCGTGCTTGATAACAATTCCTCGTGACTCCGTGGCCGGTGAAATACATATTGCCCAGAGTAAGCATGGCGGTCACATTGCCCTTGGCGACTTGATCCCACAAAGATTTTACGTTTTGCAACCGCGGCGCCGGTTCTTTGGGCGCCACTTCTTTAGGACTCGGTTCGCCATCGGCTGAAGCAGCGTTCGGTTCTTCCGCAGGTTTAACTTCCGGCACCGGCGGCTTGTTGTCCTGAACAGGTGGCTTTGCGGCGTCTCGAACGGGAGGTTTCGTCACCGGCGCAGGGTTAGGCTTGGCCAGCTCCGAAGCAGGCGCTGGCTCAACCATCTGCCGACCCAACCAGATGAACCCACTCGCAGCTTCACGCCGAAAGACAAAAAGGCCAATCAGCAGCATCACCAGCACCGCGGTAACAATAATTCCGGACGAAGTCTTAATCCTCCCCGGTAGCAATCCCGCACTGTTGGCCTGCACATTGAATTGCTCGAACACCGTTTCGGAACGCCGCCGCAGTTCCATCACGTGCGTGTGCAGAATTTCCTGAACCTGCGTCTGGAAACGATCAAGCGCCTGCTGTTGCGCCCGCTCCAGCAGCGACGGATATCGATCCAGCACCTTCACGGACGCGCCCGCGGACGTCACCGCCGATTCCAGGCTCTTCATCTGTGCCTGGACCGATTCGCGGATGGGAAACAATTGCCGTTCCGAGTCGCGCAACACCCGCGCCGCGGCCTCGCGAAACGCCGCCAGTGTGCGCTGCTCTTCATGCTGAAAGTGTTGCAGCAGCGCCTGCGCATGCTCATTGAGTGCCCTCGCCGTGCGATCTTCCAGCGAAACGAATGGATCTTCACGATCCCGCCCGGATAGTTCCTCGGTCTGGGTGGCCAACTCCGAGGAGGCATTCGATTCCTCGACCAGTTCAAAGTCCCCAGACAGATCGACCTCTTCCACGTCCGGGTGCTCTTCCTGGTGCTCCCCGGGATCAAGCTTATAAGCGGTTGCAGCAGAAAAATCCGGCCCGGTCTGGGCCGCTAGTCGTGGGCCAGGCGGCGTCGGTTTTCTTTCTGCACCGGCGGCCGGCGGCAGGGAAGCCCACGTTCCACTACCACCGCTCCTGTTTGAGGTTTCTGGTGGCGTAGGCTCTTCTGGCACATCAGGCAGTAGCGGAAAAGCAACAGCGGAGTGAGCCGAGGTTATAGATCGCACCGATTTTGCCGCGTGGGGCTGGGCGGCGCGGTCGCGGCCATTAGTCGATGGCGATGCCTCCGCGAGTCCAGATGATTCAGAGGCGGGGAAGTTGTCGCCGTTCGTTGCCGACACCGCTATAGATACAGAACCGCTAGAAGTGCTGCTTTTGCTAGACCCTACGTTCTGCATTGGATATTCGACGGCGTTTGCCATCCAGTTACGCATCTCGCCTAGAAATTCATCAGACGCGTCTGTAAACTGTACCCCCGCAACGCGACCCTCTTTATCGGACCATTCGATACGGCCGTTTCCCCCGACTCGTCGCTTTTCGTCCAGATTGAAAGCAAACTTCACATCTGTTTTTGGGCGCACACGTTTCACCGCACGGAAACCAAAACCGTGTTCCGACAAATTAAGAACCATGCCGCCATTGCCTGGCTCTACTTCAACATAGAGGAGGTTCTCAAATCGTTTGCGCGGAGATTGCCGGCGTTCTAGGTTAGTCATGCCTGATCCAGCCCCAAGGGCAGCGTCCCAATCCGCCGGTCAAACAGCTTGACGATGAGATGCGATCCCACAGCGCCCACTGTGAGTCCGCAATGTGCCGCCATTACACGCCCTACCGTTAATGGATGGTTATTCTGAACCACCACTGCCTCAATAACAACCCTTAGTTCGCTTCCTCTAAGTTTTGTCTTTTTAATGAGATACATGAAAACTTGGCGGGAAGTCACTCATCATCAGGCCGAGTTTGACGGGTTGCCCTTCGCGATGAGCAGACTTCCCATTCCGGGAATGGGCTTTCTGACGGGCAGTTTCGCGCCTTCCGCTCCGCAATGACAACCACGCATTATATGTTACCCGCAACACAGTTGGTATTGCTTTAAGACCTTTGGTTTTTCTTACAAAATGCACCCATCGATGGTGACTGATTACAGAAAAATCTCGGAATTCACTTCAGATCTCAGGCAGTAAATCAGTTTGAGTTTTGATGAAGTGGAAAGCATTTGTGCGCCCGCGGCGAAGCACCTAAAATCTTCAACTATGCGTTGCGTGGGATGCCAGGCTGTTGGGCGGCCTACGGCGAAGTCCTGGCGCGAGAGTACAGCCACTATCGACTTGCGCGGCTTCACCGGCTCACAGCGGATACCTATGCGGTACAACATCCAGGGTGAACCTGCCGGCCGCCAGAAGATTGGTCGGGGTGCATCTCTCGCGTTTGTACCTTCTGCTGGAAGCCGGGTGGTCGACAGAGAGGGCCAACAACGCCATGTTTGCAATTACCGAGTTCAAGGACCGCTGCGATTGGCTCGAACCGCCCTCAATGACCGGCACCTTGAGCGTCCTGGAAGTCTTGCAAGCCGCCTCAAGCGAAGAGCACGAGATGCGTGTAAGAGCCTGGGCTGAATCGGTCTGGAAAGCGTGGGCGCTCCACCATGCCACTGTGCGGAAATGGTGTGCGAGTTTGTGATGCTAGAGGCTTCTTTCGGCACATGAGCCCGTGCTTGCACGTTCCAACGAATCAGTGAACGTAGTAGCCGTTTTTCGCCAGGATCACGTAATCATGGCCCTTCTTCCCAAACGATGATTTCAGCCGCACTTCGAGCTTGTGAGGTTTGCCCGTCGCCCCGTTCGCCTGCGTGTAATACCCCAAGGTGTAGCGCGTTTTGATCCGCTCAATCAGCGCGTGAAATTCCGCATCCAGGTTGGCCACATCTTTGACGTCAAACATCTCTCCACCAGTCTGGTCCATAACTTTGCGTATATTCACCAACCCCGGAACCATGGCGGCATAGAATAACGTCGACGCCGGGTTGTATCCCGGTATTTTCAAATTGTATAAAACCGCATCCGAGGCGATCGCTTCCGTCACGATGTCGTGGGTACCCTGTCCCCCCGCGTCCGTGCCCACATCATCGCTGATCAAAATAATCACGCGGCGGCCCTTGGGAGGCGCGCCGAGCAGATACTTCGCCGCCACAAAAATGCCGTCATTGATATTTGTGGCCCCGCCGATTTTGAAGCTACCGAATTGCTCGGCAATCTTGGTTTTGTCGTTGGTGAACGGCATGCGCAATTCCGCCTCGGTGGCAAACGTAAACAGCGCCACCTGATCTTCCGGTTTCAGCGCGCCCAAAGCGGTCGTCGCCGCCTCCCGCAAAGGCCCCATAAACGGACCAATCGAATCACTCAAATCCAATACCAGCGCAACCTCCAACGGGAGCTCGTCACGTCCAAAAATCTCCAGTTTTTGCGGCACGCCATCCTCGCGAACTTCGAAGTCGTCCTTTTTCAAATCGCCCATGATGCGTCCGGCTTTAGTCTTCACGGTGGCGTCCAACAACACCAGATTCACGTTTACGCGAAGCGTACTGCCTTGGTCCTGACTATCTTGACCCTGATCCTGAGCCACAAGCGGCTTTTGCCACATCAATGCAAAAATAGCCACCGCCAACCATCGCAATATTCTTAGCCCCGGCACCGACGTCATCATCCTGCAAAATCCTGCAAACCCGTTTCTATCGTCAATGAAAGCATTGATGTCATCGCATGTTACATTCCAATTGAAATATTCCCCGCCATCTTATCTTTACACAACAACAGCGGCCCTGCTGACGTGTCTATGAACGTAGCGATACCGTCGTAAGATTCGCATTTGTGGAAACAGGTCGCCTGGCGACCAATCCAATGCGTTAGTATGTTCAAAGCATTCATGATTAGTGTTCCGGCTCGCTTTCTCCCTCCACCGGAACAACTATCGCTTGATCACAGAGCAATTCAGCGGAATTGCGGCCGATATCGATATGGCATCGAATCCAATTGAAAGCGCGCCTGGCGGAATCGAGCGCCGCAAGCACTCTCGTCAGCGCTTCATCATTGCAATCGTTTCACGCTCTCGGATGCGTTCACCATTCTTATACCCGTCGTTCGCTCGTTCATTACTTACTAGCCGTACTTGGGGCGTTCTATTCCAGATGGCTATGCAATGCCGATCTGGACTCCAACTCATCTCAGTCAAATTCGCGAACTCGAGTTGCGCAGCATGAATAGCGTTGAAGGGTGCGTCTGTGACATCGGACGCGAAAAGTTGGGTCTATCCGGCGATTAACCGGCGGAGTTGCTCAAGATCGGCGTCGTCGGCATCGGAAACGGCGCAGAAATTCAGTTGGCCCTTGCGCCAAGCGATCCATTGATATCCTTGGCGAGATCCCGGGTGCGGTGAAGTGTCTGACTCCGGAGTCGGCCAGATGAATACATTTATCAAATTTCCTCGACGAGCGTACACAAGCGCGGCGACCGGGCGGCCTTCGATAATATCGAGGCGGCCGCCTTGCAAAGCAAAACCGTCGTTCGCGAAATCGCGGACCGGTAAAACAAAATCAACCTTACCTTCGATCCACTGTTTCACGGCGCTCTCATCATTGGAAGCGATACCGGTGATGTGTCCAGGCTGCAGGGAGTGCATATGCGCGTCTACAATTTCGGCGGCGAACTCGGCTTGATAGGCGTCGGTGCGAAACTCAGGACGGATTCTCCACGCCAGGAGCGCGACTAGTAGCAGTACGGAGGCAGCAGCGAGCCCCTGCCACCTATGCCAAAAGATAGGCTTTGCCACGGCTGTAGTGGGCGCCGCGGGCTGGAGTTGCCCGACAATCTTCCTACGAAGTGAAGCAGGTGCCGGCTCATAAAGTTGAGCGAACTGCAATCTGCTTTTTAAGAAGTCCTGGGCCACAAGTTCAGAACCGCAGTCAGCGCAATGCAGCATGTGCCGTTCGAATTCCACGGTGCGAAACGCGCTCAGCTCACCATCGAGGTAGCTGTGAAGAAAGGCATCAGCAAAGTCACATTTCATAGTCAGCGCTCTCGCGAGAGGAACTCTAGAGACCCAATTCGCCCAAACTTCACCCTGGGCTCGATGAGTCACATAAAGAGGGACCGCCGCGAGCCCGATTTTATTCTCGTTGGTGTTTTCCCGAGCAAAGATTGATGAATGGAAAAGCTTGTTCAGGCCCCGCCCGGGAGGGTACATTGCGGGGTACCGGGCCAAGTAAATAACGTGGTTGAAGGCAAATTCTCGCGGAGGCAGCGATGCGAAAGATGATTGTGCTTAGTGTAGTTCTTGCGTCGGCGACCATACTCCTGGCGGACAGTAGCGTACAGCCGCTGAATATCAAGCCAGGCCTGTGGGAAGTAACGATAAACATGACGTTCAATGGTGCCGGAGCGCCTCCAGGAGCGCGTCCACGAACAACCTATAGGTCCTGTTTGAAAAAAGAAGACTTAAACAAGTATCCATTCGCTGATCCGGACAAAAAATGTAACTACAGGGTTTTGAGTTCGACTGGTTCAACGATGGAAGCGCAGGGGACTTGTACTGAAAATGACGGCACGAAGGCCGATTTCAAGATACGACTGGATGCCGTCGACAGCGAGAACGTTAAAGGCACTGGGCAATTGATATTGAGCGGTGCTGGCGGCAGCCTGAGTGGAAACTACGCCGGGGCGGGCAAGTGGATCAGCGCGAGCTGCCCCGCTAATGGCAGGTAAGGCCGATAAAAGGCTCCTTGAGGCAAGAAAACAAATCGGCAAACGAAGCACATCAAGGTGGAGTATCGAACGGCTGGAACTTCCTTGCGCCTTTTAGCGTATTGTCCTGTAGATCGTAGGTGACCCATGCGCGTTCGGATTCCCGCACTGTCGGTGCTTCTTTTGTTGCCGATTTCGAGCTATCCACAAAACAACGCAGAGGTCGAAAATGACCTTGCGCATCATACGTTCTATGTTGACTTCGCGCCACGAGGGCAAATCGATCTGCGTATTCGCCCGGCGGAGATTCACATCATTGGCAGCGAGGAGAGCAGAATTGTTGTCCGGGTGGAAGGGCGGCAAGGGCGCGATTCCAAGGATGTGCAGGCTCGCTTCGAAAAACATGGCAATTCTGGTGTGCTGGAGATTAACGGCGGGCCGCGCAACGATGTGACCATCACCGTGCAAGTTCCCAAAGAGTCGGATCTTGTCGTGCGGGTGTTCGCCGGAGATGTGCAAGTCAGGGACGTTGTCGGTGACAAGGATGTGGAGCTGAATTTCGGTTCGTTGAGAATTGGCGTCGGAGACGCGACCGGCTATTCAAGTGTAAAAGCTTCGGTGTCCTCAGGCGAGATCGATGCGAAACCATTTGGCGAGTCCCACGGCGGGCTATTTCGTTCTCTGGAAAAGTACGGGCCCGGCAAATACAAATTGAGGGCGCACGTGGGCGCCGGCCAGTTGACTCTGAATTAGGACTCAGATTTTCTAATCCCGAGCCCTGGTCATTGAGTCGCGGCCAAGCTTCGATCGGGATTCACAGCCAACCACGCTAGCGCACCCAAGGCCGCTAAAACCGCTGCCACGTAAAAAGAGGCGGTCCAACCGTAATGCTCGGCAACTGCGGGGGTGAGTGACGCGGTGACTGCACCGCCGAGTTGCGCCCCCATATTCATGAAACCAGAAACTGAGCCGGAAGACGCGGCCCCGATATCCGCGGTCACCGACCAGAATGAGCTTTGCGAAAGATAAAGCGCGCCCGCGCCACCGGCAAGTACGACGCTGGCCAGGCGTGCGCTCGCGACACGGGAGCCGAGAAGGAGAAACACCGCGGTCATGGTCATGGCGACTACGGCGATGCCACAACGCCCGATACGTTTGCCCCGCCAAAGTGTTACGCGGTCGACCATAACTCCGCCGAGCGGGCAGCAGACGGCCATGGCGAGGAAGGGAAGCGTGGCGTAAACGGCGCTCGCTTTCAGGTTCAGGCCGCGAACTTTTGCGAGATAAACGTAAAACCAAGTGAAGAAAATCCAGGCGACGTAGCCGTAGCAGAAATAGCTTAAGGTGACTGCCCAGACATTTTTGCTTTGCAGGATTGTGGACCAGGGCAAGGATCTGACGGTACTGGCGTCAGGCGGCGGGATCGTTGAGGCGGAAAATGATTCGCTGGACGATAAAGTTCTTCCCGACTGGATGAATTGGAGTTCGGCGGGAGAAACTGCAGGATGGTCTTCGGGTTTGTCGCGAGCAATTACAAACCAAATGAAACCGGCCGCGAGGCCGACGATGGCGCTCATCCAGAATGAGGATCGCCAGCCATAATGAAACATCACATAACTGATGGCTGGAGGAGTGATACCGGCGCCGACGCCGACTCCGGCGAAAATGACGCCGTTGGCGACTCCGCGCTCCTGGGTAGGAATCCACCAGGAGACAAATTGATTGGAAGCGGGATAGATGACGGCTTCACCGGAACCCAACAGGAACCGAATCGCGACGAAAAGGAGTAATGCTCCTCTTATTTGCGAAGGCACAATGGCGGTGAGGGCGGTGAAAATTCCCCACCACACTACGCCGACGGTGAGCACGCGACGGGGACCAAGCTTGTCGCTGAACCAGCCTCCAGCAGTTTGAAAGAGGGCGTACCCCAATAAAAATGAACTGAAGACATAGCCCAATTGGCTGTTGGTAAGGCCGTAATCCGCGGCGATCGAAGGACCGGCGATGGAAATGTTTACGCGATCAAGAAATGCGACCGCGCTCAACACAAATAACCAGAACACGAGAAGCCATCGGGTGTGGCTGATGGGGCGCTGAATCATTCGGTCATTCGCTCAAGCACAATCTGGCAAAGGCCGAATTCAAGCTTTGTGGGCCTTCAATAATTGTGTTAATTGGTCGGCGATGATGCGGTCTTCGCCGGGCTGCAACATAAAAGAATTCATTGATAAACCCTGATCCGAAGCACTCAGGATGATAGAGGGATCGGATTTCTTCAGAATTGCGCCCGCGTCCTTTGGTGTGATGGCAATTTGGTGTGGATCCCACGTAATACGCAAATGCGGGACGTGGTTGGCGATGGTCGAGGCCGGGAAGTCGGTGGTTACGCCGGAGACAGATTTTACTTTCGCGGCGATTAGATCGAGTCGGCGCTGCCATTCGGTGTTGAGGGCTTGGTGATCCTCGTTCAGATAGCATTCGAGCGCTTTCACCATGCCGACGATTTCTTCCTTGCCCACTTTTTGACTGCGGCCCAAGGTGTCTTCGTGCGGGCTATTGTTGAGGAGCGCATTGGCGACGAGGTCTTTTTTTCCAATGAGCAAGCCTGCGCATTGCGGACCGCGGATGGCTTTGCCGCCGCTGAAACAAATCAGATCGTAGCCCATGTTGGCATAGTCCCAGAGGTGGGAGACCGGAGGAGTGTCGGCGGCGGCGTCGATGAAGGCGGGAATTTGATGGTCGTGGGCCAGCTTCAGCCATTCTTCGACTTTGACTTGGCCTTCATCGTTTGCAAAATTCGAGAAATGCATCATGGCGGTTTGCGGACCGATGGCGCGTTTTACATCGTCTGCTGATTCCACAACGACCAATTTCACTCCGGTGGAACGCAATTGGTGGTCGAAAGGGTTGCGGTGGGATTTCTGGATGAGCACTTCCGATTTCATGCCGGTCAGGTCGGGTAATTGTTCGATGAATTTGGGATTGTTGCCGGTCAGTATGCCGGCTAGGCCCGATTGCATGGCTGCGGCGGCACCGGAGGTTACGATCACGGCGTAATCGGCGGGAAGTTTTAGCATCTCCGCGATGCGCTTTCCGGCAGCCACCTCCAAATCGGGAATACTGACAAAGTGGCGGCCCGCCAGAGCCATCACCGCTTCCACTTCGGGGCGCATCAAGGAACCGCCGAGGACGGTCATGGTGCCTTCGCCGTTGATTACAGTGGTGACGCCCAGTTCTTTGTAGACGTCGCCGGTCGCGCCGAAACCTTTGACGGAAGATTTCGCGTCCTCGGTGGAAGCGGCGAATGCGGAAGAGGCGAAGAGCGCGCCTCTTCCGACAATGGCAGAGGAAAGCGCGGCCAATGCGCCTAGGAAGGTTCTGCGATTCCAGTGATCGCGAAAACTCATATTCTTCAGCCTTTCTTGGCGGTGTTTACTACCGCGGCAGTGCAATTGATTTCTAGGAGCGACTGGCCTGGAAGCGCGGCGACGGCGACACAGGTACGGGCCGGGCCACCATTGGGAAAATAAGTTTTGAAGACTTTATTGAGGCCGTCGTAGTCGTCGAGTTTGGTAAGAAAAACGGTGAGTTGCAGAATGCTATCCATGGTGCCGCCGCCGGCTTCGACGAGGGTCTTAACGTTTTCCATCACCATACGGGTATGCATTTCGATGTCGGGTGTTTTGCCGGCGTCAGAATTGTCGCCTCGTGAATGCGCGCCTTGACCGGCAATATAAATGACGCCGTTGTGGACGATCAACGGGGTGATGAAGCCGGTGCTTTTGGCTGGCTTGCCTTCATAATCGAGTTTTTTGACGGTGTCTTTATCTTCTGCCGCACCGGCGGTTGGCGAGACCATCCCAGCGATTCCGAGGCCTGGCAAGAGTGCTGCCAGGCGTGCGGCGAAGCCTCTTCTGGTGCTTACATTCGAAAGCATGTCGATCCTCCTCGAGTGGTTTGAACTTGCAACTCATGGCAACGCAAAACTAAAAATGTCACTTCCGGCGGCGATGGTTACATATTGTTTGCCGAGCACGGCATAACTCATGGGGGAAGCATGAATGGATTGGCCGGTATTGAAATGCCACAAGGGCTTTCCCGAGCGGGGATCAACCGCCTCGAAGGATTGAGTATTGTCGCCGAAAAATAAGAGGTTGCCGGCGGTAGTCATGGTGCCTGCGGAAGAATATCCCTCGCCAGCTTGCACATAGCGCCAAGCGGGCTTGTCGCTTTCCAAGTCATAGGCGAGCAGTATTTTTTGGCCATGATCCGTGGCGCTGTGGCGCACGCCGGTGGAGTAATAGGTTTGGCCTTCTTTGAAGTTTTCCGGCTTGAGCGAATAGATGCTGCAATCTTCATTGGCGATGAAGAAGAAAAGTTTTGAGGCGGGATGGTAAGAAGGGGAAAACCAGTTTGTAGCGCCTGCAAAGCCGGGGCAAGTGCGCGCACCGTCCGGGGAGGGTTGTACATCTGTTCGAATCGGCCGACCTTGGCTGTCGATCCCGCTGGCCCAATTTAATTTTTCGACGAAGCGGACCGCGGACAAAAACTTTCCATCGGTGCGGTCAAGCACATACAAAAATCCATTGCGATTGGCCTGCACGAGAAGTTTTCGCGGTGTTCCGCTATAAACGGTGTCGATCAACACGGGTGTTTCGGTGGCGTCGTAGTCGAACAAATCATGCGGCGTGAATTGGAAATGCCACTTGAGCTTTCCGGTATCGGGATCAAGCGCGAGAACGCAATCGGTATAGAGATCATCGCCGGGGCGGACAGCGCCGTCGAAATCCGGGGAAGGATTGCTGGTGCCCCAGTACAAAGTGTTTAGCTGCGGGTCGTAGGTGCCGGGCATCCAGGTGGTGCCACCGCCGTGTTTATATAATTCGCCGGGCCAGCTTTCCGATCCGGGTTCTCCGGGGCCGGGGATCGTCCAGAAACGCCAGGCGAGCTTGCCGCTTGTGGCTTCGTATGCGGCTACAAAACCGCGAACACCGTCGTCGCCGCCGGAAGTGCCGACGATAACTTTATCTTTGACAACCAATGGGGCGCTGGTGGCGCCGTAATTTTTATTTCCTTCCGCGTAGGCAACGTCCCAGAGCAAATTGCCGGAGCGGGAATCTAGGCAGAAGAGATGAGCGTTGTCGGTCTCGGCGTAAATGTGAGATTTCCAAACACCAACGCCGCGGCTGTGATGTTGCGCGGCGTCGTCGATCAGGCCTTCGGTGACGGGTCGGGAGTAGTGCCACACGACGCGGCCGGTTTGCGCATCGAGTGCAAAGACATCATTGGCGGCGGTGACCAGCATCAGTCCGTTGACCACGACTGGGGTTACTTCCATGTCGCGAGAATGGGGCGAATGAAAAACCCATGCTGCGCGCAACTGCGAGACGTTGGCCTGGTTGATCTGATCGAGGCTGCTGAATCGCTGGCCAGTGTAGTCGCCGTTGTAGGAGAGCCAGTTGGCTGCGACTGGCTGGATATTCAGTTCTTCCGTTTTCACGTCGACGACAATCTCCTGGTGATTCGCTTCCTGGGCCGTGAGAGGCCCGAGGCAAAAGATGAGCAAAGCCATGGCGGCGATTGCGTTGCGTCGCGGCATAGTATTCTGTGAATCCGTTTTCGTGACCTCCTGAATCAGGCCGATCATTCAGCAAATCATTCCTAATCGAAGGAGCGCGAAATTACAACCGCCCAGATTTTTTAACCGCTTCCTGAATGGACTTAAACTTTTCAATGTCGGCGTACATGGAGTGCTCTTTGAAATCCAACTCCTGGGCCAATGACAAAACTTGAGGCGCTTGCGCGCGGGGAACCACCGTCACGCCATCGGCGTCGGCGACGATAATGTCACCGGCATTTACTGGGACTCCGTCACAGACCACTGGGACATTTGCGCCAGCAAAACGGTAATGGCTTACGGAAGTGGAGGGCACAATGCCGAGGGCGTAGACGGGAAACCCTATTTTTGTGAGATAGGCGACGTCCCGGACGCCCCCGTCAATCACTGCGCCGGAAAAACCACGCGCGGACATGGCGGTGCCCATCAAACCGCCCATGCCGGCGATATCGACGCCGTCTTCCACGGCCATGACGTAAACGGAGTTTGCGCCGCCCTGATCGATGGCGGCAAGCATTCCGTCCAAGGCGTGGGGATCGTTGTTGGAATCTTTTTTCAACTGTACGGTCAGCGCGACGCCGGTGAATCTGCTTCCAAAGATTGGGCGCATGCGGTGAGACATGTACATTTTGCGACCGGAAATTTTCTCGAGCGCGTCGGAGACGGAAGCTACTTCGACATGGCGGTACGCGTCCAGAAGAGACAGGTCGTCATTGGGGGGATTGGCAGCGTGAGTATTGAGGGGGCGGAGCGTGATTCGTCCGGATAGGGCGGCAATCGTGAGGAGGCACAGTAGAAGCGAAAAAAGAAGCCGTTTAAATGGTGCCAATGCAGAGCGCTGCTTCACAGAACCCTCCCAGGTAATGATTGCCAGTGTCATTCAACACCAGAATCCAAATGATGGTAATTCCTAATATTTCCATATCTAAATCGATTCAAATGCAGAAAGCGATTGACGCAAACAAACGTCATGCAGTAATACCATACAGACTGGTTAGAGTGAATTTTTATTGTTGGAATTTTATTGATCTTATGGGCAGCATCTTCTCTCGTAACAGGACGTTGAGGATTTGAAACTGCGCGTGATTAAAATGATTTCCTTCCGATGGGCTTCGTGGCGATGGGGACAGGTTGTGGGTCGGTTGCTGTTTATAAGCGCGTTCTGGGCGGTTAGCTTTTGCTGGTCGAGCGGCGAACAGTCTTTTGTATATGCGCAAAAAACCAGCCAAACCGTAAATAGTGCGGCAAGCCATCGGACGAATTCGGAGCAGGGGCGCATGTTGTTTGAGTCTAACTGCGCGGGGTGTCACGGGTTGGACGGGCGGGGCGCTGAAAAAGGACCAAATATCGCGACTCGGCCGGAAATATCAGGGCGTTCGGATGACGAGATTCTGGGCATACTTCGACGTGGTATTCCGAGCGCGGGCATGCCAGCGTTCAGCAGGTTGGGAGACACGAAGCTGCAAGTTGTGGTGCGGCATTTGCGAACCTTGCAGGGGCTGAATGGAAAAACCGAAATAGCGGGAAACGCGGACGAAGGGAGAAAACTGTTTTTTAAGGACGGTGGTTGCGCGACATGCCACATGATCAACGGCGCGGGAGGATTTTTAGGTTCCGATCTCAGTAGCTACGGCGCTGTTACGTCTGTGGCGGAGATGCGAGAACAAATCACCAATCACGACCAGCCGCCGCGCGCCGGGACGATGGTGGTCTCGACACGAGACGGGAACAGGCTGTCCGGTTTTACTCGCAACGAAGATAATTTTTCTCTTCAATTACAGACTTTTGACGGCAAATTTCATTTTCTGGATAAGTCGACACTGATCAGTGTGGATTACTCGCCCGCTGCTACCGCAGTGGATGCGGAAAAAAAGTTAAGCAACAGCGATCTCGACGCGCTGATAAGTTATCTGGTTCGCGTGGCTCAAAGTTCGGAAGGCGGAGTCAAGGCGAAGTTGGCGCCGCATCATCATGAAGAAGATGAGGATTAGGGATTGAAAGTTAATCAATGCCCAGGCGACGCTGCATCTGTTCCAGCGTGACGTTTTTGGTTTCAGGATAGAAGAACAGCACCACAAAAAACTGCAGCACCATCATGGCGGCGAAAAACATAAATGGATAAGCGCCTGAGGATTTCGCCACTTGCGGAAAGGTGTAGGCAATGATGGCATTCATAATCCAGTGGGACGAGCTGCCGAGCGCTTGGCCCTTGGAGCGCACGCGATTGGGAAACACCTCGCCGATATAAACCCAGATGACCGCTCCCTGGGACACGGCAAAAAACGCGATGTAGGTGACCAGCAGCCAGATCAGATAATTCTGGTGTGCCTGCGTATAAAATATTTCAGCGACGCCCGCCAGGCACAGCGCTGTGCCTACCGATCCGATGATAAGCAAAGTCTTACGGCCCAATTTGTCGATCAAAGTCATGCCGAAAAGTGTGGCGACAAGATTCATCGCTCCGATGGCCACGGCTTGCAGGTCGCCGGAAATCTTGCTGTATCCGGCTGCCGCAAAAATATCATTCAGGTAATAGAGAATGGCGTTGATGCCGGAGAGCTGGTTGAACATTCCGATGGTAATGGCCAGGAAAATGGGCAGCCGGTATTTCCGGACGAATAGTGGCTCCGAGGTTTGCTCTCGTTCGAGATGCACGGAGGCGACAATTTCACGCAACTCATTTTCGGGATCTTCGGCATCCATCGAAATAAGAACTGCGCGCGCTTCATCAACGCGCTTCTGAGTTACCAGCCAGCGAGAACTGGGCGGAATCCCAAACAACATCACCAGGAAGAGTATTGCCGGCGCTGCAGCCACACCGAATTGCCAGCGCCATTCGTTAACACCCAAGCCAAATGTGCCAATCACATAATTAGAGAAATACGCGAGTAAAATTCCGAGGACGATATTGATCTGAAACAGGCCCACCAGCCGGCCGCGCCATCTTGCGGGGGCTAATTCGGCGATATAGACGGGGCCCAGGACGGAAGATCCGCCAATTCCCAGCCCGCCGATAAAGCGAGCGACGAGCAGCATCGGCCAACTCACTGCGAAGGCGCATCCGAGCGCGGACAGCACGTAAAAGATAGCCAGTACCCGCAATGTTTCTCGCCCGCCCCAGCGCTGGCCGGGGATTCCCGCGGACATGGCGCCGATAATGGTGCCGATCAGGGCCATGGCTACTGTGAGGCCCAGCTGCCGCGGGGTCAGGCCAAACTTGAGCGTCAAAGAATGTGTGGTGCCTGCGATGACCGCGGTGTCAAATCCAAATAAGAGTCCGCCCAACGCGCCAACGGCGGTCGCTTTCAACAGCGTGGAATTTAATTTCATTTACCTGCCTGCTTGTGGGTTTATTGACGCGCGTTAAAGCTACCATCAAAACGAGGAATTTTTGTTGTGAAAACACATCCAGTGTGGGTTCAAGTGGCGCGCGACTTTCGTCGGAGCAAGGCGATTTCTTGAGGATGTCGCGGACATGAGCGCGTAGTCAAACCGGGTGTGCATTGCTGGCATCGAATGGCAATGCGTCAACGATCGTTATTTGCTATTCGCGAAACTCCTGCTGGCTCTGGCCGGACGCGAGGCCGCGATGGTTACGAGTGATGTCACTTGCGCGCGTTCGCTTGCTAATACTGAATGACCGCAGCCGGTAAATTTACGCAGTGCGAAGCTGCGCATGACGGAACTTGGTTGTGGCGAGAACGGTAATGGCTACGAACGCCAGTAACACAACCAGCTGGGTAATCTTGAAGGCCGGCCCGGTCTGGGTCGGCGCGAGCGCTTTCAATGCCGGCACGCGGCGGAAAAGCTGCACCACTAAGACGAAGACGTTGAGATACAGGGCCATCATGGAACTGATGACGTAGGTTGTTCGCCAGCCTCCCGCTAGATGTTGACGGTACAGCGCGAAAATCGCCAAGGCCAAAACTATCAGCGAAATGGCGCCGACAACGTAAGACGGCTTGAATCCGTGAAACGGAAACATAAATCCCGTGGCGCTGGTAAGTACGGTGGTCCACAGAAAAACGGACGTCCAACGGTCAAGCTGCCGGGCATTGATCAAGGCATACGCAACAACTAGTCCGGAGAAAATCCCTATCAGGCTGATGACCACGTGAGTAAAAGTGAAAATCGATAGAATCATGATTCATTTCTCCTCTTACACTGTCTCGCGCTTCGAAATTACCCGACGGCGACAATTAGGCCGATTCTTTTTCCTGGGACGGAGTCGTGACGAGAGGCACGGGTTGCGTAGGAAGTCTCTCTCGACGCAACCCGCGCTGAGGATGTCAGGATGCCGCGGCTGTCGCGGCACCTTTGAAGAACGAAAGCAAATCGGCGTTGATTTGGTCCGCGTTGGTCGCGGGCATGCCATGCGGAAAGCCAGGATAAACCTTAAGTGTCGATTTCCTTAGCAGCTTCGCAGACAAAGGACCGGCAGCGACGATCGGAACAATCTGATCATCATCACCGTGCATTACCAGCACCGGGATGTCGATCTTCTTCAAGTCCTCGGTGAAATCGGTTTCCGAGAATGCCTTGATGCAATCGTAGTGAGCTTTCATGCCGCCCAACATACCCTGCAACCACCAATGTTCCCGGATGCCTTCGGAAATTTTCGCGCCGGGACGATTGTAGCCATAAAAAGGAAGGGTAATATCTCTGTAGAATTGTGGCCGGTTGGCTGCTAGTGCGGCGCGCAACTCATCGAAGGCCGACACAGGTTGGCCGGTCGGATTCTTATCGGTCTTCAACATAAGCGGCGGCACCGCGCTGATGAGCACTGCCTTCGAAACGCGTCCGGTGCCGTGACGCCCTAAGTAGCGCGCCACCTCGCCGCCTCCGGTGGAATGTCCAACCAAGATGGTGTCCTTAAGGTCGAGAGCGTTGAACAGCTCGGCGAGATCGTCCGCGTAAGTATCCATGTCATTGCCATCCCACGTTTGCGTAGAGCGGCTGTGACCTCGGCGGTCGTGTGCGATTACGCGATAGCCGCGCTGGCCAAAAAACAACATTTGTCCGTCCCAATCGTCGGCGCTTAGAGGCCATCCGTGACTGAAGACGATCGGCTGTCCTTTGCCCCAATCTTTGTAGAAGATTTCTGTGCCGTCTTTTGTTGTGATGGTTGCCATGAGATTTCTCCTTCACGCAAATTTTAGTTACCAGATTTAGAAAGGGCCCTTTGCCAGTTTCTGAGAGAACTTTCTAGTTAACCCTCGCGAGGGTGCCACGAACGATCACCTTTCATGACCAGCAAGGTTATAGATGATTCAGCAATTGCCGCGATGCCAACTTTTTTCTTGCCTTTCAGGGAGAGAGAGCAACCCGATGGACCCGGGCCGTCGGTGGGCAGCCTGCGGTCATCACCGGAGGCGGCTCATGTTACAGGCTCATACCAGATTTGCCAATACGATCGCGTGATGATTCTTCTGATGGCGCGCTTCCAAAATATTTATGCAGCGGATCACGCGGCACCCTTAGACGTTCAGACGGAACATCCGAGTATCGATCGAAAGGCTACTGACATCGAATAAACCTAGCCACTTGCGGCGAAGTTCGTTGCAAGCGGCGAAATCGAGGTTTTTATGCCGGCTTCTGCACGTCTTGCGAGCACACCGCTTTCTATTCTGGACTTAGCGCATATTCGGCAGGGCGGAACGCCTGCTGAGGCTTTTCGCAACTCGCGCTTGCTGGCTCAACGCGCGGAATCGCTCAATTACAATCGCTTCTGGCTGGCTGAACATCACAATATTCGCGGAGTTGCGTGTTCGGCGACTTCCGTTTTGATTGGCCACATTGCCAATGCCACTTCGAAGATTCGCGTCGGAGCGGGCGGTATCATGCTGCCGAATCACTCCCCACTGGCCATTGCCGAGCAATTCGGCACACTCGAATCGTTGTTTCCCGGCCGTATTGACCTGGGTGTCGGCCGCGCGCCGGGCGGCGACTCGGCGGCAGCGCGCGCTTTACGGGGTCCGTTCGTTACCTCAGGCGAGGATTTTCCAGACCTTCTGGACGAGTTGCGCCGTTATCTCGGAAAACCGCAACCCTCGCAACGCGTCCACGCTTATCCTGGCGAAGATACCAATGTTCCCATTTATCTTCTTGGTTCCAGCGATTTCAGTGCGCGGTTGGCCGGAGAACTCGGTTTACCGTTTGCGTTCGCGGCTCATTTTCAGCCGGGACCCCTGCTGCCGGCGCTGCGAATCTACCGCGCTTCATTCCGGCCGTCGGCGGTTCTCGAGCGGCCATACGCCATGGTTGGAATTCCGGTCATCGTGGCTGACTCCGACGAACAAGCGCAGTTTCTCACCACCACGCCAGTGCAAATGTTTTTGAATTTGATTCGGGGCGTGCCCGGACCGCTGCCGCCTCCAACAAAAACCGTCGAATGGACTAGCGCAGAACGAGACACGGTTGCCGCGAAACTTGGAGCCGCAATTTTTGGAGGTCCTGAACGAGTCGCTTCACGGCTGAATTCGTTCCTGGAAGAGACCGACGCTGACGAGCTAATCGTGGTTACGAATGCTTACAACTTCGAAGATCGCCTTCACTCTTACGAACTACTGGCGAGCCTTGTGGGCAAGGTGCAAGAAAATCCGCAGACCGTCAGCGCCGCGAATAGGTGACCAGCTGACGAACCGCCGGGAAGAAAGCCGCCAGATTGCCGCAGTTTTCCCGCGAAGCTACCTTGTCGAGCCCTGATCCACAGCAGTGTCGATGTCCGTTCGCAGTACGCGGACACTTGATGCACTTCCCACATGCACCTCGGTAGCCATGCCCAGGAACATACCGTGTTCGACAACGCCGACCGTATCGTGCAATTGCGCCGCTAGCGATTGGATGGAAATGCCTTTTTCAAACGAGCAATCGAGAATGTAGTGGCCGCCATCGGTGACAAACGGTCCCCCCCCAGAAGCTGAACGCAACACTGGTTTCCACCCCAATTTCTCGACGCGGTGCGCCGTTGATTGCCATCCGAACGAAACGATCTCCACCGGAACTTCCCCATGGGAGCCAAGCTTGTTTACAATTTTGCTTTCATCCACCACGATGATTAGCAGCCGGCTGGAACTAGCCACAATTTTTTCACGCAGCAGCGCGCCGCCGCGTCCCTTGATCAAGTCGAGTGAGCCGAGTTCCACCTCGTCGGCTCCGTCAATGGTCAGATCCAGGGCAGGATAATCCTCCAGCGTTGCCAAGCGTATGCCGAACGCGTGCGCGAGCATTTCGGATTTATGAGAAGTCGGGACGCCTATCACCTGCAGGCCGCTTTTCACTTTTTCGCCAAGGATGCGGATGGCAATCTCCGCCGTTGATCCCGAGCCCAAGCCGATAACCATTCCGTTTTTTACGAGGTCAGCCGCGGATGCCGCGGCACGTTGCTTTTCGTCCATGGCTTATGCGATCTCCGTCTCAAAGGAGTCAATCAATATAGCAATTAGATTAATCAAAAATACTAATTCGTGTGTCGGCATTATCTGCCAGCGGCTATCTTGTAGCTCCCCGTTCCGCCAGGATGACAGATTTTGGCTCCCAGGAGGCGCTGCGGCCGTTTCATATCCCTTGGAGGAATGTATACAAAAACATCTGTCGTGAATCTAATTCGGAAGTTAATCTCCGTTTGGTAGACGACGGCATCGCAGACTCATCCGGATGTAACTTCCATCGAGTTTCTGCGCCGCCATAGTCAACAAACGAGAAGCTGAGTATTTTCGGACCGCATTTGTATTCGGGTCCATTAGCGCTTCGAAGCTCAGCAAAAAACTCGAGGTGCTGTTGGGGAGGTTTATGAACGCGCGGCCAGCAAGTCTTATAGCTGTACCAACTCGCAGGGCACTGATGTTCGCTTGCACTGCCACAGTGCTACTTTATGGCACCGCATTGCTTTCAGGGTGCGGCAACAAGAACACATCGGCTGCTGGCGCGCCACCACCGATGCCCGTCACAGTTGTCAAAGTGCAGCCAGCGGACGTGTCGTTGACCAGCGAGTGGGTTGGAACGCTGGACGGCTACGTCAACGCGCAGATTCAGCCCCAGGCGAATGGATACCTGATCAAGCAGAATTACAAGGAAGGCGCCCTGGTCTCCAAGGGGCAGGTGTTGTTTGAGATTGATCCGCGCCCATTTCAGGCCGCGCTCGATCAGGCCAAAGGGCAACTTGCGCAGGCCAAGGGGCAAGTACAGCAGGCCAAAGCGCAACTTGATCTTGCCCAGATCAACGTCAATCGCGACACCCCGCTCGCGGAAGCGCGCGCTATTGCGCAGAGTCAGCTCGATAACGACACCCAACAAAAAGCGCAGAGTGAAGCCGCCGTCGAATCGGCTAAAGCTTCTGTCGCTGCCGCACAAGCGGCGGTTGAGAATGCGGAGTTGAATCTCGGCTTTACCCACGTGCGATCACTTATCACCGGTATCGCGGGACAGGCGACCGTGCAGGTCGGGAACCTGGTCAACACGCAATCGGTGCTGACCTCCGTCTCGCAACTCGATCCCATCAAGGTTTATTTTTCGATTAGCGATAGTGAATATCTGGCTCTTACGCAGCAAGCGAAACACAAAGGTGGCGACCTGCTGGAGAACTCTTCGGCCATTCCCCTGACGCTCACTCTTTCAAATGGCGAGAATTTTCCGCACAAGGGGCGCATTGCCTTCGTTGACCGGCAGATGAATAGCCAGACCGGCGCTATTCGAATCGCGGCCGCGTTTCCGAATCCCGGAAATCTCCTGCGCCCGGGCCAGTTCGGCCGTGTCAAGGCAGACACCGAAGTCCGGCACAACGCCTTACTCATACCGCAAGTAGCCGTTTCGGAGTTCCAGGGCATGCAGCAAATTTATGTGGCCGGGCCGGATGGCAAGGCTCACGTGGAAACCGTAACGCTGGGGCCCCAGATTGGCACGAACTGGGTGGTGAATTCCGGTGTCTCCGCCGGGGCGCTGGTCATTGTCGACAATCTACAGAAGCTTCGCGATGGAGCTTCCATCAATGCGCATGAGCAATCTACCTCTGCCGACGCCGGTGCTTCAACAAGCAACGGCTCAACGGCCAAAGCGGCGGGAAGGTAATTCATGTCGAAATTTTTCATTAACCGCCCGATTGTGGCAATTGTCATCGCCATCGTTACGGTCATCCTCGGCGTAGTGTCGCTGGCATCACTGCCCACTTCACAGTTTCCGAATATCGTTCCGCCGGAAATTCTCATCACCGCCACCTACCCCGGCGCTGACGCTAAAACTCTCACGCAAGCCGTCGCTACGCCCATCGAGCAACAGATGAACGGCGTCGACAACATGATTTACATGGACTCGGTGAGCGCCAACAACGGAGTAGTGCAGCTCTTCGTGGACTTCGACATCAAGACTAATCCGGACATTGACCAGGTGCTCGGGCAACTGCGCGTCGATCAGGCTCAGTCTCAACTTCCCTCGCAAGTTACCGTCGCCGGATTAACAGTGCAGAAGTCACTCACGTCGCCCCTGATGTTAATCGCTATCAACTCTCCTGGCGGCAAATTGGGCCAGGACTTTCTGACCAACTATGCGGTCATCAATCTTCAAGATCAGATTGCTCGGGTTCGCGGAGTTTCGCGCGTGCAAGTTTTCGGCGGCACCTATGCGCTGCGCGTATGGGTCCAGCCTGACAAGATGGCCAAGCTGGGAGTCACTGCCCCGGAAGTAATCGCCGCGATCCAGACGCAAAACAATGTGAATCCTGCCGGACAAATCGGCGGCGAGCCCATTCCTCAGGGTCAGCAATTCACCTATACGGTGCGTACTCAGGGGCGGCTCGTAAAACCAGAAGAGTTCGGCAACATCATTATCCGCGCAAATGCCGACGGCTCGATTCTGCACCTTAGCGACATCGCTCGTATCGAACTGGGCGATCAGGCTTACGCCATCTCCGCCCGCTATAACCAGGCGCCCTCCGGAGTTATGGCCATTTATCAATTACCCGGATCCAATGCCGTCGAGACCGCTGTAGCAGTCAATGCGAAAATCAAGGAACTATCCGCCACGTTCCCCCCGGGCATTACTTACGATGTGCCGCTCGACACCACCAAGGCGGTTACCGCGGGCATTCGCGAAATCGTTTTCACGCTTGTGGAAGCTTTAGGTCTTGTTGTGCTGGTGGTGTTTCTATTCCTTCAGGGATGGCGCGCCACACTCATTCCGTTGTTAGCCGTTCCGGTTTCGCTCGTCGGAACATTCATTATTTTCCCGGCGCTCGGATTTTCGATTAACACGCTGTCACTATTTGGCCTGGTGCTAGCCATTGGCTTGGTCGTCGATGACGCCATCATCGTTGTGGAAGCTGTCGAGCACCACATTGACGAGGGTATGGATCCCAAGGTCGCGACCATAAAAGCCATGGAAGAAGTTGGCGGCCCGGTAGTGGCCATCGCGCTGATTCTCGCCGCCGTGTTCATTCCGACCGCGTTCATTCCTGGTATTACTGGCAGGCTGTACCAACAATTCGCCGTGACCATCGCGATCTCGGTGCTGATTTCCGCATTCAACGCGCTTACGCTTTCTCCGGCGCTCGCGTCGCTGCTGCTCAAGCCCAGGGACACGGAAAAGAAAAAGGGCTTGCTTGGCAAAGGGTTCGGTCTCTTCAATAAATTTTTCGGACGCACGACAGAAAGTTTTGTACACACCTCCAACGTGCTCATCCATAAGTCGGCAATCGCTATGGTGGGCCTGGCGATAGTAGCCGTGCTGGCGGGTTTCCTTGGCAGCAGCCTTCCCGGCGGTTTTATACCGACAGAGGATCAGGGCTACATGTTTCTGGCGCTGCAGCTTCCTGATGGAGCTTCCGCGCAACGCACCGACGCCGCCGAACAGAAAATCAGCACGGCCTTATTGAAGACGCCTGGGGTGCAAGGCGTGATCGCCGTCAATAACTTTTCGCTGCTGACACAGGTTCAGAGCACCAACGCCGGTTTCTTCTTCGTCGCTCTTAAGCCTTGGGAAACGCGCAAGAGCAAGCAGCAGCAGCTCGAATACATTCAAAGCCATTTACAAAGGCAGCTTTTTGCAGACCCTGACGGCATTGCCTTCGCCTTCCCGCCGCCCTCGATTCCGGGCATCGGAACTTCTGGCGGCGTCACCATGGTTCTGGAAGATCGCTCGGGAACCGACGACCCCGCAACGTTAACGAAAAACGTGTTCGCATTTCTTGGCGCACTGAAGGATAGAAAAGAGATCGGTGCGGCCATCCCGTCGTACCAGCCTGCAGTTCCGCAACTGTATGTTGATGTCGATCGCGAGAAGGTGCTGCAACAACAAGTGAGCCTGTCGGACGTTTACACCACAATGCAGACTTTCATGGGCGGCTATTTGGTGAATTACTTCAATCGTTTTGGGCGGCAATGGCAAACCTACGTGGAAGCCGAAGGCACATCGCGCACCAACATCGCAAACATTGATCAGTTCTATGTTCGCAGCGCTAATGGCGGGCAGGTTCCGCTGGCCTCGCTGGTCAAGGTGAAGCAGATCACCGGCCCTGAATTTATTTACCGCTTCAATGAATACAACGCCGCACAGCTCAACATCACCGGCGCGCCGGGCTACAGTTCCGGCCAAATTCGCGCGGCCTTGGAAGACGTTTTCAAGAAGACCATGCCACCAGGCGCGGGATTCGATTATTCCGGCATGTCCTTCCAGGAGCAGCAGGCCGAAAAGGGGGTACCGTCCTGGGCCGTGTTTGGATTGTCGCTGCTCTTCGTCTTTTTAATTCTTTCCGCGTTGTATGAGAGCTGGTCGCTGCCTTTCAGCGTTTTGCTGAGTACTCCCGTTGCGATTCTCGGTGGATATCTCGCGCTTCGCGCTCGGCTGCTCGAAAACGATATCTTCGCCACTGTAGGACTGGTTATGTTGATCGGGCTGTCCGCGAAGAATGCCATCCTCATCGTCGAGTTTGCTAAATCGAATTACGAAAGTGGAATGAGCATCGCGGAGTCCGCTCTGGGCGCTGCACGCTTGCGTTTCCGCCCGATCGTGATGACGGCGCTGGCGTTCATCTTCGGTTGTCTTCCTCTATGGATAGCAACGGGCGCCGGCGCCGCTTCTCGTCGCATCCTCGGAACTGTGGTGATTGGCGGGATGTTCCTGTCGACCGCCATAGGACTCATCTTTATTCCCGCGACTTTTGCGGTGGTCGAATATCTCTCCCATCGCTTTGTCAGAGGCGGCAAGAACACCACCATGGATTCCAAAGCTGACGTTGACGTACACGAGGGCCAAGCTCCCGGGCCGCAGACGCCCGCTCTCGGGGACATGGCATGAAAACTTTTTTGATTTGGTTCCCGCGCACTCCTGCGATCGCGCTCGCGACTCTCGTCGTCGCGGGTTGCAATGTCGGACCGCGATATAACCGTCCGACCGTTTCGACTCCACCTGCTTTTCGTGGCGCGGACGATGCTTCCATCGTCAGCGATGCGCAGAACTCCGTCGCCGACCAACAATGGTCTGAAGTTTTTCGCGAACCCGAGCTGCAAGATTTGATTCGTACCGCGCTCAAAAACAACTACGACATTCGTATCGCGGCGCGGCGAGTACTTGAGCAGCAGGCGCAAGTTCAGATCACTCGCTCACAGGAATTTCCGCAAGTCACGGGCGGCGGCACGGGTGTTGGCGCGACGCTGCCCTCCAACCTGGGAGTCAACATCGCCAGCCCTCTCGCGTTCGGCGCTTTTAACCTTGGCGCTGCCTGGAACCCCGATTTCTGGGGCCTGTACCGCAAGCAGACGGAGGCCGCGCGCGCGCAGCTTTTGGCTCAAACTTGGGCGCAGCGAGCCGTGCGCTTGACACTCATTCAGGGGGTTGTCAGTACCTACATCGACTTGCGTGCAACGGATCGCAAGTTGGAGATAACCAATCAGACTCTAAAAGTTCGCCAGGATTCTCTGGAGCTGACCGAAAAATTAGAGCGCGGCGGTTCCGCCCCGCTCTCGGACGTGCGTCAGGCCGAGCAACTCCTCTACACCGCTTCATCGCAAGTTCCGCAGCTCGAACAACAAATTCAGCAGGACGAAAACGCGCTCAGACTTTTGCTCGGCGCGAATCCCGGCCCGGTTGCTCACACCGCTCCAGACGCCCTCGCTCCCCCGCCTCAGGATTTGCCGACCGGTCTTCCCTCGCAGCTTCTCGAACGCCGCCCGGACATTCAGCAGGCCGAACAAACTTTGGTTGCGGCCAATGCGCAGATCGGAATCGCTCGCGCGCAGTTTTTTCCGCAGCTTTCCATCACGACTTCCGCCGGCGTAGGAGGCAATGAATTCTCGAATCTTTTTGATGTTTCCGGAAAAACTATCTATGGTATCGGATCACTTACACAGCCGATCTTTGAAGGTGGCAAGCTTCGCGGCCAGCTGAAGCTTTCTCGCGAAACCAAGGAAGAGTTGGTTCTCAATTATCAGAAGACCATCGCCACCGCGTTTCGCGACGTTTCCAACGCCTTGATCGCGTTGAACAAACAGCGGGTGTACCGCCAAGAACAGGAAAAGCTTGTGGCAGCCGCACAGGACGCTACGCGGCTCGCGCGCCTTCGATATCAGGGCGGGGCCACCGGATATCTCGAGGTCCTGACCACAGACTCAAGTCTTTACTCGGCGGAACTCAACCTTGTGAACGCGCAACAAGGCGAAGCCGTCACCGTTGTGCAACTCTACAGCGCCTTGGGTGGTGGCTGGCAGTAGCTGGCTCTTGATGCCGATGCCGCATATTGCGAAAGAAATTTGACCTGTCATTCCTTGCAATTCTGGCGCGGCCGCTCTTTCCTAGCCTGCGGCCGCTGCCATACGGTCAAGTTCCTGCATTTTCTTTGCGTCCACCTTTAGCTCTGCTGCCGCCACGTTTTCTTCGAGATGTTTGACCTTGGAAGTTCCTGGGATCGGCAGCATGACTGGAGATTGAGCCAGCAGCCATGCTAGAGCTACCTGTGATGGCGTAGCCTTCCATTGCGCAGCGATACGACTGATAGGGCTCTCAGAACCCGAAACGCGACCGGCCGCCAGTGGAAACCACGGAATAAAACCCAAATTTTCTTTTTCGCAATACTTCAGAACATCTTCCGACCCACGGTCGGTGAAGCTATAACGATTTTGAACACTCACAATCGGCACAATGGTTCGCGCATGCTCAATCTGTCGCACGCTCACTTCCGATAAGCCAATGTGTTTGATTTTTCCTTGCGCTTGTAAGTCCTTCAGGGTCCCGAGCTGATCTTCAGCCGGCACCTTAGGGTCGATTCGATGCAATTGATAAAGATCGATGCGCTCCAGGCGCAACCGCCGCAGGCTGCCTTCGCAGGCCGATCTCAGGTGTTCTGGCTTTCCGTTTTCAACCCATTGGTTGGGGCCCGGGCGCATAAAGCCGCCCTTCGTGGCGATCACCAGTCCTGCAGGGTACGGGTGCAGCGCCTCAGCGATGATTTCTTCGCTAACGCTGGGACCGTAGGAGTCCGCGGTGTCGATAAAATTGATTCCCAATTCGACGGCGCGTCGCAGAACCCTGATGGCCTCAGCCCGATCTGCAGGCTCGCCCCAAATTCCTTCTCCGGTGATTCGCATCGCTCCGAATCCCAGGCGTGTAACACGAAGATCGTTTCCGATCAGGAATTCGCCGGATTTTTTAGCGGGTGGTTCGTTTCGTTGCACTGAGGGTTTGTCATTCTGCATCGGATTTCCCCTTTCCAATAGATGAAATGATTGTCGAACTGCTTCTCCTTTTGCGTAACAAGATAAAAGCGGTACCGCAAAAAACGCACGACTCTTTGCGGCTTCCGCAATGCTCCGAGAATTATCGCGCTACCGCGCCAATTTTGCGAACGGCTTGCGCAAGTCGCAGCCATCACACTTCTGGACCAATGCGCTTCAATTTAGATAGAATCAGAAGCGACGCGGCGGGCGTCGTACAATGGCAGTATAGAAGCTTCCCAAGCTTCGGACGTGGGTTCGATTCCCATCGCCCGCTCCAATCACCTTGTGTACGGTCCGAAGAGATCCTTTACAGAACGTTCCGGAGACATAGTTTACACTTTAGGGCCAAAAAGGGTTTTTTAAGGGCTGCAGGGTTTTTTCCTCCAGATCGATGTAACCAAGATCGTAGTCCATAAAGCTCACCAGCCAGATGCCATCGTCGACCTCCTTGATACCGACGGCTTGACCCGCCAGAGAAGTGCTGAGATTTATTTTCTTTTTGAAAATGCAGATCCTTCCACAGTAGGTAACCAGAGCGGTGCGATCGTGGAAGGGATAAGAAAGTTCTCCGATGCCTCGATAGGGGCGGGTGGAGGGTGTATAGACGTCGGCCGGGCATCTCATATCGAGAGCTTCAT
>Ga0210394_10000973_pt1 | contig 50055 bp, 58 predicted proteins | sample IncBWC12MmetaG_FD_160121 | JGI IMG/M metagenome (GOLD analysis project Ga0210394, IMG submission 160121) | Forest soil microbial communities from Barre Woods Harvard Forest LTER site, Petersham, Massachusetts, United States - Inc-BW-C-12-M | ecosystem: Environmental > Terrestrial > Soil >...
GAAGTGGGGCGTGGGGCCGAAGCAATCTGCCAGCGGCATAATGATTCTGTTTGCGACCGAGGATCGCAAGAGCCGGGTGGAGGTTGGATACGGGCTCGAACCGATCCTCCCCGACGGAAAAGTCGGCGGGTTCCTGCGTGAAGCTGTGCCGATGCTTCGCGGCAATGATTACGATGGCGCTTTACTGCTCGTGACGCGGCGAATCGCGGACGTGATTGCTGCTGATCGCGGCGTAACGCTATCGGGAAGCGCGCCCCTGCCGGCGCGCCGCGCACCTCCGCAAGATACCGGCTGGTCCATTGGTCAGATACTGCTTTTGCTTTTCATAATTTTCATCGTGTACTCGGTTATGAAAGGCAGCGGGGGCGGCGGCCGTAGCAACTACACACGAGGCGGCGGAAGCGGCTGGTGGATTGGGCCGATGATTGGTTCTGGGATGGGCGGAGGGCGCGGGGGCTGGGGCGGCGGCGGTTTTGGTGGAGGCGGTGGTGGCGGGGGCGGTTTCGGTGGCTTTGGCGGAGGTTCCTTTGGTGGCGGTGGAGCAAGCGGAAGCTGGTAGCATCGCTGGGATTTAGCAGCCGGCTGGTTTCCCTTGGTCCAGCTTAGAAGGCATGCGATGGAAGCGAAGCTCAAACAGATCGTAGAGAAGCTGCAAGCGGCGGCGGGTGACAACCTGCAAGCCGCGGTGCTCTACGGGTCCGCCGTTACGGGCGAATTTCAAGCGCATCATTCCGATCTGAATATTGTCTGCCTCGTAAAGCGCGCGACGGCTGCTGACCTTGAGGCTCTGCACGGAGTGGCGGAATGGTGGATGCGCGAAGGGCATCCTGCGCCGCTCGTTTTCACGTATGAGGAATTGCAGCGGTCTGCGGACGTTTTTTCCATCGAGCTTTATGACATCAAGGCTCGCCATCGCATGTTGTACGGCGAGGATTTTTTCTCTCAGCTTGAGGTCCCATTGCATCTGCACAGGCTGCAGGTGGAAAGGGAACTGCGGATTGACTGGCTGCGCTTGCGGCAAGCGGTGCTAGCAGCGCCGCAAACCAAAAAAGCTCACATCGGAATCATGATGGCGTCGGTGTCCGCGTTCTGCTCGCTGTTCCGGCATGCGCTTGCGGCGCTGGGCCAGCCAATGCCGGATACGAAGCGGCAGGCGGTGGATGCGATGGCGTCGCTCACAGGCGCGAATCCGAGCGCGTTTCACGCGGTGCTGGATTTGCGGGAAGGGAAGCGCAAGGAGCGGGAAATTGATATTGAGGCGTCGCTGCACGCGTATCTGGAATTTGTTGAAGTGGTGACGAGCGAAGTGGATCGCAGATTCGCTGCACAGTAGTGCGAAGCTGGGCGCACAGCCACGCCAGGCGTCGCGGTTGTTTACATTCCGCACCGGAGGCACGCACAGATGAAAGCGCTCTTGGGACTGGTGGCAGTGATTGTGATTCTGGTTTTGATTTTTGGCGGCATGTACGTCAGCACGAAAAACAAGATTGTAACGATGGACGAGCAGGTGAAATCGAATTGGGCGCAGGTGGATGTAGTGTTGCAGCGGCGCGCGGATTTGATTCCGAACCTGGTTGAGACGGTGAAAGGCTTTGCGGCGCATGAGGAAATTGTGTACGGCGATATCGCGAAGGCGCGCTCGGCGTTGCTGAATGCAAAAACACCTTCGGACAAGATCGCGGCCAATGGGCAGCTGGATGGCGCTCTTGGGCGCTTGCTGGCGGTGGTGGAGAATTATCCGCAGCTTAAGTCCAACGAGAATTTCTTAAGGCTGCAGGATGAACTCGCGGGCACTGAGAATCGGATTGCGGTGGAGCGGAAGCGCTACAACGATTCTATTCAGGCTTATAACACTTTCATCCGCCAATTTCCGAACAGCCTGTTCGCCAGCTGGGCCGGCTTCAAGGAGAACGACGCTTATTTTAAGGCGTCTGAGGGATCTCGCGAGGCTCCCAAGGTGCAATTTCCGGCGGCCACTCGCTAGGATTTGCGATCGGATTGCAACTGTGCGAAACGGATTGCGCGCCGGGATGTGGCTATCATGTGGTTATCTTGACCCATGCATTCCGGCGCGCTACGCTACTTTGACAGGACACCAACGGGGTTAGAGCCGACAAAAATTAATGAAACAAACTGTGAGAATTGCCGGAGGGATCAGCGAGCTGTTTGGCACCCTCGATGAAAACCTCAAGCTTTTTGAAGCCAACCTGAAGGTCACCACGCATCTGAAGGATCACGATCTGGAAATTGAAGGCGAGCCTGCACAGGTGGAGCGGGCGGCGCTGATCCTCGACGAATACAATCAGCGCGTTCGAGACGGACGGATTCCCGATAGCCAGGAAGTGAAGTCGCTTTTGCGAATTGCGACGCAGGCGCCTGCGAAAGAATTGCGCGGGGCGTTTTCGCCGACGCGCACGCGCACGTTTGGCAAGAAGAGTCTCGCGCCGAAAAGCACGAATCAGCGGCGATATATCGAAGCGCTTGAAACGTACGACATGGTGTTTGCCATCGGCCCGGGTGGAACAGGCAAAACTTAGCTCGCGGTGGCGATGGCGGTGTCGGCGCTGCTATCGAAGCAAGTGAACCGAATCATTCTCGCGCGGCCGGCGGTGGAAGCGGGCGAAAAGCTGGGATTTCTTCCCGGGACGCTTCAGGAAAAGGTTGATCCTTATATGCGCCCGCTGTATGACGCGCTGCATGACCTGCTCGACGCGGAGAAGCTCGAAAGCTTTCTCGAAAAGGACATCATCGAAGTGGCGCCGCTTGCATTTATGCGCGGGCGCACGCTGAATGATTCCTTCGTTATTCTCGACGAGGCACAGAATACGACGAGCGAGCAGATGAAAATGTTTTTGACTCGCCTGGGGTTCAATTCGAAAGCCGTGATCACCGGGGACATCACGCAAATTGATTTGCCCAATGAGCGCCGTTCGGGGCTGGTTGAGGCGATCGACGTGGTGGGCAATATCGAAGGCATCTCTTTCATCTATTTCGACGAGCGCGACGTGGTGCGCCACAATCTGGTGCAGCAGATTATCAAAGCGTACGACGAGCGCAAGCCCGCGACGCAGGGATCATCCGCAAAGGGCGGGCAAAACGTGGCTGGGCGGACGCAGAATGTGGGAGCCAGTTCGCCCGGCACCGCAGGCGGCGCTGCGCACGGTAGCGCGCGGCGCGACTGATTGTCCCTCGTCGCATGATCGTAAACCGCCAATCGCGCATTTCCGTTCCGTTACGCGACCTCGACAAATTTCTTGCTCGTGCGCGGCGCCGGTTGCGGCTGCCGGAGGACTCTTTCACCGTTTGCCTGGTGAGCGACGCTGAGATCGCCCGCTGGAACCGCGCCTATCGTGGCAAAAGAGGCCCCACGGATGTATTGTCGTTTGCAACGAATGCTCGCAAAACCAAGCGAAGGCGCGGACGAAATGGACGCGCGCGACAACATCTTGTTGACACCGCTGCTGCAAATCACGCGGCGCAATATATCGGCGATATTGCCATCGCCCCGGCGGTGGCGAAACGAAACGCGAGCCGCTTTGGTCGCACCTTTGATGACGAGATGCGCATTCTTATCCTTCACGGTATTCTCCACTTGATGGGCTACGACCACGAAGCCGACGACGGCCAAATGGAACGCCGGGAAACCAAACTCCGTCGCGAGCTGAGGCTGGTTTAGGCGATGCCGCAAATCCTTTACACGATTGGTGTACTTGCGCTCACCGCGGGCCTGGCACTGTTCGCCTACCTGGATCGCGTGTATCGCGAGCTCGGACGAATCGTCACGGGCCGAATCTTCGCGCATCTGCAAACATTCGAAGCGGACATCGAGCCGCGATTCAAGATGGACCGGCAACGCGCCGCTTTGGCGTTCACGCTGCTGGCCCGGCTTTGGCTTGTTCTCGTGGCAGCTGTCACCGCGCGCGGAGTGATTTTCTTTGTGCCGGGCTCGTGGGAAGCGGCGCTTGAGATGGTCTTTTTTCTTTCCGCCGAAGTGATTGTGCTGATGCAGTTTCTTCCGTCACTTTTGCTCGCGGGAGTGCGCGGAAATTGGATTGCGCCCTTCGTGCCGGCCATCCGCGTATTCGTGTGGTTGATTTGGCCGGTGCAAGTGGTGCTCGAGTTGCTCGTTTCGGTGCTCCATCTTTCGGAAGACGAGCCCACGGAAGAAGCGGAGGAACAGCAAACGATCGAGGCCTTCGTGGATGCGGCCGCGGAAGAAGGGATCATCGAGCATGACGAAGCGCGGCTGATCGAGCAGGTGATCGAATTTGGGGATAAGCGCGTGCGCGATTTGATGACGCCGCGTCCCGATGTGATCGCGATCCGGGCCGGAGCTACGCTGGAGGAATTGAGCGAGCTGATTGTCGAGACGAAATTCTCGCGCATTCCCGTGTATGAAAAATCGCTCGATGACATCGTCGGTGTGGTGATGGCGCGCGACATTCTGGAAGTCTCTGACCGCGACGCAGCCCTTCGCGCCGTTCGCGAGCTGATGCGTCCCGCGCTTTTTATCCCCGAAACGAAATCAGGTTCGGAATTATTGAAGGAAATGCAGCGCAAGAATCAGCAGATGGCGATTGTGATTGACGAGTACGGCTTGATGGCCGGCGTGGTCACCGTTGAAGACTTGATCGAGGAAATTGTCGGCGACCTGGGCGAAGAGGATCGCCGGCCAGCGCCCGATGTGGTGCGCGAATCCGGCGGCAGCATGGTGATGCGCGGCAGCGTGCCAGTGGACAAACTCACGGAACTTCTTGGAGTGCAGCTGGATGATTCATCCGGGCATTCCGGCGCCACCACGATTGCCGGCCTGCTCAATTCGGTAGCGGGCCACGTCCCGCGCATGGGCGAGGTGATTGATTCGGACGGCGTTCGCTTTGAAGTGCTCGAAGCCAATCAGCGCAAGGTGCTGCGCGTGCGCGCGCGCCGCGGCCCCGCTGGTGCAGCCTCGTCCTCGTCGGCGTAAACCTGCCCAAGCGGCCGCTCATCGGCGTACAATTTAGTTTCATGGCATTTAAATCCGGTTTCGTCGCTATCGTCGGCCGTCCCAACGCCGGGAAGTCCACTCTCGTCAATACTCTGGTTGGACGCAAAGTCGCAATCGTCTCGCCCAAGCCGCAGACCACCCGCAACCGCATTCAGGGAATTCTGAATCGCGACGACGCGCAGATCGTCCTGGTCGATACGCCTGGAATTCACAAGCCCGAGAACGTCCTCAGCCGCCAGATGATGGACGAGCTTCAACACGCGCTTGAAGGCATCGATATCCTCGCATTGATCGCTGATGCTTCCGTGAACTTCGGGGCCGGCGACCGCTTCGCCATCGAATGGGCGCGCCGTTTTCACGGGCCCGTTTATTTGTTGCTGAATAAAATCGATCGAGTCGCCAAGCCGCATCTTCTTCCGCTCATCGAACGCTATAGCAAAGAATTCGAATTTGCGGAAGTGTTCCCGATTTCCGCGCTCACCGGCGAGGGCTGCCTCAATCTCGTAAATTCATGGCTCGAACGCTTACCGGAGCATCCGCCCTATTTTCCGGAAGACCAGTTCACCGACCAGCCCGAACGTTTCCTCGCCGCTGAAATAATTCGCGAGAAGGCGATTCTCACCACGCGCCACGAAGTGCCCTATGCAGTTGCCGTGATGATTGACGCCTTCGAGGAAGGGCCAAAATTGCTGCGCATCCGCGCCACGATTTACGTGGAGCGCGAAGGCCAAAAAGCAATCCTGATCGGCAAACGAGGCGCAGCCATCAAGACGATCGGCACGCAAGCGCGCAAAGAACTCGAATCCATCCTCGACATCCACATTTTCCTCGAGCTCTTCGTCAAGGTTCAACCGAATTGGCGCGACAATTCCTCCATGGTTCGCCAACTCGATTGGCACCGCCAGCTCGAACAATTAGGCGAGTATCAGAATAACGAAGCCGACGAAGAAGAGCCTGCTACGGACGACGATGATGATGACGAAGCCCGAAAAGATTTAGAATTATGAATGTTTCTGTGAGCGCCGCTGTCTAAACCTTCGAAGGCGCAATCCCCAGCGACCGCATCTTCCGATACAGATGGCTGCGCTCCAGCCCTAATGCTTCCGCGGCCTTGGTCATGTTCCAGCGGTTTTCCTCGAGCTTACGCAACACAAACTCGCGCTCATACGCTGACCGCGCTTCCTGCAAGCTTTCATAAGGCTTCTGCGGACTCTTCGACGCGCCCCGAAACAATTCCGGAGGCAAATGATGCGGCTCAATCTTCTGCGCCGGACTCATGATCACGAGCCGCTCCACCAGGTTTTTCAGTTCGCGCACATTCCCCGGCCACGGATAGCTCAACAGCACTTCCATCGCTGGGGCGGTGAACTCTTTCGGCTTTTTCCCGTACGCCTCGCAGAACTCCGCCAGAAAATGCGCGGCCAGAATCGGCATATCCTCAATCCGTTCGCGAAGAGCCGGCACATAGAAGGGAATCACGTTCAGCCGGTAGAATAAATCCTCGCGAAACGCGTTCCGGCCGATTTCGTCCTCAAGCTTCTTGTTCGTCGCAGCAATCACACGCACGTCCACGGTAATCGGTTCATTCGACCCCAGCCGCTCCACGCGCTGCTCCTCCAGCACCCGCAGCACCTTCGACTGTGTTTTCAGACTCATATCGCCCACTTCGTCGAGAAACAAAGTACCGCCATCCGCCTTCTGGAATTTGCCTACCTTGTCTTCGCTCGCGCCCGTGAAGCTGCCCTTGCGATGGCCAAACAGCTCCGATTCAATCAGCTCTTCCGGAATCGCGGCGCAGTTCAATTCCACAAATTGCATCGTGTTGCGCAAGCTGCTCGCGTGCAACGCCCGGGCCACAAGCTCCTTACCCGTTCCGCTCTCGCCATAAATCAACACGCGCCCATTCGTCGGCGCAGTCAGCGCGATCTGCTGGCGTAGCGCTTTCATCGGCACGCTGTTCCCCAGTATTTCGTGGCGTTCTTCGAGTTCCGCGCGCAGGCGGCGATTCTCCGATTCCAGGCGCACGTACTCGAGTGCGTTTCGCACGACCAGCACAATTTTGTCCAGCGAAAGAGGCTTTTCGACGAAATCGAACGCGCCGAGCTTCGTCGCACGCACCGCCGTCTCGATATTTCCGTGGCCGGAGATCATGATCACAACGGGCGCGGCCTCCCGAGCCTGAATAGCCGCAAGCGTGGCCAGTCCATCCATTTTCGGCAGCCACACATCGAGCAGCACCAGATCGAAGCCTCGCCGCTCAATCTGCTCCAGACAGTCTTCACCTGTCGAGGCCGCCTCGACCTCGTAGCCGTCGTCGCGCAAGAGCGCCCCGAGCGATTCGCGAATCCCGCTCTCGTCGTCTACGATTAGAATTGACGCCGGCATCGTTTGAGCTTGATCCTGACCAGGATTTTCAGCTTCCGGATTCCAATGCTGCTTTCTGTGGTGGACTTTCCCTGGGTCCGCTGCGTTCGACTTTCGAAATCTCGAGACCTACGCCGCCGACGCCCCACTCTGTGCCGCCGGCGTGGGCACCTCAATCGCCGGAAACCGAATCACGAATCGCGATCCAGTGGGAACATTGTCTTCCACTCGAATCGTCCCATTGTGCTCAGCGACAATCCGGCTGGCGATCGCGAGCCCCAGTCCGGTGCCGCGCTCTTTCGTGGAGAAATGTGGAAGAAACAGCCGCTCTTTGTCCTCCGGCGAAATTCCGTGACCGCTGTCGGAAATTTCAATCGCTACCGCGTCGCCATCACCCTCCGCACGCGTGGACACACGCAATTGCCGCACGGAAGCGCCTTCCATCGCCTCCGCCGCATTGTCAATCAGGTTCGCCACCACGCGCCGCAGGAGTTCGCTATCCGCTTTGATCAAAGGCAGGGAAGCGGCAAGTTCCGTGCGCAAGGTGATTCCCTCGAGTCGTCCGCGGAAAAGATCCACGGCGCCGGCCACGATCGAGTTCACGTCCGCGGGAGAAAGACGGGCAGCGGGGAAGCGCGCAAATTGTGAAAATTCATCCACGAGCGACTCGAGGGTGTAGACCTCCCGCTCTATAAGCCCCGCGCACTCCGCGACGAGCTTTTCAAATTCGCTGCGCGAACTCTCCGGCTTCGTTTCCGCCGAGCGCTCGATATGGCGCAGCAATCGTTGCGCGGAAAGCTGAATCGGCGTCAATGGATTCTTGATCTCATGCGCGATTCGCTGCGCCACTTCCTGCCAGGCCGACGCTTTTTGCGCTCGCAGTAAATCCGTCAGGTCGTCAATCACGATGATGAATCCGGGATTCGATCTCCGTGGACCGAGCGAGCTGACCGTGACGGCAGCACGTACGAGCTTTCCTGTCGTCGCGATTTCGATCTCCCGCGATGCGGCGCCCATCCGCAACGACCGGCGCATCAAATGCAGCATCGCGCGTGCCCCTTCCTCGCCGAGCAACTCTTGCAGCGAATGCGCCTCGCGCGCGTGAGCGCCCAGGATTTCCACTACGGCTGAATTTACCCGAGTCACTTCGCCGGATGAATTCAACGACACCACGCCCGTCGGAATATTCTCGAGAACCGCCTCCATCAATTTCCGCCGCCGCTCGCGCTCTTCGATGGCCAGCTCGAGGCTTTGCGTGAACTCGTTGATTTGTTTGCGGCCTTCTCCCAGCTGTTCCGTCATCCGATTGAATGAGCGCACCAGCGTTCCGAGTTCGTCCTGGGCCTGAACGTCAATCTGATGATCGAAATTGCCGCGCGAAATTTCTCTGGTGGCTTCGGCGAGCGCCTGAATCGGCACGGTCACCTGCTTTGAAAGAAACAGCGCCACCCACGTGGTGGTAAAGAGCAGCAGCAACGTGATGAGAAGCAGTGCCAGAATGATTTCGCGCTTGTACGCTCGTAGATGCTGCTTCTGCTGCTCGTATGTTTGCGTTTGCGCTTGAATCTCCGCGGCGCGGTCGAGGTAGTCGCTCGGGATTCTCCGCGCCACATACAATTTGCCTTCTTTCAGCGGAGCGGTCGCAACCAGGTACAAATCGTTTCCGTTTTGCCAAAACTCCGTTCCATTGCGCAGCACTTGCGCGGGCCGCGGAGAGATCGGTTGGCTCGACGGAATTTGTACCGAGGGGACACCGCCCGCGCGATCTGTATAAGCGACGCCATGGATCACAGCTCCCTGAGCATCTATTATCCACGACGCATCCACCGACCAGCTCGTCTGCAAGAACACTTCATCGGGGCTGCCCGACTTCGCCGCCCTCGCCGCAATGTCGCTTAGATGGGTGGCGCCCGTCTTGCGCATGTCCTGCAGCAGCAGCTGGCTCTGCTCGTTCGCCACTTCGAGCGGCCGTGGGAACCAGGCATTCAGCGTTCGATTCACCAGCGCATAGCTGAAAAAGAACATGAACACAACGGGCAGCAGAGAAACTCCCATCGCGCCGAGCACCATCTTCGCTTTGAAGCGCGACCCCATTTGCCCCGCGCGGCGCTCAGCCCACATGCGCAGCAAAGTGCGCGTGAGAATCAACGTGAAAACGAGGAGGGCGACACCAATGAAAGTGGAGAGCGCAAAAAGAATGATGAATGCGTTCCCTTGCTCAGGGTGAAATGGCGTGTTTAGCGAGCCCAGGGTGAAAACCGCAGCAGTGAGCAGCACCACCGAGATTCCGCCGGCGATCAGCCATACACGCTGTTTTCGTGTCGCTGCTGTCAACGGCCCTCCTGCAAGTATCTGCCAAGAGGGCACTCGTCGCACTTCGGGTCGGTCTTGCGGCACCAGTTTTTGCCGGCGGCGACGATCAGCGCGTGAAATTCATTGAATTTCGAAACATTGCCGGGAAATCGCCGCTCGAACTGCCAGCGAATCTCGTCATATTTCGCATCCGGATCCGCCCAGCCATGACGCACCAGCATTCGCTTCGTGTAGGCGTCTACGACGAACACGCCGTGCTGTCCCGCATAGAGCAGAATCGAATCGGCCGTTTCCGGCCCGATGCCGAAGACTCCGATCAGCTTTTCGCGCAGCACCAGCGTGGAAGTCTCGAACATTCGCTTCAGTGAGCCTCGATATTCCCGGCGCAGAAATCTCACGAACGATTTTAGCGTCCGCGCCTTTTGCCGCCAGTAGCCCGACGACTGAATCAAATTCTCCAGCCGGCGAAGGGGAATGTGTTCGATTGCAGCAGGCGTCAGGAGTCCTGCGCTGCGAAGATTGGCCAGCGCGCGCTCGACATTCGTCCAGGCTGTGCTTTGGGTCAAAATCGCGCCCACAATCACTTCAAAGGGAGTCTTTGCCGGCCACCAGTGCTGAGGGCCGAGCGCGGTGAATAGGCTGTTAAAGTATTCATCTAGCGGGGCTTGCGACTCATCGGTGACGGAGACTGGCATTCTAAGAAGGGCGTGCGGCGCTAAAATCGGGAATTTTTGAAGTGCGGCTTTCATGGAGAATTCACAATAGCGGAGCGGGGATTCGCAAGTCAAGCCGCGGTGTTGCGCATTGGCCACACTAGTGTGGCGGACGTGCAAACACCGCTCAGGCGCGCACAGTCTCGAAATGCTTCATGAAGCCAACCAGTGCCTCGACGGATTCGATTGTCACCGCGTTGTAAAGCGAAACGCGCATCCCGCCCACGGACCGGTGGCCGACGATTCCCACGATGCCTTCGGTTGCTGCTTCCTTTGCGAATCGAGATTCCAAGTCCTCATCGTTATCGGCCAGCCGAAATACTACGTTCATTCTCGAGCGCGATTCCTGCTCCACGGGACATTTATACAGGCTGCTCGAGTCGATCGCCTCGTACAGCAGCTTGGCTTTTGCTTCGTTGCGCCGTTCGAGAGCGCCCGCGCCGCCTTCGCCCTCGAGCCATTCGAGCATCAGGGTCAACACGTAAACTGCGAACGTGGGTGGCGTGTGGAAGAGCGAGTGTTCTTTGATCTCCGTGCGGTATTGCAGCAGGGAAGGCAGCTTGGGATCGGCGCGCTCGGCAAGGTCTTTGCGAATAATTACAACGGTCGCGCCCGATTGCCCCAGGTTCTTCTGCGCGCCCGCGAAAATCGCGCCGAATTGCCGCACGTTCATCTGGCGCGAAAGAATGTCGGAGGACATATCCGCCACCAGCGGCACGTCGGCAGTTCTCGGAATCGTTCTCCACTGCGTGCCCTCGATCGTGTTGTTCGAACACATGTAGACGTAAGAAGCGTCGGAGGCGAGGTCAATTTCGTTGGGACGCGGGACGCGGGTGAATTTCTCAGGTTCGCTCGTTGCCGCAATTCGATAAGGGGCGCTCTTCTTCAGCTCCGCGATTGCCTTGGCCGTCCACATTCCCGTGTGCAGCACATCCACCGGCTTGCCGTCCACGTGCAAGTTCAATGGCATCATCGTGAACTGCATGCTGCCGCCGCCCTGCAGGAAAATCACGGCGTATTCTTCCGGAATCGCCATCAGCCGCCGCAGCAGTTGTTCGGCGCGCGAATTAATCTCTTCGTATTCTGGAGACCGGTGGCTCATCTCCATTACGGACATGCCCGTTCCGCGATAATCCAGCAGCTCATCGCGTACTTTTTCGAGCACTGCGAGCGGCAGAGTCGCCGGTCCGCCGCTGAAGTTATAGGCTCGTTTCAGCCCAGCTTTTAAAGGTGGAGAAGACGAAATAGAAGCCACTTCGCGTACTTCCTTTCAGAAGAGAAGTTACCAGCCGTCCGATTTGAAGTACACAGAGTAGCAGAACTGCTAAGTAGATGTCGCATTGGCCCGTCAAAAAAAGAAACCGGGAGGCACCCGAGCTTCCCGGTTCCGATTCGTGACGTCTCCAGAGTTCAGGATCGAACTAAAGAAGGCGTTTGCTATTAGCCGTTGTGTTTGTCGTGATGAATTTCTCTGCTGGTTTTGTTCTGCTCCTTGTTCACCTGTTTTCGCTCGGACGGAGTCAGCTTTCCTCCGTTGGCCTTGCGATCGGCGGCCACCTGGCGATTGATGTGCTGCTCGTTCTTCTCGGTCTTCGCCGCTTCGCTTGCGTTCATCTTGCCGCTGTCGATGCCATTCGCGATGCGCTGCTGCTGGTTGCGCTGGCGCTGGCCTACTTCGCTGTTCGCACCCGGTTGTGTGGCCCCGTTGTGCTTGTCGTTATAGATCGAACGGCTGACGTTGTTCTGCTGCTGGTTTACATGCGCGCGTTCTTCCGGAGTCAACTTTCCGCCATTGGCCGCGCGATCATTCTTCACTTCGTGATTGATGTTGGCTTCGCGCGATTCCAGGTGCTTGGTCTCGCCGGCAGTCAGTTGCCCGGAGCGAGCGCCGTTCGCAATCCGATCCTGCTGGTTTTCCGCGCGCGCTCCCACGTGGCTCATCGCCGGATTGGCAGGCCGCCCATGATTTTCCGATGCAAAGTTCGACCGGTCAGAAGCCGCCGTGTGTTCGTGGGTCCTCTGTTCGGAGGTTGCCTGCACGTGCGTCTCTCTCTCGTACGAGCGTTCCCGCTCCGTCGCTACCGCTTTTACTCCGCCGGGGCCGCCATTGAAGCTCACGTGGCTCACCTCGCCCTCACGGACAACGGTCCTGTCGACGTAGGTGTTGTGGATCACTGTGGTGTTCACGTTCACCACCGCCGTGTTATACGCGAAATGTTCGCCGTGCCACGCTCCGCCAACGAATCCCACTCCGCCATAACCGAATCCATAGTTCACACCGCCATAGAAACCAACGTGCGGTCCCCAGTAACCGGCATGAAACGCATACACTCCCTCTCGCCAGCCCCAGTATCCGGGAGTCCATAGCAAGCCCACTCGCGGAGGCGCAACCCAGACTCCCGGCACCCAGTAGTAACCGGCATCGCCGTAAGCCCAGTAGCCCGGCGTCCAGATGTAACCTTCCGTCGGGCAAGGAGGCTGCACGTAAACCGGCAAAGCCGGTGGCCCGACATGCACTGAAATTCCGACAGCGACCTGAGCTGAAGCAGGAGATGCCACCACAGAAGAAATCCCTAGCGCCAGACATAAAGCTAGAAAGAATGGCCAAGTAGAAGTCAGCTTACGCATTTCAAATCCTCCCCTGATGGATTCACCTAACGATTCAAAATAGATGATCGATTCCATGGAGCGCCCGGGCCGCGATTCGTAACATAGGCGCACCGGAATCGGAACGCACCCGATCCCTGCGATATCTAACACCGGAACCGGCAGAATGTTTCTCAGGCGTCTGCGACGGTTCAGACACAAACGATGCTGATAAGCAATCGTACCGGCGGAGGAAATGTGGATGGAAGGTCGAAGTGAAAAGGTACTCCCAGCTCTGATTAACACGATTTAAGCCGCTTATAAAAGGTGACTTGGGAGGCTCGAGCGAACCCGGGGCGAAGCTGGTCACTGGTCGAACGTACAGGAGCGATGCTCGAGGGTCGCTTGAATTTTCGAAACGCGTAGCCACGCAAAAATCCGATCTCGCGCGCCGTCTTGACACTCTTCACACCCAGCAATTAGACTGAAAGGCTTGAAGTTGCAGTCGGGAGCCAAAGGAATGCTTCTCTCGCGGGATTTCGTCGGCTATATGGCCAAAGAAGTGGTGAAGCGGCTGGCAGCGGCGAAAATGATTGAGACAAAGAACGTGGAGAACGTCACGCAAGCCGTCCGCCAGGTGATGGCCGACGAGGTGACGGTGGAAGACCGCCTGAACGAAGAGGTACGCGAGATTCTGAGCAAGCACTCGGACGAAATGAAGCGGGTGGGCGCTTCGTATCAGGAAATGTTCAAGAAAGCCAAAGGCCAGCTGGCCCGCGAAAGGAAGCTGATCCTCCGCTAATGCGCCTGACGCGCGAAAAGACGGTTCGCATCTCTCACCGCATCATCGACCTTCTTGTTACCCTTCCCGACGTGGATTTCGTGGAGGATCGCGACACAATCCGCCAGGAAATCGTGACGATTCTCACCTCGCTGCTGAAAGTGGAAGAGCAAGTGGACACGGAAGTGCGCGCAAAGATTGCGTCGCAGAAGAAAGAGATTCTGGAAGGCAGCGAAGAGTGGGACATTCTGTATCGCAAGTATTATCAGGAAGGATTAAAACGCCTCGGCGTCGCCGAAGTTCACGCGCACGGCTAGCTTTCGCAGAATAAGATCGGCAGCGAAAAATCTAGCGACTGAAAAAGAAAAGGCGCCGTAAAATCGGGCGCCTTTTTTATTTCTCGATGCGAGCTCTAGGGTTGGTCGGGACGGCGCTTCAAGGTTGGACGATCGCTGTCGTCGTCCGCTCCTCCTCCCGATGTGTCAGGAGGTGCCTGTCCGGTCTTCTGCGTCTGATCCGTTTTCTTCCGCAATGAAGGCTTGCTGCCGCCCTTGTCGTTGACCTTTTGATTGGATTCAATCATTCCGAGGCGGCGCTTCACCAGATCGAATTCGGAAGTGGAGACGATGTACTCTTCGCGCGCCGGCAGGATCGTGGCAATTTCTTTCTGCGCCGCTTCGATCCGATCAGGCGTGGGCGGATGAGTGGCGAAAATCTTCGGCACCGAGCCGGGCTGCTTCTTTTCGAGCGCCGTCACCTTTTCGAAGAACGACACGAAGGAGTTGGGGTCGTAGCCGGCCTTGTACATGTATTGCAGACCGAGGTAATCCGCTTCGCGTTCGGCGTCGCGCGAAAACTTCAGGAAGGAAATCGGCACGATGAGCTGCGCGCCCTGGTAGATCGCATAACCAGCCCAGCCGCCCGGTCCCAGCATCACCAGCGGGATGGTGGCCAGCTGCATAATTTGCCCCTTGGTCGCGTTCTTGGTGCCGTGGCGAGCGCAGACATGGGCGATTTCGTGCGCCATTACACCGGCAAGCTCTGACTCTTCATCGGCGTGCATGATCAAGCCGCTGTTCACGTAAAAGAACCCGCCGGGCAGGGCGAACGCATTGATCTGGTCCGAGTCAATCACTTTGATCGTGAAGGGAACCTGTGCGTCCGAGTTGCGCACCAGATTCTGGCCCACGCGATTCACGTATTCGGTGACCACCGGATCGGTAATGAATTTCGCGGAGCGGTCAACTTCCTGAGCCAACTGCTTGCCTAGCGCGATCTCGTGTTCTAGGGAATAGAAATTCAATCCGTGGCCGACGTTGCGATTGCCCACCGCATCGACGTCCGCCTCGCTGCCTTTCTTTACGTTTGGATCGTTCGACTGCGCGATCGGCGCCGGCCCTTGCGCGCCGGCCGGTTGACTCGACGAGTCAGCCTGCTGATTCGTCGGCGCCGGTTGCGGCGCGGGCGGCTGCGGAGATTGCTGCTGCGTGTTGTCGGGAGCCTGCTGCTGCGTGGTTTGCTGCCCGCCTTGCTGACCGGTTTGCTGACCGGTTTGCTGACTTTGTGGAGGCGCGGCGACGGCTGTCGAACCTGCCAGCAAGCCCGCGAAAGCAATCGCGGCCAATCGCATCGTCCAGGTCGTTTTCATGAGAACCTCCACCCGATTGGGAGGGATTATACACCCCGCCTGACCAACACCACGAACACAAACGATAGGATGGCAGAAGACGCTAAATAGTTACTTTTCGCGGCGCGGAAGATTTGGCGACGCGATTCCCCTAAACAGATCGACTGGTGGTGCAAGCCGAATTCAATCTTTTCGGCCCCCGTTTACCGCCGATTAGAAATTGTTAGCTACCTATGTTTGCTATGACTTACGGTTACGTTTAATCGCGCTACCGTAGATTAACCTTGCGCACGACGGCACTAACACCGCTGACCGGCCCAGCGTTACACCTTCGACCGCCTCCCGAGGGCTGCCTTGCTGCCTTATCGCCACCGTCTTTGATATTTGATGCCGACATTGCGCGTCCGGTGACTTTGCCCGTGTGGTTGGTCAGGCTTTGGGCTTGGTTCTAGCGCTTGGCGAGTCTGTGCAAACGCAGGGGAGTGAAGCGGGCGATCCGAGAGAAATCCTGGTCGAGGGTGAAGATAGTGGCGACGTGTTCGAGGGCGATGGCCGCGATTAGGGCGTCGATCGTCGTGATGCTGACCCCCTTGGACCGAGCGTGACGAAAAATTGATGCGGCTTCGGTGTATGTCGAAAAGCCAGCGGCTTCGAGCATGTCCCACAGGGATAGATAGTGCGCGATCTGAACGGCGTCACGCTTGAGACCCTGCAGGACTTCGGTAATCACGACGCCGGCGAGAGCGAAAGGCTCGTCTTCGGCAATCATGCGACGCAGTTCCACACCTGCAGGGCCAGGTCGGGAACTAAAGAAATCAATCCAGACAGAGCTATCGACCAGTATCAGACGCGATTCCTGCGGGCGGGCTTGCGATTGCGTGACCAGATTCCGCTGCCGTAATAGCGGAGGATGGCTTTGCGTGTTTCAGAGCGGACAAGCAGATCGAGAGCCCGGTCCACAATGGCGCGCTTGGTCTTGAGCCGTGTCAGTTTGCGCGCCTTACGTATGAGAGTGGCGTCCAAGTTGATGTTGGTTCGTGACATTTCGAGAGTATACACCACTTTCGCGCAGTTAGGTGTATGAACAAAAAACCGACCGGCTGCGGCGTGAAGGAACGGCTTGGGATGGAAAATCATTTAAGTGCTGACTGATGGTTGGGAGTACAATGCCTCCGCTTTCGAGCGGAAACGCGGAAACAATGACCAGCGGATTAAATCCAGATCGAAGGAGCGCGATTATGCAGGGTTCAGAATTGAGCCATGGAAGAGATCGCTTTGACCGCCGGGCGTTTTGCAAGACGGTGGGGATTGCGGCTGCTGTCGGGATGGCCGGGGCGAGCATGGGAAGCGTGCCGGTACACGCGGATCTAACCAAAGAGCAGCGCGACAAACTGACGCCGGATGAAATCCTCCAACAAATGAAGGCCGGCAACGAGCGGTTCCGGTCGGGGAAACCGCAACATCGCGATCTGGTGCGCGAAGCGAAGGCGACTGCAAAGGGGCAGTATCCTGCCGCAATTGTTTTTGGCTGTGTAGATTCGCGAGTGCCTGCCGAAGTAGTTCTCGACTATGGTATCGGCGATATTTTCAGCGGCCGCGTGGCAGGAAACATTGCCGACGAGGACATCATGGGCAGCATGGAATTCGCATGCAAGGTGACGGGTTCGAAAGTAGTGCTCGTGATGGGACACACCGCCTGCGGCGCGATTAAAGGCGCGATTGACGATGTGAAGCTGGGCAATCTGACGGCATTGCTGGCGAAGATCCGTCCGGCTGTGGAAGCGACTCAATACGGCGGAGAGCGAACTTCTAAAAACTATGCGTTCGTAGATGCCGTGGCGCGAAAGAACGTGGAACTGACTATCGCGAAGATTCGGGAACAGAGCCCCGTGCTGCGGGAACTCGAATCGAGCGGCAGCATTAAGATTGCGGGGTCGATGTATAACCTCGAAACGGGAGCCGTTGACTTCCTCTGATAGAGGTTTGCAGCGTTTGGCTGGGGTGGGGAAGATCTGCAAACAAGTCGGGATGTGACATCGTTCCCAGTGACATCCCTGGCAGTGCGCCAAAAACAACGCGCGGCCGCAACACTCGGCCGCGCGTTCGAAGTGCGTGGATAAAACGGATCGACTAGCGGAATCCGCCGGCGATGACGAGGGTTTCGCCGGTGATCCATGACGAATCTGGCGAGGCAAAGAACGCGACGGCCGGGGCAATATCTTCCGGTTTACCAATGCGGCCGAGCGGGGTCTGCGCTTCCACCGTCTTGCGCCATTCACCCTCACTGAGTCCGGCAGCACGATATCCTTCGGTGTCGACCATGCCCGGGCTCACCGCGTTGACGCGAATTTTTCGCGGGCCCAGCTCTTTCGCGAGAACTTTCGTGGCGGCCTCGACGGCTGCTTTCGTTCCGCTGTACACCGCCGAATTTGGCGGCGTAATGATGGTGGCGAGAGAGCTGATGTTGACGATGCTTCCGCCGTCAGGGCCGAAATTCTTGGATGCTTCCTGTGAAGCAAAGATCAGACCGAGGACGTTGAGATCGAATTGCTTGTGGAAGTTGTCAGACGTGATCCCCTCGACCGGGGAGAACTCGTAAATGCCAGCATTATTGACGAGAATATCGAGCCGGCCGAAGGCTTTCTTCGATTCGGCAAAGAGACGCTCGATATCGGACTTTTTAGCAAGGTCAGCTTGAACCGCGACGGCTTTACCGCCCTGCTTCTTGATTTCTGCAACCACCCGGTCGGCTCCTTCCTTGCTGGAAGAATAGTTCACGACGACGGATGCGCCTTCGGATGCAAGCTGTTTAGCGATTGCGGCGCCGATACCTTTGGACGCGCCGGTTACCACGGCAACCTTATCTGCTAGTCTCTTCGACATGACATAACTCCTCTTTGAGAATTTAGGCGAATGATTTCTGGTCTGCTATATAGATGTTCGGATGGGCCGGAAGGTCGCAGGGACGAGGTTAGGGTTTCGGCGCCGACGGTGGAGGCGGTGGAACCCAACGGGAAGCGGGCGGATTCGCTGCTGTGGTGGGAGGCGCTTTCTTTTTTGGTTTTTTCTTTTCGCGGCGATGTGCGTCTTTGTTTCCCATGCGGGGTAGCTTGCCACAGATTCGCGAGGAGAGCCATGCGTTTTCGGGCGGCTGTGGCGCTGGAGTCCTGAAGTTTGGCCTGGGAATCGGCGGCGCGTTGTAATGTTGACGGCTCTCGGGAATGGCTTTACATTCGTAGGGTGCCCGCCCGAAAAATTCAAGTTGGCCAAGTCTGGAAGAAGGACGATACGGCCGAGTCGTATCTGATTACGAAAGTCTACAACGAAGCGCTGACTACTTACGTGGTGCTGCGAAGAACGGGCGCGGAGTCGGAGCGTCCCGTGAAGGTGAAAGTGGACAACCGCGGACCGATTCAAACTCTGCCCGGATATAGCTACGCGCTGGAATCCGACGATTTCTGAATCAGCGATTTAGCAGCCAGCCCGCATCTCGGCTCAAATAATATTTTGCTTCTCTAATTCCTGCACGATGAGCTTCGCCAGCGCGTCGATCGCCTTGTTTGGCGATTTGGGATTTACCGTGTCGCTGGTTCCTGTCCAAACCAGCACTCCATCCGGCGCTACCGCCGAATAGAAATTCGTCTCTACCTGCGCCGTCTTGTCGACGCGGAGATAATCGGGCGAATAGACCACCGGATAAATCGCTCCGTAATAACCGTAAAAGGTGCCATATACGGGAAACATCGGATACGCCTGGCCGGGAATGTACGTCACGGTCTTATCGACCTTCACGAGACGTGAGGCGACGATCGCGTCAATATTCTGGCCGCTCACAACATTTCTCAGATCGTTTATATCGAGGGGCGTACCGGTGGGCCGCGGGATCAGCGAATAGCTCGGGGAGCACTGGATTCCAGGCCTCGCAATTCCCGCGCAGAGTTGATCTTCGAATTCCGCCCGAATGGAAGCGCGGCCGTTGATGCCGAGAACCATTATGTTTTTGAAATGGTTGCCCTGTTGGTTGGGGTTGAGCCACGTAAATACCAATTTCGTGGATTTGCCACCTGTGAGGGCCAGGCCGGCAGTGACGGCTAGAATGACTAACGCTCGTCGTTTCACTTTGGCCTCCCGGCAAGCGGTAGAGATTGAGGACTGGAACTGTGGATGGCGAAATGTATCACGGGAGGCGAGTGGCAGGGATGGAATGTTTTGGAATGGCTGTGTTGGGCTCGTGGGTCGGGCGTGCTGCAACGTCGAAGAACAATTTCGGGCGAGGCGTGGATTTGTGGCGGGGCTTGTTTACCTACGCTACTGGAAAGAACGAGCGGGCATTGGGAGCCAAGCATCGGGGGTGGTGCTGGTGGTTACGTTGGCACAGGCAGGAATGCCTGTGCTACTGGGAGCTAGTTGGCCGGGGTGCAGCGGACTTCGAGAGCGACCTGGGGAGTTCCGCCGCAGGGGATATTGGTCAAAAAGCGCAGAGTGCCTGTGTTGTCCTCGAAGGCCAGGCCTGATTGGGCGTCGCCTCCTTTGAATTCGCCCCACGCCTTCGGAATGGTGGCGACACAGCCGGGTGTCCAAAACTGGGTGGGCTTCGGCGCCGCTTTGGTTGTGTAAAGTTTGAACGCGATGAGGGCGAGAAGCGTGCTGATGGCAAGCATCGGCATCGATATTTTCGATGAACTTTTCATGACTCGTTCTCCTCATTGAATCGCGATTTCTAGCGGCTCGCCCTAGATTGAGCGGACCGGAATTTTTATTACATCGTCGATGCGCATCACTTCTTTCATGACAAAGCCTTCGGCATATTTCACGCCGATCATCCGTCCGTAGTGGCGGGCTTGGTCGCTCATGCGGCCTTCGAGCTCGTCGAGCGGGAGATGGACTTTCGATTGAGGCGATTTAGGAGATTTCAGCGATTGCTTCGGGGGCGTGAATTGCGATTTGTAAGCGAGGATGGCGCGGCGGCGGCTTTCGTACTGCTTGGTGATGTCGATGGCGAACGTGGGTCTCGCGGTGGCGTCGGAAGTGGCGTAGAGAATTTTGAACGGGCGAAACGGGTCGCCTTTCATCGGATACGCTTTCAGGCCGGCGATAAAGGCAGCTTCAAAACCTAGATTCGAGGCGTTGTAATGATCGGGGTGGCGGCCTTCCCAGTAGGGCAGGATGATTGTGTGCGGCTGGAGTTCGCGGATCGCTTCGGCGAGTGCGATCTTAAATTCATCGGTGAGCGCGAGGCGGGCGTCGGGAAGGCCGAGATTGCGGCGTACTTTCACGCCGAGAATTTTTCCGGCCTGGGCGGCTTCTTTCAGGCGCGTTTCAGGAGTGCCGCGCGAGCCGGTTTCACCGCGCGTGAGATCGAGGATGCCAGTGCGATAGCCTGCCTGCGACATTTTGAGAACGGTGCCGCCGCAGGTGAGCTCGACGTCATCGGGATGAGCGGCGATGGCGAGCAAGTCGAGAGGGAAGTCTCGTGGCATTAGGCCTCCGATAGCGTGGGCTGGTGCGAACGCGGAAGATTCTAGCAGGGGATTGGGCTTGAGCGAGCGAGAAGCGCTTAGGATTTGTAAGCGGCCAGGACTGTATAGACGGAGGCTGCGTAAACGACGAGGCCTCCGATGTCCGGTTGGCCGTGGAGAATATGGATCAGGGCGGCGAGGATGAAGATTACGAGCAGAGCGTACCCGCCAATCGTTCGCGTGGGCGGGATGAGGAAGAGAAGCACGGCGACAATTTCAGCGCCGCCGAGGACGGGGCGGATCAGGTGAGGCATGCCTGATTCGGCAAAAGCGTGTGCGCGCGACGCCGAAAAAACAAAGAGGCATGATTCGATGAGAATCACCACTCCCACCGACCAATGGAGAATTGAAATGGCGTTCCTGAGGCGGCGGGTTGGAGACGTAGCGATTTGGGATTCAGCGGGCGAGGTCATTTTCGGCGCCTCCTTTTGGAGGATTTGTTCTTGAGGTTGCGCGACGGCGTCGCGCGGACTTCGATCAGCTTGTGACTGGCGGAGGAGTTGAGGTCGAGGTGGTAGAACTTCTTGAGGTCGCGGATACGCTGGAGCGAGGGCGCTCCGAAGGGGCATTTGCCATCAAAGGCGTGGAGGACGATGCCCTCGAGGAGGTCGCCGAGGGTGAGGTCGTGATACTCGGCGAGGGCTTTCAGTACCTTCAGGATGCGTTTTTCCATTCGGACGCCGGTCTGGATTCGCTCGACGTGCAGTTCCGGCTTGGCGATGACCTCGTCTTGCATAGGTATCTATGTACCACGGTACCTGGATATTTGTCAACCACGAGAGGACCCAGGAGGAGGGCCCAGGAAAACCACTTCGTCGCCGTGGCTACCGGCGCTTCTGATCGGGCGCGCTTTTCACATGATGACGATTGATGGTACTTTGCGGCGATGGCGGAATCGGCGTTTGGTGGCGGATTATGACTGAACGATTTGTGTTTTCGGATCTTCGTGAGCTTTTTGCCAAAGCGAACGAGCAGAAATCCGGCGATCATCTTGCCGGGATCGCGGCGCGCTCGGAGCGCGAGCGGGTGGCGGCAAAACGTGAGCTGGCAGATTTGCCACTCGCGGAAGTTGTTGCGCGGCCGCTGATTGATCCGGATGAAGACGACCTTAGCCGGTTGATTCTGGACACGTATGATTGCGAGGCGTTTCGCGAAATCGCCAGCCTTACGGTGGGGGAATTTCGCGAGTTGTTGCTTGACGATGCTACGAGCGAGATGGATTTGAAGCGCGTGGGACGCGCGATCATTCCGGAAATTGCCGCGGCAGTGGCGAAAATCATGAGCAATAAGGATTTGATCCTGGCTGCCGCGAAGATTCGAAACGTCACACGCTGCCGGAATACCATGGGCGAGCGCGGCGTTCTGGGGATTCGCGCGCAGCCGAACCATCCGGCGGATGATGTGGGCGGGATTTTGCTTTCGGCGTTTGAGGGCTTGCTCTATGGCTGCGGCGACGCGGTAATCGGCGTCAACCCGGCATCAGATTCCGTCGATGCGGTGATAGCGATTCTGAACGGCATGGCGCGGTTGGTTGATGCGTACAAAGTGCCTACACAGACTTGTTGCCTGGCGCATATCACAACGCAGCTGACGGCTATGGGGCGTGGAACGCCGGTGGACTTGTTGTTTCAATCGATAGGCGGCACGGAGGCGACGAATCGAAGTTTCGGAATTACGTTGGGGATGCTGCGCGAGGGCCGGGAACGAGTGCTGGAACATCATCGTGAGCGCGACGTGGAATGGAAGGGCGACAACGCGATGTATTTCGAGACGGGGCAGGGAAGCGCGCTTTCGGCGGAGGCTCACCACGGAGTCGACCAATTGACTTTAGAAGCGCGAGCGTACGGAGTAGCTCGTGTGTTCGATCCGTTTCTGGTGAACAGTGTGGTGGGATTCATCGGCCCGGAATATTTGTATGACGAGCGGCAGATCATTCGCGCCGGACTTGAAGATCATTTCATGGGAAAGCTGCTGGGGCTGCCGATGGGTTGCGATGTGTGTTACACGAATCATGCCGAGGCGGATCAGAATTCGGCGGATAATTTGCTCGTGCTGCTGGCAGCGGCAGGCTGCAACTATTTTATGGGCGTGCCGTGCTCGGACGACGTGATGCTGAATTACCAGTCGACGAGTTATCACGATGCGCTGGCGGTGAGAAGGTTATTTAAACTGCGGCCTGCGCCTGAATTTCTGCATTGGCTCGAGGGCGAGGGAATTTACCGCGACGGCGAGCCCTCGTTACTTGATGCGCCGGCGCGCAGGCAGTTGATGCACCGCCTCGAAACGTCGCTCGAAGGGATCGCCTGAGTGGCCGGCGTGCTGAAGAGGCGCGACGAATCCTTGGCGGGCGGGGAGTGGTCCGACCTCATTCAGAACATCCGGGCGCGTACGCCGGCGCGAGTGTTGGTGGGGCGTGCAGGGGCAGCGTATCGAACAGGAACGCAGCTGGATTTGCGCGAGGCACACGCGGCCGCGCGAGACGCAGTGCGTGACGAATTGGATCTCAACGCTGCTCTCGGCGTGGAGTTTGTGCGACGTTGGGAGTTGGGCGAATTCCGGACGCGAGCGCGCAACAAGGAGGAATACCTGTTGCGGCCCGACCTTGGACGGCAATTTGACGATGAATCCCGCGAGCGGTTATCGAGAAACTACGCGCGCAATTGCGATATTCAGATCGCCATCGGAGACGGACTCTCGGTGGCGGCCGTGGCCGAACAAGTTCCCCAGCTGCTCCCGCTGCTATTTGACGGCGTGAGAGGGCGCGGATGGACCGCAGGGCGCGCGTTCGTAGTCCGACATTGTCGGGTGGGAATATTGAATGAAATTGGTGAGCTGTTGAAGCCTGAGGCAGCTGTGCTACTAATCGGAGAGCGGCCGGGACTTGCGACTGCGGCCAGTCTTTCGGCATACATGGCGTTTCGTCCTACTAGAGGCCAAACCGATGCGGACCGTAACCTGATTTCGAACATTCACGCGCGTGGCGTTGGAGCGGAGGAGGCCGCGGAACGGATTTTGCAGTTGGCCGCAAACATGATGAAATCCAAAGCAAGCGGATGCGAACTGACGGAAGATTCGCGGAGGATTGAATGACGGCCGAGAAAGCGCTTGCGAGGCAAGTGGCACTGGTCACAGGAGCGGCGAAGCGAATAGGGCGGAGTATAGCTTTACGGCTGGCAGAGGAGGGTGCTGACGTAGTCGTGAACTATGCAACGTCGAAAGCCGAGGCCGAAGAGCTGGCGAGCGAAATTGAATCTCTCGGGCGGCGCGCTATCCCGTTGCAGGCCGATGTCTCACGGCGCGAAGACGTCCACCGCATGTTCGCAGCAATAGACAATGAATTTGGCCGGCTCGATATTCTTGTAAATAACGCAGGAATGTTCTTCGCCGCGAAGTTCGAAGAACTCACTGACGAGCAGTGGGACCGAATCATGAACGCGAACTTGAAGTCGCAGTTTCTCTGCGCGCAAGCTGCGGCACCGCTGATGAAGGGGCATGGACGCGGCCGAATCATCAATCTGTCGTCGCTTGGAGGGATTCTGCCCTGGCCGGCCTACACGCACTACTGCGTTTCGAAAGCCGGCGCGATCATGCTGACGAAATGTCTTGCCCGCGCGCTGGCCCCGGAAATTCTGGTAAACAGCGTGGCGCCCGGAACGATTCAATTTCCAGACGAGCCGCCTGACCAGGATTACATCAAACGCCTGCCGCTCCATCGTACCGGAACGGGCGATGACATTGCCGACGCAGTGATGTATTTCGCGACCGCCGACTTTATCACCGGTCAAGTGATCGCGGTCGACGGGGGACGAACGCTGGTTTGAAGGATCGGCCGCCCAAATATCGCATTGACGTAACGCCGGAGCTTCGGCAGGATGCGTCAGTCATCTACACGCGGCGGGCCGCTCAGCGCTTGGGTTTGCCGTCAAACCGCTTCTCGGGAGAAAGAAAAGATGCCTCGAATGCCCTGGATTATAGCTCTGCTTGCAGCCGCAATCTTTTTGCTCGCACCCGGAAAGGCGCACGCCCAGCAGTACAGTGGCGCCTCAACTTCCATACGATGTCGATCGACGGATGGCCGGTTTCGTCACTGCCCGGTGAACGGCTGGGTGCGCGGCGCGCAGCTTACGCGGCAAATCAGCGGAGCCAACTGCGCTCAAGGGCGTTCGTGGGGCTACGATAACATGGGCGTCTGGGTTGATCGTGGCTGCCAAGGCGAATTCCAAGTTTGGACCGGCGGGCGGCCCGGCGGCCGATCGACGGTGGTGCGCTGCTCGTCTCAGGATGGAGGAAGGAAGACGTGTCCAGCTGGTGGGCGCATAGGGAACGCGCTCGTGGACCAGCAGTTCAGCGGATCGCCTTGCATACAGGGAACCACATGGGGATTCGACTCGAGAAACCTTTGGGTCACTCGCGGTTGCCGCGCAGATTTTCGCGTCTGGCTCTCGCACTAGGAATTCTGCACAGGGGTCTTCGGCACCCTCGATAGCAACCCGATATCCGCGTTCTCACCACAGGCGCCTCACGCCATAGCTGCCGAACGCGGCTTCATTGCTGATGATGGGCAGATTTTCTGCTTGGGACTGAGCGATGAACATGCGATCGAAGGGATCCTTCAATGGGCCGGGCAAAAGCCCGGCCCGAATCCCATGATCGCATGTGATGGACAGTAGCTGAAAGCCCTCACGTTCTATGTGGCCGGAGAAGTCCGTGGCCAGCTCAGCCGCAGCCTCTAATTTTCCGAGGCGAACCTTGGTCGCAATTTCCCATGCGGTCGCAGCACTAACTATTAGGGTGTTATTAGTGTCCGCGATGATTTTGCGCGCCGGTCGAGTGAGGTTTGAGTCGTCCGAGAGCCACCACAGAAGCGCATGCGTATCGAGCAGAACGCGCAAGTTCTATCCCCACTCGGAGAGCTCGCTGTCGGGTAGCGGCTCGAAGAACTCAGGGCCGACACGAAGCTTTCCCTTCAGCGATCCAGGCTGGCGCTTTCCTTTCACCTCGCCGATGGGAACGATACGAGCCACAGGCTTTGGCCCGCGTGCGATGATAACTTCTTCGCCCTGCGAAGCTTTCTTGATGAGGCGAGAAAGGTTGGTTTTGGCTTGATGCACCGTAACCACGGTCATGGCGACTCCTTAGCTAATTCATTTTAGCTAAGGACGCGTCGGCCCGCAAGTCGGTGCCCGCGGGAACGTTCAGAAAGATAAGCCGAGACTAGTACGCAGCCAATTTCTCGATGCCTGCGACGATCTTTTCCGTGTTCACTTGCCAGGCCTTATCGAGATTGGGGCTGAAGGGAATGGCCGGCACATCGGGACCCGTCACACGCATAATCGGCCCATCGAGGTCATCAAAGGCTTCCTCGCTCAGAATCGCTGCTAATTCCGCGCCGTAACCCATCGTTTTCTTGTCTTCATGAACGATGAGCGCCTTGTTGGTCTTACGCACTGAATTGAGGATCGTGCTCTTGTCGATGGGCGCGAGCGTGCGAATCTCCACCACTTCTGCTTCGACGCCCCTCTGCGCCATCTGCTCCGCCGCGTCGAGCGACTTTTGCGTCATGAATCCGTAGGTGAGGATCGTCAGGTCGCGCCCTTCGCGCCGCACCGCCGCTGGTCCTATAGGCACAGTGTAATCACCTTCGGGCACTTCGGACTTCGCCTGCCTGTACAAGGATTTGTGTTCGAAGAAAATTACCGGGTCGGGATCGCGAATCGCGGCGAGGAGCATCCCCTTCGCGTCGTAAGCGGTGGAAGGCATCACCACTTTCAGCCCAGGCTCGTGCACGAACCACGTGGCGTTTTCCTGAGAGTGATACAGACCGCTGCCGCCGCCAGCCCCGCAGCAAACGCGAATCGTGATCGGACAGGAGTAACCGCCCGCGCTGCGATAACGCAATTTCGAGGCCTGCTGTACGATCTGTTCCACCGCCGGCGTGATGAAGTCCGCAAACTGAATTTCCGGCACCGGCCGCAGCCCCATCATCGAAGAGCCAATCGCCGCGGCGATGATGATGCCCTCGGCCAGCGGCGTATCGAGCACGCGCTCTTCGCCGAATTTATCGAGCAAGCCGTCGGTCACTTTGAAAACGCCGCCGGAGAGACCGATATCCTCGCCGAGGATGAAGACGCGCTCGTCGCGCTCCATCTCTTGAGAGAGAGCTTCGTTGATCGCTTCCAGCATGTTGATCGTTCGGGCCATTTTTAGTTCGATTCCTTTTGGTCGCGTCTATTGCGCCCAGATATGGTCCGCGAGCTCGGACGCATCGGGATAGGGGCTTTGCTCGGCGAACTCCACCGCTTCGTTGATTTCCTGCGTGATTTCGTCGGCGATCTGCTTTTTCTTCGCGTCGTTCAGAAGCTTCTTTTCCATCAGCTGCTTCTCGAATGCTGCGACCGGATCCTTTTTCTTCCACGCGTCCACTTCTTCCTTCACGCGGTATTTCGCCGGATCGATTTCCGAGTGGCCGTACCAGCGGTAGGTCTTACACTCGAGCATCGTAGGACCCTGTCCGCCGCGCGCGCGACCGATTGCTTTCTGAGCGGCGTCATACACTTCGAGGACATTGTTCCCGTCGAGCGAAATGCCGGGGAAGCCGTAAGCTTTCGCACGATCGGAAAGATTCGTGAGAGCGGTTTGCAAACGCAGCGGTACTGATTCCGCCCAAAGATTGTTCTGGCAAAGGTAAATGATCGGCAGCTTGTGTACCCCGGCAAAATTCAGCGCCTCGTGAAATCCGCCGAAACTCGTAGCGCCGTCGCCGAAGTAGGAGACCACCACGTCGTTGCGCCGCAGCTTCTTGATTCCCAGCGCCACACCGGTACCGACGTTCAGCTGCCCTGCGATGCTGCTGGCGGGCGTGATTACGTGCAGCTCGGGATAGCCCATATGCGCCGGTGACGACCGCCCGCGATCCGGGCTCGTGGTTTTCGCGAAAAGTTGCGCGAAGCAGAATTTAAGCGGCACGCCTTTGATGACGTTGGAGGTCCAATCGCGATGCGAGGGCGCAATCCAGTCGTCTTTCTTCAGGCTGAACGCCGTGCCGACGCTGGTGGCCTCCTGGCCGACGCCCGAGTAGAAATTTCCTTTGTATTTGCCCTGGCGGAAGAGAATGCGCGCCTTTTCGTCGCACATCCTGCATTTCACGAGCATTTTGTAGAGATTCAGGTGAAGTTCATTCGACGGGGTGCCATTTTTCTCAACCTCGGGCTCCATCACCGCCCGGTTGGTTTTTGACGCCATGCGGACTCCTATGAGCTGGTGCTCTTTATGCTTTTCACAAAAACTATAGCACGAAATTCAGGGCAGGGAGCACCGAGCACACGCATCGTTCCGCGCGCATTAAGAGTCATTCGCATCTCACCTTTCGAAAGGACGCTCGGCTGCTATGCGCCATCTTTTAGTAAGAGCGCTCCACAAGCCAACTTTTCGATCAACTCGTTGTCGGCAGGTAAGAAGTTAAGCTCCGGAAGCGATGACGAGTCGCGCCACAGAATCTCTTCGAAAACCAAATTCCGCACAGTTCTAGGGTTAACCTCAGCCTGAAAAAAGATCAGCTCAATCGGTTCACTCAGTTCCGCATAGCGGTGCTGCACCCGATAGACTTCAGAACCAATCGTTGCCTTCGCGCCGAGCTCCTCTTCGAGTTCGCGCACCAGAGCTTGCTCCAGCGTCTCGCCCGGCTTCACTTTTCCGCCGGGAAATTCCCACATCATCGCGAACGACGTTCCGCGCCTGCGCTGGCAGACCAGAAGTTTGCCTTCGGCCTGAATCAAAGCAGCGACTACTGTAATCATCGCTGCCCCGCCCGCGTCCCTGTAGGGCGGCCACGTAAACCGGTTACCGGATGTATCGCGCGGAAAAGCTGGCGGACGCCGTCAACAAGCGGCGGCCCGGGCGTATTGAGAAGCTCGTCGCGAATCACGACCACGCGGCCTGCTCTTACAGCCGGCACGTCGCGCCACGCAGCATTGCGAAGCGCGCTCGAAGACTTCGAGCGCACCCCGGCCGCGGTCCACGCCAAAACGATCACATCAGGACGCGCGCGCGCAACCTCTTCATCTGTAATACGTGTCCCCGCCGGTACCACCGCCTCTCCGCCCGCCATCTTCACTAATTCTGAAACCCAGGGAGGCGAACTGATGCGCGGGTGCGGCCAAGCCTCGCAGTAAACGCGCGGCCGCGACCGGTGCCGAAATTGTTTGGCCTGCCGAGCAATCGCTTCAAGAGCCGATCGCATCGCGCGGATCAGTTTCTCTCCCGCGGTCGCGCGATTCACCAGACGCGCCAGAGTGCGAATGTCCGTTTCGATATCAGCTAGCGAACGCGGATTAATCGCGAGGAACGCCACCGCTTCCTGCAAGATGCTCGCCACCGTATCCGGCGCGAATGGCACCGAGCCGATAAGAAGACTCGGTTTAAGCCGCATCACCTCGCGAATGTCCATCTTCCAACAGTCGCCCACCTGCGGGCGTCGCTCCACCGGCGCTACTTCCTTGCACCATTTGCTTACGCCGACAAGTTCTCGCCCCGCCCCAAGCGCCAGCAGAATCGAGGTCACATTCGGCGCAAGCGACACAATGCGCATCGGGGGTGATGGTCGCCGTAGCATCGGACTCAGCTTCTCCCTAAGTGCCCAATTGCAGCCTACCGGATAGTCGATGGATTTCTACATTGCTGTCCGGATGTTTCAAGCAAGCTGATTTTATAAGAATAACGGACATCTGAGGCCCTGCCCTTAATACAAAAAAAGAGGATCATTCCAATGCGAACCATCCCGTTTTACAGCAAAGTTTCGCTGGTAGTCGCCGTGTTCGTAGGATTCTTCGCCTTCACCACCGCTGCTCCAATCGTGCGGGCCGACGATTGCCAGGAGCGTCTTATGAAAATTGACCACAAGCTCCACGAGGCCATCGAGCATCACGGCTCTAACAGCAGCGAAGCCAACCACTGGCGGCACGAGCTGCACGAGCAGCGCGAGCACTGCTATTCCGTAAATCATCGCTGGTGGGACGAAGACGATCATCGCTGGCACACCGATCGCGATTGGAACGATCACGATCATGACCACGATCATGATAACCACTAACAAGCTTATTTCGGCGAGCTAGACAGAAAGTGGGGCCGGGCCCACCGGCCCTCGCGCTTCAAATCTTGACCAAGGGCACGTCGTCGGTAATCCTCGCCTGCTTCATCGAAGATCACCGCACCCGCGGTGAATTGTTATTTTCCGTTAGCATCCATTTTCACGATTGAATCCACTCCGCGTCGGCCCCCACTCCCTACTTCCCGCCGCCAAATTGATATAGGATGCCGCGTGGAGGATTTGAAATGAATCCACGAAAATGGGTTTTAGTTCTGGCGGCATGCGGCGTGCTGATCGGCGCAGCGGCAACTCAGAAATCGCAACAGAAGAAGCTCCCGAAAGCACCGGAGCTTCTGCCGTGGTCGCAGCAAATCGCCGTGCGCGAACAATGGCTCGTCAAGCGCCACGCCATGCTGCTCGACATGATGCGTCGCAACCACGTGGACATGTGGATCGTGATCAACGAAGAATTTCACAACGATCCGCTTACGGAATACGTCGCCCCGCCGCGTGTCTACACCGGCGGCCGCGATATTTTCGTGTTCGTGGATGCGGGCGATGCTGGCCTCAAGAAAATCGCCGTCACCGGGTACTCGGAGGAAAACGTCCAGCGATTCTTCGAGAGCACCGACGATCCTTCGCAGCACCCTGTCGACAAGCAACTCAAAGCCCTGTGGGACATGTACCACCCGGCGCACATCGGTCTCGGCATTGACGGCCGCCGCGGCGTCACGCGCAGCCTCACAAAATCCACCTATGATTATCTCGCCGAGAAAATGGGGCCGGACGCGGCGAAGAATTTCGTCCCGGCGCAAGAATTGATTGGCGAATACCTCGCCACGCGCATCCCCGAAGAATTCGACACCTACAACCAGGAAGTGATCCTAACCGACCTCATCACCAAGCGCGCTCTCTCCAATGAAATAATCACGCCGGGGAAAACTACCGTTGGCGATGTGCGCCGCTGGCTCTATGACGAGATGTGGCGCAATCGCGTTGGCACCTGGTTTCAGCCCGATCTGCGCGTGCAGCGTAAGGGTATGCCGTCCGAATCGTCGCGCGGTTTCCTCGCCGTCGCGAAAGAAGAAATCGTGATCGAGCCGGGAGATTTGGTTCACCTCGATTTCGGAATCTCCTACATGGGCATGAGCACAGACTGGCAGAAGATGGCCTACGTTCTACTACCCGGCGAGAAATCCGTTCCCCCCGGCCTGCAGAAAGCGATGGACAACACCAACGCCCTGCAGGACGCCCTCATGCTGCGCGCCGCTCGGCCGGGCCGGACCGGCGGCGAGGTCTACGACCTCACCATGGCGGAAATGAAGCAGAAGGGAATCGAAGCCATGATTTACAGCCACCCCATCGGCAATCAGGGGCACGGGCTCGGCACAAGCATCGATTTTCGCGCGTCGCAAACGGTGAATCCCACCCACGAAGCTGTGGGCCCATCATCACTCGAACGCCTGCGCGACGGCTCCTATCAATCCATCGAGCTCAACACAAAAACGGCCATCCCCGAATGGGGCGGCCAGAAAATCTACGTCATGGCGGAAGACGACGCATATCTCACGCCCGACGGCTACAAATTTTTCCAGCCGCGTCAGACAGAGTTCTACTTGATCAGCTCAAAATAAAGCACCCACCCTTTGCCAACCCCGCGAAGAGTGGGGGGCGGGTGGCCCATCCTTTCTTGATTTGCATTTTGTGATTCCCCACAATTCACGGCACTCCCGCGCGAATGATACCACTCAACCATTCGTCCGATTCCTGCCCCAGTCTTTGCGGGTGCCCCATCCTTCGCCGATTTTGCGAAGGGTGGGTGTTTCCGCTGTTGGTTTCGGTTTTCGTTCCTCGTTCCACTTCTAGTCCTTCAAACATCCGGGGTGCAATAAACTCTCTTCCTCATACTGATAAAATTGGTTGTGTTCCACTGCCAGTTGTTTCATTTTCCGCATCGAAAGCAAGTCAACCCCTCCCACCCTTCGCAAACGCAGCGAAGGATGGGGCACCCGCAAGGACTGAACTTCGGAGTTAACTACTGGACTGGTATCATCCTCACGGAAGCGCCGTCAATTGTGGAAACCACGCATACAAAGCAGAGAAGGGTGAGCCACCCGCCTTATTCATTGCTCTATGATAGGGGACCTCAAATGCTTTTTCACTTCGGCTTGAAATCGCAATGGATCAACATGAAATTGCGTGTGAACGATCGATCGACCGTCCCGGCCAAAAACGGAAATCGTCTTCAACGCTTTCGCCACTACCACACTCTCAACATTGTCCCACTCGAGTTTCTCGGTACGAAGACCGAAGTATCCATGCAGGGAAACACCTGACTCATGCGTTACAATCGTGCCGGGATCGAAGTACACCGTCCCTAAAGCGAGTACGATGAGTATTATCGGAAAGGACCAATCTGTAGAGAAGTGGATTTGACGAGAAAGCTCATAGGCACAAAAAGCTCTAAAGGCGCACCGACCCAAAAGATTGCGCGCAGGCCCCGGCCAGCAGGAAACCGAACCCCTCCTTTGCGGATCGCGGCCTTTTCAAAGGTTGCTTCGCGTAAAACAAAATGAACCGCAATAATTGTGACCACAACGACGAACACAATCCGGTTTTCGCTTATCATGGCTGATAGAGCATAAATCAGTCGTGTTGGTCGCGTGGCTTTTGGTTCTTCGTGTCGATTGCCCGCTGACCCGCCTCCCTCGCCGTGCCAACCGCACTCCCCGCGGCGGCCGCTTGCTGCGCCGTCTTGGCGGGTGCCCCATCCTTCGCGGTGTCGGCGAAGGGTGGTGTTTTCGGTCTTAGTTTTAGCTTTGGTCTTGTCCCTCGTTTCGGCTTCCTTCTCTAATCCCTTAAACTCATCCGGTGTGCACAAACAGGCAGATGTTGCCGCGAGCTCAGCGAACTCCCAGCGCAGGAACGGTATTCGAGTATTTGACGCCGTGCGCTAGAGTGAGGCTGAACTCAGCTGTTTGATTTGCTGCTACGTGTATGCACCGGGACGCCTTTTCCTTATTATGGGAGTCTAGCTGCAATTGGAGCCCGTCGGTTCCATAGGCCGCCGCGCAGTAAAACCCTTCATGCAGTGGCAAGAGAGCCGTCCCGTGCTCATCCGTGAGAACTAACGAGTCGCGATGGGTCTCTTCATCATAGAAACGGACGACGACACCGCTGGCGAATGATCCGGGGTCTTGGGGCTTGGAGGCTGCTTGCACCGTTGTTACGCTTAAGTACCCGAACCTTTGATCGGCGTTTTTTTCTTGGGCGGCCGCCTGAAGCAAGGAAAATCCAGCCGCCAAGAGAATCAGCACGCCTAGCGAGATTCTATTGGGGAACCACATAAACGTTCGGCGGGGGCGGGTTGGGAACATTAACTTGGATTGGCAAGTTCTGATAGCCTTGTACGTGCTCCCCCAAATAGTGGGCTGCATGTGGTATTCCTCCAGTATTTAATGCTCGGGAAATTCCGTTGATCGTTGCACCTTCACCAGGGCTCGCCCCCTCGATGGCAAATGCGGCCTCGAAGCCTTTTGCTTCGTCCGTCAAATCATGAGCAAACGGCAGCCACGCTCCGCCTCGCATCTGGAAACTAAGCTCGCCATCAAGTACCTGTCTTCCGTGCTCGAACTCGTGCGCGAGACGCTGATTGTCAGTCAGTCCGTATCTGTCGTCTCCGTGCAAGTTGATCGTAAAATGATCCTTCCCCTGGTACGTGATTTCCCCTGCATTGGGCCCGGAGCTGCGGTCATTCGTAACTTCAAAAACGGCCTTTGAATCCTGCAGTCTCTGGTAAACCTGAGCCAGCTTGTCTCCCTTTGATCGGTCCTTTGCATTCTTGCTTTCACGCAACTGCTTCAGCCGGTCCTCGTAGGCCCGCTGTGCGTTCGTCCGACATTCTGTTTCGTTTTTCTGACACTTTGCCTTGGAATCGTTCCAAACGACGACCATTCCCGTCGGATCTACAAACACCAGCGGGTTATTCCGAACGTAGCTGTAGAGATTGAGGGATTGCGGGTCAGACACTTGGCCACCGACCGGATCAGCGATCATGAATCTGCCGAAGGATGACGAATTGTATCTCGCCCCGAAATTATCCAGCCCGGTCTCCGTGTCCCGCTGCTTCCCCGTGAAATGCAGCGGACTCGGATCCCCGCAGCTTCCCGTTACCGCCTGGCCATCTCCAAACGCCAGACTTGTCACCGTCTCGCACTTCACTCCCGCTGCGGTCGTCCTCACCCTCTCCGTCCCCAGCCAATCCCGCAAATCAAAATAGGTCGTGCTCGCCGCATACGTCGCCACGTGCCTCCCGCCCGCATACACCTCTCCTCGATTCCATCCCCCCGTAGAATTAAACTCCGTCGTCGCCGCTCCCGCCAAATCGTACACGTAGTCCACGCTCAACCCGCCCGTCGTCTTCCTCACCCGCTTCCCCTCCGCATCGTACACGTACGCCGCCGTCGTTCCCGAATCCACGCTGACCAGCCGGTTCTCTCCGTCATACCCGTAGTGATGCATGTTGTCTTGCGTCACGTTTCCCGCCGCGTCGTATACCAGCAGCCCATTATTGTTGTGGTTGTTCCCGTCAAACGTCGCGCAGAACGTCGATCCCGCCGTGCACGCCCCGTTGTACAGTTGCTTCCAGCGGTTCCCATAGCGGTCGTACACATCCGTGTAGGCTGGCTGCCCGCTCTGCGTCGCGCTCGCCAGCCGGTTGAAGTCGTCGTACGTGTAAGCCCAGTTCCCGTTGGCGCTGTCGTTCGCCGCCAGAATGTCGCTGTTCGGTGCGTAGCCCGTCGTAGCCAGAATCGTCAGTGTGTAAAGCGCCCCATAAGCAATCGAATTAAACCGCAAAGTTACGGAACGGGATCACGTCTACTGTTTCGATCGAGAGCTCGCGGGTGCCCCTTGTCGTCCGCTACGGCGGATAGACCGAAGTGTTGATTTGGGCGCTCTCGCCCCGATACGGATCGGGGTTCGGATAGAAGCAAGGCCGAGATTAGGACCGTATCAATGGTTAGTGAAACGACTGGTTTCACCGGGAATGATTCACCGTGAGATTCCCAGAGACTTGGTCCTCCGCCATCTCTGGCAACCACGCGGTGCTCGAAACACTGCACCGAACAACCGTGCCTTGACAACGCATTCGCTCTTATCGAGGGGCACCCGATCGACCGCCTACCTCACAGTTGGCACGGAAGGAACGTTATCTCCACTTCGGAAACGCAGAAACAACCATTGAAGCAAGAGCCCCAGAAGAAGACACTCAATACCGAACCCAACAACCAGAAACAGTTCGAAGACCATGGATTCGGCGGGGCTAGGCGCGAGCCTCCGCTGATCAAAAAACCACCCTGATATCCTTTCGGCGAAGTGAAACGCGCCCGGATCCCAGTTGATCACCAAATTCAACAGAAAAGGAACTCGGAAAAATTTCCACACGAGGATTAGCGCCGTCTTCGAAGCTAAGCCCACGACCAGAAATATCGCGGGCAGATGCTTAATGTTCATCATACTCTCACTCCTAGTGACTAATCCGGGGCGCATTGTTCGGACCGAGCGGACCGTAGAGCTGTTCTCTCATACGGTTTTCCCATTGGAGGGCTTCGGCATTCGTCTGATCCGCTGCTCTGCCGTTAATCTGCCCCCAACCATGTCCGAATTCATGCCAAGTCATGACCTCAGGCGTGAACGGGTTAACTCCCCATCGGGGTGATTGGCTTTGACCCGCGAACCGTGAGCTGCCCAGTATGGTATTCGGGTTGAGGTTACGATTAGCGATGTCGGCCTGATCCGGGTTAACAAGTACTCGGACGTTTTGATTGCCCACTTCCCCCTTTTCGTACGTCACCGCTCCGCCGAACCTGCTCAAATCGTTTGATGTCAGGCCGAATTCCACGACATTCTTGTTTCCCACGACGTTTGCAAGGTCATGGGATGTTGCTCCTATCCTCATGAAATCACCGACGTCACCTTTTATCCCTACAAAATAACGAGTGTTGTCACCTTCCTTTACCTCGTTCACGTACAACTTTGAAGCCGCATCTTTGTTGCCGAGTGACTTCTGCAAGAGAGCTAGCTCTTTCTTTCTTTGATCCTCGTTGCCGAGCAGTTCGACTGCGCGGCCGGTTGGGTCAACATACGAAAGAGGGTCGTTTCTCGCGTACGGGTACAGGTTCCAGCTCTGTGGTTCCCCCATATGCTGATCCATGAGCGGGGGATCCGGCGACATAAACCTACCCATACTCGACGAGTTGTATCTCGCCCCGAAATTATCCAGTCCGCTCTCCGTGTCACGCTGCTTCCCCGTGAAATGTAGCGGACTCGGATCCCCGCAGCTCCCCGTCACCGCCTGCCCATCCCCAAACGCCAGACTCGTCACCGTCTCGCACTTCACTCCTGCCGCCGTCGTCCTCACCCGCTCTGTCCCCACCCAATCCCCCAAATCAAAATAGATCGTGCTCGCCGCATACGTCGCCACGTGCCTCCCGCCCGCATACACCTCTCCTCGATTCCATCCCCCCGTAGAATTAAACTCCGTCGTCGCCGCTCCCGCCAAATCGTACACGTAGTCCACGCTCAACCCGCCCGTCGTCTTCCTCACCCGCTTCCCCTCCGCATCGTACACGTACGCCGCCGTCGTTCCCGAATCCACGCTGACCAGCCGGTTCTCTCCGTCATACCCGTAGTGATGCATGTTGTCTTGCGTCACGTTTCCCGCCGCGTCGTATACCAGCAGCCCATTATTGTTGTGGTTGTTCCCGTCAAACGTCGCGCAGAACGTCGATCCCGCCGTGCACGCCCCGTTGTACAGTTGCTTCCAGCGATTCCCGTAGCGGTCGTACACATCCGTGTAGGCTGGCTGCCCGCTCTGCGTCGCGCTCGCCAGCCGGTTGAAGTCGTCGTACGCGTAAGCCCAGTTCCCGTTGGCGCTGTCATTCGCCGCCAGAATGTCGCTGTTCGGTGCGTACCCTGTCGTGGCCGGAATCGTCAACGTATAGACCGACCCATCCGTAATCGAATTCAACCCCAAAGTTACGGAACGGGATCACGTTTTACTGTTTCAATTTTTTTTAGTTCTAGCTGAACCGGAGCGTCGTAAAAGCCATATTTTTCATGCGGGAGAGCTCGCACGACTCCAACGAAAGTTACGTCCGCCGTGCCACCGTCCCTAAGGATCTTAAACAGTGACTTTGCGTTCTTGCCGGCGAGGTCGAAATCATGGCTCCAAGTGGGGGCAGCGAAATACTTTTCAGTCGAAGAGGATGGGCACGATTTTGCGGCGATAAGAGCAGCGTGAGCGGTGGTTGAGTATTGCGCGCTGATCCTGACGAGATGGCCATCGTACTTCGTCGGTTCACGTACCAGTTCGCAAAAACTAGGTTCCTCAGGTTTCGATGTCTGACCGAAGAGACCCGATACCGAGAAGTAGAACGCAAATAAATAGATGAGCGATACTAAGAATGCCTCGGCGACATTGATCTTGTTTTTCATTGGGCGTACTCCGCGGGATCAAAAACCAAGGTGTCGTTGGTTGCCGCACTACCGATGTTCCGTGGCAAGAGGTTGCCAACGATCGAGGACATAGCAATTCAACATGTAGGACTTCTCAAGCCGAAGGGACTTGTCGGCAAACACAATCGGTTCGATAACGGCGCCGCTATCACCCTGTATCGGCACAGTTGGGGCATCTTTCTCAAACGACTCAAGAGTCTGATCGCATGATCTATCTCTGTGAGCGGCAACAGAAATCTCTATCGAACCGTGGAGAACGTCGTCTTTGATGTCCGAATAGCCCTGATGGACGTAGACCAATTTTAGAATCTTTCCCTCGCCTCCATTGACGCGAAAAAGGAAGACCTCTCTGTTGGCAACGAAGGAAACCACTTGCGCCAATCGATCTGCAGGACGGTACGCGGCCATTCTCCCTTTGAATGAAGCCTTGCCCCCCGTAGAACCGGCTCCAACACAACAGAGCAACGCGGCTGCGATGGTTTTCAAAGTCATCCGGTGGCAACGCATCATTTCTTCTCCACATCAACTGGGTACGCAGGTGCACCTGAGAAGTCCTTTTTCAAAAACTCAGACAGCGGTATCGGAGTCAGGTAGCGCGTCTGGATCCGTTCCGTTGTAGAGGTGCCTTGGAGTTGGAAGTTTGCGGTTACGCCTATCACCATCCCCCCTTGCACCTGAGCTGTGATAGACGACCCCGAACCAAGTCCGGGGAAACCAAGACTGGCAGCGTAGTTGTGACCTTCGTCCCTGCTGTATCCCTTTGATTCGTCATACGCCTCCAACGTCTCGTGCCCGACTAGACCCGCGGACGTCATCCCGCCAGCATTCTTCGGGCTGTCGAACAGTGCTGCTTGGTCAAAGTTAATTGTATGGCGGGTGGCCCATCCTTTCTCGATTTGCATTTTGTGATTCCCCCCACAATTCACGGCACTCCCGCGCGAATGATACCATTCAACCATTCGTCCGATTCCTGCCCCAGTCTTTGCGGGTGCCCCATCCTTCGCCGCCTTTGCGAAGGGTGGGACGGGGTTGACTTGGTCCCATGTCGAGGAATATTGCCTCCCTCTTCCGAACTCTTGCCCTTTCCGCGGTCCCGCCGGTCGACTTCCACGTCGAGCCGACAAAAAACAGCGATCGGTAGGCGTTGAACAGCTTTTTGGTGCAACCTAGTGGCTGCAGTTGCGACCTACTTTTGTTCGCTTTGTCTTCGCCGCCGCTGGCCATGATGACATTCGGAGGGCGCGCAAAAACAAAAACGCGCCGGAGATTTGGTCTCCGGCGCGTTTTTGTTTTTCTAGAGTTCTTAGTTTACCGCTTCCACCTTCTTCAACGCCGGCTTCGGGATCTGCCACATGATTCCGGAGTCGTCGGCATTGTGCGGGTAGAACTGCGCCGACTTCTTGCCCGAAGGCAGAAGCACGATGTCCGCTCGGCGGTTGTAGGCATACCAGTCGCCCGTCACGTTCTTCAAGCGAGCCTTGGGCGGTTGGTTCGGGTTCGTCGATTCAAGATTCTTCACGTCCGCCTTCGGCATCGGTCGCTCTTTGCCGTAGGCAGCGGTCTGAACCTTGTCCGCCGAAATGCCCTGGTCGACGAGATATTGCTTGATGCGCTCGACGCGGCGTTCGCTCAAGTCCTGGTTGTGGTTTTTCGATCCCCGAATATCCGCGAAGGCTTCAATCGAAAGCTTCGCGTCCGGATCGTATTCCAGATACTTCTTGAATCCGCCCGCCAGAGTGGCCAATTCGAGCTGTTGGCTCTTTACCAGTCCGACTTGCGGATGCTTCTGATCCGGATAATCCGTGGGATAGAAGATGCTCTGCAGAACGACGGCCGGAATCGGTTCTACTGAACCGGTCACATGCAGATTCGCCGTTTCCGTCGCACTGCCGCCGCAGGTATTCGTGGCGTTCAGCGTGTAGGTCTTCGATTCGTCCACAGTGCGAGCTGGCTGGCCCTCCGGAACCTGAGAAGTATCGGCCGGTTCAGCCTTCACTTGCTCGCTTCCGTTCACGTCAACCTTGTTGCCGTTGAGCGTCGCGTCCTGAGCGTTCGAGGTCTTCCAGGTGATCGTCGAGCCATCCTGAGTGATCACCTTTTCGCCAATCTTCCGATAGTGAACTTCGGCAGGATTAGCACTGATACTCGCGTCAACTTTGGTGTTCACGTTGACCGTCGCCGAGCCGTTGACCGTGCCACCGGGACCCGTGGATTTGAAGTCGTAGGTGGTGGTCGCCTTCGGCGACACGCCTTGCGTGCCGCTGGGCGCGACCGCGCCGACGTTGCTGATGTTCGTGTCAATGGTCTCCGTGGTCTGCCAAGTGAGGTTTGACGTGTCGCCGCAATTGATTTGGCCAGCGGAAGCGGAGAAGCTGCCGGTGACGGGCGCGACGGCAATCGTGGCGCTCGCCATACCGGGCTTGAACCGCGGTAGATCCTTTAGTTTGGTTCCTCGCGACCATTCCGTGGTCTTTTGCGTGTTCTTGGACATATCGACGGAAGTCTTCTTGTTGGCCTGAACGTCAACGTCGCCTTCCCAGACCGTCTTGCCTTCTTTGGTCACGGTGAGGTGATGATGTCCAACCGGGAGAATCAACTCCTGCTTCCAAATCCAGAAATCGTTGTTCATTTCGTCGACGTGACCGACGAGATATTCGGGCTTGGTCCCATTGGAGAGGACGGCGGCATGCGGCCAACCTCCGCCGAGGTAGACGCGGCCCCACGGGCCGTTTACGGTCCCGCCATATGCCTGCAGGACGACATTCAAATCAGTCGTCTTGCCCGCCGTGATATCGACGTCTTGCGTCGAGATCTTAAAGCCATAGTTCATCACTGCTACGGTATGCTTTCCGGCGGGGAGGGGAATGGAGCGGCTTCTGCCCTCGTGGATGGCCTTACCGTCGACAAAGATATATGCCTCTTTTGGCCTGACCGTGATTTTCAGCTTGCCGTCCTGCGCGAAGCTGGCGCTTGCGGAGAGCACAACCGCGGTCACGAGGGTGAACAGGCATCCGAATCGTCGCATTTTAGTATTTCTCCTGAGTGATTCAGTAGGCGAGTTGTTTGGTCACCCTTCCGCGCCCAATCGGAAGAAGTGAAGGCTAGGACGACTTTAAACTATATCGTAAACCTCTCTGTGTCAAGGAATTGAAACAAAAAGCGAAAGCAAGAGCAAGGGATTTTATTTTCGTTGCGCGGGCGTTCTCGCGGGAAAGTTGACGCTGAAGAATGAGAATACAGCAAGTTTTGTGAAGAGGTGCCGCGCAGGTTTCTGGGCGAGGTTCTGCGCGCCGGGCTTATAATTCGAGACAGCTAGTCCTGTACGTACCTGGGCCCGTGGTGAACGAAAAAATCCTCGAACATTTTCGAAATCCACATAACGCTGGGAATCTTGCCGAGCCGACGGCGGTAGTGGAGGTCGCCAATCCCGTCTGCGGCGACACGATGAGGCTGTCCGTTCGAGTGCAGGACGGCCGGGTGGCGGAAGCGCGTTTCAAAACGCAGGGATGCGTGGCATCGATTGCGGCTGGCTCGATGCTTACGGACCTGCTGGCGGGCCGGAGTTTGGCGGAAGCACGCGAGATTACGGCGTTAGGGATTTCGGAGGCGCTTGGCGAATTGCCCGCCGCGACAATGCACGCAGCCGAGCTTGCAATGGACGCGCTGGGCGCGGTCCTCGAGAAAATCGCGGAAGCGGAGAATCGAACGCGACGAAGCGCCCGAGTCAGGTCGAAGTAGGTAGCGTTGCGGCCTTTTTCAAAGTTTCCGGATCGTTGAGATTCAAAATCACGCCCTCCTCTTCGGTGGGAACTTCCTGGATTTCCCACGGATGAGCCCAGACCACCTGCCTTGCGCCAACCTCTGGCGACGCGGCGAGAAGTTCCTCGTATAACGTGGCACCAAAAATAACGGGGTGTCCACGTTTGCCGCGGTAGAGGGGAAGCGCGATGGCTTTTCGACTCGAGTCGAATAGCGCGATCAGCTGGGAAATGAGGCGACGGGAAACCAGCGGATGGTCAACGGGACAGAGAATAATGCCGTCCGTGGCGCTGACCGGCAAGCTGCGGATTGCGGCGTGAATGGACGATAGTTGACCGGTAGTCCAATCAGGATTGAAGACGATCATGGCTGGGTCGAATTTCAGTTTCGGGCCGATCTCTGCGGCGTGGGCACCGAGGACGATTCGAGTGAGGCCAATGCGGGGCAAACGTGTCGCCGTGAAAAGATGCTCGACGAAAGTAAGGCCCTGAACTGAAACCAGGGCTTTCGGTTCGCCCATGCGGGTCGATTCGCCGGCAGCGAGAATGGCGGCTGCAAGCATGGTGAGTTAGTCGTGCTGCAGTGATGCTACGTCAGAGAGCCTAACGGCCTTGTGCGGAAGATTTGGCGCGTTGCGGCGAACGGCAATTAATTCGGCGGCAATGCTGACAGCGATTTCTTCGGGGGCGAGGGCGCCGATATCGAGCCCCACGGGGGCGTGGACACGCTCGAACTTCTCGAGATCGTGACCTTCCTTCTTGAGGGCTTTATAGACGGAAAGCACTTTGCGCTTGCTGCCGATCATGCCGATGTAACGAGCGTTGGTGTCAATGGCCCAGGCGAGCACGCGCATATCATCCTTGTGCCCGCGCGTGACGATCACGAGATAACTCGAAGCGTTCGGGCGAATTTTCGCAAAGGCGTCTTCGTACGTGGAATAAATCTCGGCGGCCATCGGGAAGCGCTCGGAGTTTGCAAATGCCTCGCGGTCGTCAACAATTCCGATGGCGAAGCCTGCTTGATGAGCGACACGGGCCACGGCGGTGGAGACGTGGCCGCCGCCAAAAAGGTAGAGCATCGGCTGCGGAAGAATCGGCTCGACGAAAATTTCCAACGTGCCTCCACAGATGAGACCAGCGTCGTAGGCGGCTTCGTGATTGAGGTTGAAAGTCATCTTGCGGGGCTGCTCTCTTTGGATGACGTCCTTTGCTGCGGCCCAGACTTCGGCCTCGACGCATCCTCCGCCTACCGTGCCGGCGATCGTGCCATCGTCGCGGACGAGCATGCGAGAACTCTCATAACTTGGAATTGAGCCATTGGTGTGGACGATCGTAGCGAGGGCACCGCGCTGGCCAGCGCGTCGCATGCGGACGATTTCTTCGAAGAGATCCATGATGAGTCTTCGAGTTGAGGTTACGGCGCGTTGAAGCCGGTGTCAATCTGGTTGGGGAGCCGATGATCTGTGGCATCAGGCGTATCTATCTCGTTTTGAGTATGTCGTTTCGAGATGGCTGATGCGAAGAGGATTTCGCAACATCTATCCTCACCTGGGCGCCAGGCTCATGGCGGGGAACCCTGTTACTTTTGACACTATCCCTATCGGATCAACATTGAAGACAATGCCGCCATTGAAAAGGGGGATTTATGAAGAGCAGATTGGCTTTCCTCGTCGTTTTGGCGACGGTTGCTGTGGGCGCCATCTCATGTACTGCGCAAAAAGGCCCGGTTCGCGAGGCAGTGTCCTACAAAGACACTGCGAAGGAAGCCTACGTGTACGGTTTCCCGATGGTGATGAACTACGGCGTCATGCATGCATACTTCGTGGACCGCAACTCTGGCCAATTTAAGGCTCCGTTCAACCAGATTTTCAATGAAGCGCGTGTGTTCACACCAAAAGACACGGCCATCGTCACGCCGAACAGCGACACGCCATACTCATTTGTCGGACTCGACCTGCGGGCCGAGCCAATCGTGCTGTGCGTCCCCAAGATAGAGAAGACTCGATACTACGATGTGCAGCTCATAGACATGTACACCTTCAACTATGGCTACATCGGCAGCCGCACGACCGGCAATGACGCTGGTTGCTTCATGATCGCCGGCCCCGATTGGAAAGGGGATACACCTGCTGGAATCAAAAAGACTTTTCACTCGGAGACTCAGTTCGGTCTGGTAGGCTTCCGGACACAGCTTTTTGGACCCAAGGACATGCCGAATGTTGTGAAGGTGCAGGCGGGCTACAAAGTGCAACCGCTTTCGGCGTTCGCTCATCAGACAGCGCCACCAGCGGCCCCTGCGATTAATTTCCCACCTTTCACGAAAGATGACATGAAGACGCCGTTTGCTTCGTTCCTGAACTTCGTCCTTCAATTCTGCCCGCCCGTGGAAGAGGAGAAGCCTCTGCGGGCAAAATTCGCCACGATCGGCATCGAGGCTGGCAAGCCTTTCGATTTTGACAAGCTGCCCGATGCGCAAAAGGCGGAAATGGCTCTGGGGATCAAGGAAGGCTACGAAGCGATTGAAAAACGGAAAGACAACATCGGCAAAAATATCAACGGCTGGCTGGTCGGTTCAGCTCTAGGTGACCGTGCCTTTTTTCATGGCGATTGGCTGCAGCGTGCAGCGGGTGCGCTGGCGGGCATCTACGGCAACAGCGCGGAAGAGGCGGTGTACCCTCTGGCGAAGAACGACTCGGCTGGCCAAGCGCTGGATGGCAGCAAGCGCAATTACACGATTACCTTTGTGGCGAACCAGTTTCCTCCGGTGAATGCGTTCTGGTCCGTCACCATGTACGACGGCAAAACGCAACTCCTCATCGATAATCCAATCAATCGCTACCTCATCAATTCACCGATGCTGCCGGAGATGAAGAAAAACAAGGACGGTTCGGTGACGCTATATATCCAAAAGGACCCGCCGGCATCCGACAAGAAAGCCAACTGGCTCCCTGCGCCGAACGGTCCGATTTACATGGTGATGCGATTGTACTGGCCGAAGACGGAGCCGCCTTCAATTTTGCCTCCCGGCGCGGGCACGTGGCAACCGCCTGCCATCCAGGTCGTACAATAAAAAACACGCTCGATTTCACCACGACGGACAGGCGTGCATCGCGCTCCTCGGAGCGCGGGCAGAACCACGTCCAAACAGTCCTTGACGCAGCCGACATTGTTAGAGAATTTCTCAAGATCTATCCGAGAAGCGAAGATCCTAATTCTTTATGTCCATTTCGGGCAGCAGCAGCTGGGGCATTTTGACAGTGTCCAAGGCAGCCCCAAGTTCGAGAAGATGTCGCTGATCCAGTGAGGCTGCTAGGAAGCGCTGGTCGCCGTACTTTTAACTCACAAGCACTGGAACCTGAAGGAGGCCAGGACAATTCGATGAGAAATGTAATCTACGCAATTAACCTTACCCTGGACGGCTGCTGCGACCACACCAAAATGGTTCCCGATGAAGGAGATTTTGGCTACCACATACAACTCGTCCGAGATGCTGACATACTGGTCTATGGGCGTAAAACCTATCAATTGATGGTTCCTTATTGGCCTGATATCGCAAAAAGCCAGTCCGAGACAAAAGCGGATATCGAATTTGCTCAAACCTTTGTGTCCAAGAAGAAGGTTGTTTTTTCCCGCTCGTTGGCCAGCGCTGAAGATGAAAATACGAGAATTGTACGTACGAACCTTCGCGAGGAAATACTTAAACTGAAGCAAGAAGAGGGCAAAAATATTTTGGTCGGCGGTGTAGATGTTCCTGCACAACTAATGGAGCTTGGACTGATTGACGAATATCGTTTTGTCGTGATGCCAAGCATTGTTGGAGAAGGCAGACGATTGATGGAGGGCGTCAGGCTGCCCGAGAAATTGCAATTGAAACTGATTGAGTCAAAGGCGTTTAAATCAGGATGTGTTGCGCTTCGTTACTTGAAACGGTGAGAGAGAACCCTGCAAGGCTCGGCCGGCACTTGGCAGACTGGCGTTTTCGTGGCGCGGCGGTTGGAACGGACTTACGGGATGGTGTTGCACCGACCGGTTGAACCTGCAGTTCTCGCCAGGTGTTACTGGTTCTTTCGCGGTTGGACCCGAGCTGTTGAGGGCGGAACATGGCCCTTCAGACGCATGTAAAGGGCGAGGTTGCCGTAATGCTCGTTATTGTGGGTGATGTTGTACATCAGCACGGCGCCCCGGACGGTATCGGTGGACCCCGTACCGACGACGTGCGCAATCTGCATCGGCTGGGTGAAGTTAGCGTCGGTGGTCGCTGCGTACACCCTGTCGCAATAGATGAGCGAATCGTTCAACGCCTTGACGAGCGCAGCCTTGTCAGTGATTTGCTGGTAGTCAGCGGTCGCTGGCGACTTTTCGCCCGCAACTTGCGAGCAGAAGAAGAAGTTCGCATCGATCAGGTGACCGATAATCTGAGCGAAGGTCCGGACCTGCGGCGTGGGTCGAAAGGCGTATTCATCCGCGGGCATGTTCTCTGCCGTTTCCGCTAGATCTCGGCGAATCATAGCGTGCATCGCCTTGGCACTACCCGCCAGCGAGGGCGACAACTCATCGGGATAGCCGGCGTCCGTCGCTTGAGCGGAGGCCGCCGGCAAAGTCACATACGCAAAGACAAATGCCAACATAAGCAGACGCAGCATTGGGTGATCTCCCCTCACCGTGCGAATGGTTTTGGCCAGCACGGATCACTCACAAACCGCGACAACAGAGTCTTGTCAAGGCTAATCGCCAAACTCCTCATTAACGGCCATTTTGCCTATTTGTCGATCCCCTTGATCAGCGAACTCGTGTGATGTCCTGCACCCAGTTTGTCTCCCAGGTCTTGCCCTCGTCTGGCGAGGCCGCTTGTTCCCAGTGGCACGTTGTCGGAGTGATGTTGGACCAGAGGAAGCGCGCCCGAACTCGCTTTCCCTTGACCGTATCATCCCCATAGAAAGTACCCACGCCATTGTGGAAGCCTCCAATCATGGGCGGATCCAATGGTGCGGATGGTGTCCTGCTGTCGAGCCACCAGATTGACCACTGCTGGGTCTTCGCGTCGAAGGACCGCAGAGCGACACCGCGATAGGGAGCACCGGGAACGCTGAGCACTGTATCGTCCACATTGCTGTAACTCCCCATGAGAGGTTGATTCACCAACGTGCCTTCGAATTCAACCCAGTCGTGATTATTGGCGAGTCGCTGCTTCAGCCTTCGATGATGGGCCCGCCATTCACCAACCAGGAAGTCGAAGTCGTGAAGACCGGGGACTGCACTGTCTGTCTGATTCATCCCGGGGCCCGAATCCTGGTGCGATTGTGTGTTGAATCGACCAGGCGCTACCAGACACAGACTTAGCAGAGCGATCATGACTGGACGGTGATGAATACTCACGATGCCCCTTTTGAATTGCGGCGGTAGCCAATTCTCAACAATGCTTGAAGTCCATTTCGCCGATACGCGTTCCATCGTCCCCTCCGGAATCAGACTGAACTAGTGCCACCCTTTTAGACTCGGCTCGCGGTATTTGTATATACCCACTTTCCGTGGAACTCTCGATACCACTTTCGAACTGATGTATCGCGCAGGGAGAACTGCATTTGAAGCTTACAGCGGCAATCCGATCTTCTTTAGCAGGTTGGCCCAGCGGGGATCGGGGTGGAGGGAATCGAAGGTGGGGAAGCGGATGACGGCCAGCAGTTCATCGTCGTCATCGGAATAGGCACGATAGAGATACTCGAACGCCTTGTCGTGATCTCCCGCAGCCGCGTAAGCAACGGCGACGTTTGCGGGAACCGGACCGTGGGTGGTGCTCAGCATCTCCTTTATGAACCCTTGCGCGTCTGGAGCATAGGAGCCGGGATCCGCTCCGATTTTTTTGATTTCACTCACCGCGTCCGCAAAGCGGCCTTGCGTGGCATAGACCTGAGCCAGATAAAAATGCGCCGGGACGAAGGAAGGGTCCCGTTCGGTTACCTTGTTCATTTGGGCGATCGCCTCAGGAAAGCGGCGGGCCATCATCAGTGTCAATCCGTAGTTTACGTTCACGATTGGAGAGAGCGGGTCGAGCGAGAGCGCGATGTGAAACTCATCGAGAGCCTGGTCAATCCGGTTTTGCGGCACGAGGAAGAGGAAAGCATAAAAAGTAATGAGCGGTGGCGTCGTTCGGGTTCAACTCGATGGCCCGGCGAAACTCCTGCTCGGCCTCGTTCCACGTCGACTTTCTCGTCAATGCGACGGCGCGAGCCGTGTGTGCTTCGGGGAGCGAACTATCGAGCTCCAAGGCCTTTTGTGACGCCTGGTCCGCAAGCACAAGAGCTTGCTTCGGCGGGATCAATCGGCCATAGCCACTCGCGACGCTATAGCTATTCGCAAGACCGGTGTAGGCGAGCGCATAATTGGGGTCGGCCGCGATCGCCTGTTGAAACAGCGTGATACTTTTCAGCAAGCCCGCCGGCGTTCTTCCGTACCACATCTGGCGCCCTTCCAGGTACAACCGGTACGCTTCTGGATTGGTGGTGCCCGCGCTTCCGATTTTTTGTTGCGCTGCTCCGCTCAAATGAACTTGCAACTTGTTCGAAACGTCCCGCGTGATGTCGCTCTGCACCTGCGTAATGTCTGTGAGTTTGCGAGCGTAGTGCGACCCCCACAGTTCGCTTCCGTCGGCAGTGTTCACCAAGTCCGCTTGCACGCCCAATTCGTCGCCATGTTGCGTAATGCGCCCCATCAAAACCGCGCCCACATCCAGCGATTTGCCGATTGTCTGCGGGTCTTGCTGATCTGCCTTGAAACGGAAAACGGTGCTGCGCGCCATCACCTTTACATTGGGAAGTTGTGAAAGCGTGCCGATCAGGCTTTCTGTCAATCCGTCGCTCAAGTACTCGTTGTTCGGGTCGGCGGTGGCGTTAACGAAGGGCAGAACCGCAATAGATGTAATCTTGCCGCCGGTTCCCATGCCGCGCAGCAGATAGACTCCGGCGGCTGCGGCGGCAAGCAGCAGCACGGCCAGAGCGCCGACGATCCAATATTTGCGAGCAGCGTAAAGAGTTGGGGTGGCGGCGATGGATGAAGAACTCGCCGCAGCTGCGGCAACACTCGCGGAAATTTCGGCGTGCGTCGAGCGACCCGATTGCTGTTCGCGTTTCAGCCGCGCCAGATCGGTGCGCAAATCGGTGGCGCTCTGGTAGCGCAAAGTCCGGTCTTTTTCGAGAGTCTTTTCGAGGATGCGCTCCATTTCCGTCGGCAGTTCGGGATTCAATCGTGTGGCGGCCGTGGGAGCAGCATCGAGAATAGATTTGAAAATCACTCCGGACGTCTCGCCTCGAAACGGAAGCGCACCGGTGGCCATTTCATATAGAACGGCGCCGAAGGAGAACAAGTCGGTACGCGCGTCGATCTCTTTACCGCGAACCTGCTCGGGAGACATGTACGCGACTGTTCCCAAGGTGCTGCCCGGGCTGGTCAAATGTTCCGCGCTGGCACCAGCCGTCATATCTCTCGCGACAGTGGCACCCGAGGAGCCGGCGCCCGTAAAAGTGATCTTGGCCAAGCCAAAATCGAGAATCTTGGCGTGGCCTCGTTTGGTTACGAAAATGTTGGCCGGTTTGATGTCGCGATGGATGATTCCTTCCGCGTGGGCGGCTTCGAGAGCATCGGCGATTTCAATCGAGAGCGCGAGAAGGTCATCCGTGTCAATCGGTTTGCCGCTAATGCGGTGCTTCAGCGTCATGCCATCGAGATACTCCATCACGATGAACGGTTGACCCTCCTGCTGGCCGATTTCATGAATGGTGCAGATATTCGGATGGTTCAAAGCAGAAGCAGCGCGAGCTTCGCGACGAAAGCGTTCGAGGGCTTGCGGATCGCGCACGACGTCATCGGGAAGGAATTTCAGCGCGACGAAGCGGCCCAGTTCGGTGTCTTCCGCTTTGTAGACAACACCCATGCCTCCACCGCCCAATTTTTCGAGGATGCGATAGTGAGAGATCGTGCGGCCGATCGGCGACTGAGGTTCCGGCATGAGTGGAGATGTTCATCTTAGGATGCGTGTGGAGACAAGTCAACGAAGGCGGGCTGCGTATGTGCAAGGGTAGCTGTCACATTTTAGATTGCGAGGAGTAAACTTCTTGATCCTTGAGTGATATCCCCAACATCGGCGTCGTGATTGGCGAAACACCTCCCGGGCGAGAGTTGGCAAGCAATGCGCCTGCGCAGGTGCTGTTTGCGAGCCTCGTTGGAACCACGATCGAGTTTTTTGATTTTTACATCTACGCGACCGCGGCGGTGCTCGTCTTTCCTCGGTTGTTCTTTCCCGCGTCTGATCCGGCATCAGCGACGCTCGCCTCGCTTGCGACGTTTGCAATTGCGTTTTTCGCCCGACCCTTTGGTTCGGCGCTATTTGGCCACTTTGGCGATCGCGTTGGCCGCAAGGCCACGTTGGTCGCGGCACTGCTGACGATGGGCGTTTCGACCGTGTCGATCGGCGTTCTTCCAACTTACAAGAGCATAGGCGTGGCTGCGCCGCTAATACTTGCGCTGTGCCGTATGGGCCAGGGACTTGGGCTTGGGGGAGAGTGGGGCGGCGCGGTATTGCTCGCGGTAGAGAATGCGCCGCCGGGCAGACGGGCGTGGTACGGCATGTTTCCGCAACTCGGAGCGCCGATCGGGTTCCTTTTCTCCGGCGGTGTGTTTCTCGCGCTTTCGAAATGGCTCACGAACGATCAGTTTTTCTCTTACGGTTGGCGGATTCCGTTTCTTGCGAGTTCTGTCCTGGTGATTGTTGGCCTTTACGTCAGGCTGACAATTGCTGAGACTCCCGCGTT
>Ga0210394_10000974_pt1 | contig 49991 bp, 80 predicted proteins | sample IncBWC12MmetaG_FD_160121 | JGI IMG/M metagenome (GOLD analysis project Ga0210394, IMG submission 160121) | Forest soil microbial communities from Barre Woods Harvard Forest LTER site, Petersham, Massachusetts, United States - Inc-BW-C-12-M | ecosystem: Environmental > Terrestrial > Soil >...
AATATGCTTGTACATAGTACGCATCTCAAATTTTAACTGTGCGATATCAAGTTGCGAGGGTTCTATCATCGTTTCCGCCTTTGTTCTGCTGTTTTCTTTTTGTGGCAAATTTTGCATATAGCTCTCTGTGGTCCATAGAACATTCGATCTATGAAACTTACTACTTCGCGCCAACTCACAAGAGTACCAAGTGGAGGTTCGTGATCCACCTCGGCCATTTGAATTGGCCAAGGTCGTTGACAAATCGGACAATCAAACATTATTTCATCGTTGTGGGATGAATCAATATGAAGTTTATAAGTGGCGGCTTTAAGAACTGCCCGCCGTTCCACTGATCGGCTCCATATAAGCCTGATTGCCGATCTTAGCTTTGTCTCAAGCGTCTTAGGCTTTTTGGCCATAATACCTTATGCAAAAATCCTGAAATTTACATAATGCTTCATTCATATGAAGTGTTAGCGGTGATTCGCTTGTAGCGATATACTCTTTGTTTGCCGCCCACATAGCGCGGCCCATATCATCAATGATTAGGTCAAGTTCTGCGTCCATTCGCTGTTGTTCCCTAGACTTTCGCATCATTCCAATTACCCCCATATCCAACCTCGGCCTTTAACCGCAATTCGGGCATCCAACTCGGTGCCTGTTCCATCGCATATTTTAAACGAGAAACCCCTGTAGGACCGTCCATAGAAACTGCTAAAATTTCGTCATGCACTTGACCCACGCATTGAATGCCCATAGCCTCAGCCCTATCAATGGCCAATTTGCACAATTCACCCGCTAATGCTTGGCATATATTCTCAATCATCTTACCGCCATAAAGCTTTGTGGGCTCCGCAACATAGACTTTATGATAAACGTCATACACCCATTCATCATTCTCCAATCGTAGGTTTGGGTACTGTATGGTTAAGCCGGACGGCAAAACAAGCATGTTGCGCTTTACCTTTATGAAAGGCGCAAACCATAAGCACGATATCTTCCCCCCAGATATAAGCGGTAAAAGATTGTGGGCCTGCGCCCATAGCTTTGGGACATTGAAATAAGTGCTCCGGTACAAGTTCACTGTCTTCCACGCTTCCTCCTCACTTATATCAATACCCATTTGCGATTTAACGGTAGCCTTGAACTTCTTCGCGCCCATATTATAACCCAGGCCAAGAATCGAACACTTTCCAAACTGCCGCTCTATTTTATCCGCTTTTGTAATCTTTCGTCCATACTTCAAAGAGGCAAAATCGGAATAGATATCTTCATCATTTATGATCTTACCCATAAGTTTAGGTTCTTTAGCGAGCCATGCCAATAACCGAAGTTCAATGGCGGCAAAATCCCCCACGATAAGTTTATATCCTTCAGGAGCGCATATAGCAGTACGAAGAAAGCTATTACGAGTGAAATTCTGAGGATTACCCCCTGCACCGCTTCCCCCCGAATACCTATGCGTCTGTACTGCTCCCGAAAAGCCGACATCAAAAGGGAAAAGGCCAGTCTTTGCAACCGCCAAAAGGCTTTCACCCCTAGTTTCCAGGAGATTGCTTTTACTGGCAATTCTGGCCGCGTATAAAAGAGGTGCCCGTTCCTGAAGTCTCGCCAAACCTTCGTCGGTTTTTGCGAACGCCGGTATAAGCCGTCCAGTTCTGGCGGATTGCTTGGTAGGAACGGCAATATTTTTAGAGGTGAGGTATTCCGCGAATTTTTTATTGCTGCTAAGCGTAGTTCTTTCAACACCGCTTTTTCTGATAGTTTCTTCGCGCCTCTTTTTTTCATTTTGCACCCCTTCGGATAATACACATTCGTCAAGCAAAAGTTTGGGTTCGACGAATGCGCGTATTGTCCAGTCCATAGTGGACAACTGGCTTTGCGGGAATTGTGGCGTAAGTTTTTCATAAATCTCCTTACAAATGTCCACATCATTCTTACAGTATTCGCCAAGAGCGGCTAATTGCTCCGCCGAAGGCTTTAATATGCCTTCACATGATATCTCACCCTTAGCCTGTAATCCGAGGTATTCTGCAAGGCGTTTAAGTGAATATCCCGACACATTTTCCCCTAACACAGCCTTAGCTAGCCCTACTGTATCCATCCATGCGAAGGGCTTCACTCCAAATCGCCAAGCGAGAATAGCACCATCAAACTTGACTTCATGTGCCACTATTACTACATTACTCCAATCCACGGTGCCTATCCATGCTTCAATCATATGCATACCAGTCAACAGATGCGTTTTATCGTCATCCAAGAAACGATAAGCCATGCAATGCGGCCAGAAGCGATGATCCCGCACATGCTCGGTAACACTCATTGAGCGAAGATCGTAGCCAATCTTGCGATCATAGAAAGTCTCGAAATCCACTACAACAATGCGCTTGCCTTCGTAAGTTAGAATGGCAACTCTCCTGTTCCTTTGCATGAGCGACAAACATTCTCTTTTATTTGTGCCTTGAGTTTTTCTGCGACCATTTCCGCTCCCGCAAGATTGAAGGCCACGGCAACACAATGGTCCTCGCTTTTATCTCCTTCCAAATATTGAAAAAGATGTCGAATCGCGCTTGCGCGAAAACGGGTAAGTTCTTCTTCTGTCGCTGCTTTGCGCCAATTCTCTTCGCCATATTTTTTTGCACCCCTCGCCATTAATTCAGCCCATCGCTTTAGGAATGGTCTATCAATAAGATCATAACGCGGCTTGTCATCTTGTGTATCTCTTCGCATACCTGTACTAAATTCTTCGCGTTTACCACTATCCTTGGTTTCAAATGCCATATTATTCTCCTTCTTTATCAACTTGTGTTTTAACAATCATCCCATATACCCACATAACAAATGCTAATACCGCAAAGAGGATAAAATGCTTATCACCACTAGATGCCAATATGGTAGAAATCATAAAATCTATTGCGGATAGCAGATAACAGAGTTTATATAGTGTCGATGCTGGTATAAACTGTTCCATTTGCCCTCTCCTTTTTATCCTCATATGGACTTGCCACTTTCCTGTAAAGCTCAAGTTTAGCACATTCTAATGCACCGATAGCGGCATTAATGCTCGTATAGCTAACGCCTGACATGATTAGGAAAGAATCCACAAGCTTTGTTATGAGATAGTTAAGTTCTCCTGGTTTTGTCGGTTTTCGTCCCTCTCCTAAACTTGCACGAATTCCCGCTTCTAAATATGGCATTAGCTTATCCTCCCTTCATCAATCCAGCCCCATGTAACATCATGCTTTTCCATTATTTTTCGGAGCAGACGTAATGCCGTCAATTCGTCGAGAGTTGTAAGTACACAATCTGAATTATCAATCACGCGATACACCTTCATTTTGCTCTCCTTTCCAAATAGTATTTTACAGACTTAATATTTAATCCTAATTGTGCGCCAATATGCACTTCTAAGTTAGCCCCTCTTGACCGTTCCCATCCCGAAAGAACTGCTATCCCATCACAGTGAATTAACCTAGCGATATCGCGTTTTAGACAGGCTTCCCACGTACCTTCGGGCAAATCAACATCTAATTCAGCGGGACTCACTACTTCGTAACCCTTTCGCCGCAATCTACTAGTTGCTATGGCAAATGCGGGGAAATTTTTTTCGGGAATACCCGTCATAGGTCCAGCTACATATAATTTCATGCCTCTACCTCCCCTTTTTACTTTCTAATGCCGCTTTGATTTTGGCAATAGGCCAGTCACTATTTACGCATTCCGATGCATAGGTTGTGGCTATACAGGTATTTTTAGGATCATCGGTATATGATCGAAGCCCGATTACTTTATCTGGAACAACCCAAAGTTGTGATCCGACTTGAACAAGGACAATAAAAAATAGTTTAGAAGTTGTCATTATGCTTCTACCTCTTCGTTTTCATAATCGTCCCAGTCGAAACATTCTGAGTGCACTATCTCGATACACTTAGACGGATGCTCAATGGCATAATTTACATTGCTATTTATCATTTTATATTTAGCCACCATAATGGCTACTACATTATCGCCATCTTTAAGAGGATAATCGCAGATAGGGCAAATTTTCATCATTTTGGCATTTTCCCAAGCAAGTGGCGATAATACCAAGGAACTTCTGCCTCATCATAAACTAACGGAATAACAATATCGCCGATTAGGTTATGCTGATGCGAACTAAGTTGCCTGATTTCTTTTTCTAGTTGCATAACTCTCCTGCCTAGACCCTCAATTACGTCGGCGAGTTTCTCTACTCTTTGTTCGGTTGTTTTTTCTTCCCAATAAAGTTCTCTTTGAGCTTGCATCGAATTGTCCATTATTCTGCCCCCTAATCCCACAAGTCTAAGAAATGTTTGGCAAACATTTTCAATCCCTTGTCCATCTTGCGCTTTAACGGTTTATAATCTTCAAATACTAAATTATCCATCTCTTTTACTGCTACAAATCCTTCTCTCATAAGACGAAGTCTTGTAGCCCATCCATTCGGTGTCATGCCTATTGGCGTACCGTGTTTTGTGCGCTCTAACTGTTTTAAAGCATCTGGCATCCATCCCGACAAGTAAGAGGCCAAATCCCATACATCGCTATCTGAGTATCCCCGATATCCGCGCTGAATGAACCATTTAGCATGGTCATATAGAGCTATCAGATACTTTTGAGGCTGATATAAATAGGCGGCATAGTTATAATCGCCCAAGGGTGGTGAATATTTGGTCATCCATTTTGGGACAATATTGAAGTATAATTTGTGCCAGTATATACTGCCATCATTCAAGCGATACTTTTTAGGGATCATTTGTCCATCTAGTTCTCGTTTCATATCATTCCCCTTTCATCATCCACTTCTTAAATTCTAACCAACAGATATCACAACAGCCTTTCCAGTTTCGACGGCTACACCATATACATAATCTAATCATTTTAAACCCATCAACCGCTCAAACGCTTCCCGCGCTTGTGCGGGGACAACGGCATTGCCCAAGGCTTGCAAGCGGTCCACCCGCCTGGGTACCCCATCAACCACTCTACCCACGTTGGGTTCAGATAGCCACCAATCGTTTCTGGGTGGCGTTCGCCCATTGCTCCTACTGTCATCTTCCCATGTGTCCCCGCTTTCTCCGACGGTGCTAATGCTCGTATTTTCTTGTGCGCCTGACTCGCGGCTGGTGTAGGCCATAGACTTTCGAATACTGCCTCTTCCAAATTTCCCTTTGGGTTCGCTATATGCGACACTACTATCATTGATGCTGATGCCGCTATTTTGCTTGCGCGTGGTGTGGGCCAAGAGAAACCATCTTTCTCTTTTGTGATTCGCTCCCACATCCGCAGCGGATAGCATACACCATCTACAGTCATACCCGATGGAGGTAAGTTCGCGGAGAACGATTCCCAAACCTCGTCGTCGTATTGCGGAGACATTTTCAAGGAATATGAAACTGGGCTTGACTTCTTCGGCCAAGCGCAATATCTGGAAGAAAAGGCCGCTTCGCTTTCCGCCCAAGCCTTTTCCGCGTCCTGCACAAGAAATATCTTGGCATGGGAAGCCGCCATATATAATGTCAACTTGTGGGAGCATGGCTCCACGAAGAGTGAGTACGTCATCCCAAATTGGTGCGAGAGGTAAGTCCCCTGAGTGCATCCTAGAGAGCAACACACCTCTGGCATAGGGCTCAATTTCACAATAGGCAATCGGCCTAACGTAACCCTCCAAGGCTTTAGTGATTCCACCGATTCCCGAGAATAAATCAAGTCCACGCATGAAAGATAAGTCCACATTAGTCATTCAACGCCCGCACTTCAATCCCGTTGTTAACATCTTTCACGGTCGCATAAAAGCTCTTGTGTGCCGACGCAAGGGTACTCTTCGTGTGCCACACAATGCTTGTTCCTGCTTCCACTTTCCGCACAGTTAAACAAAACTCTGCCGCCGCGCCTATGCCCACACTTCCGGCCATCGTGCCCATGTGTGGCTCACCTTGTGGTTCTCCACCGGGATAAGCATTTTTGTTTTCGTGGTTAATAAATAGGAACGCACATCCCGCTTCATCTCTCAAAGCCTTGATTTTATTCAGCACTTGTTGAATCGCCATACGGTCATTCTCTGGCGAATTATGAAATGTGGCGAACGAATCCACAATCACTAAATCTGGCCGGTTCGCCAGCAGTTCCCGTCTGAATGCTTGGAACGATTCCTCTAAGTCGAGCCGTATGGTCGTTCCACACTTGATAGATAATTTGCCGCGTAGATCGGCTTTCGTCAAGCCCTTGGCCGCAATCAATGCACCAAAACGCCGCTGGGTCTCGCCTTTGAACCGCTCTTGATCTATAAATAGCACTCGCATCGGAGTAACAGAAAATCGACCCAACCATAAGCCGGAAGTTCTTACACACTCTATGGCTAGGTCCATCGCTAGCCACGTTTTTAATGTTTCCGGCAATCCAACGACGAATCCTATTGACTTTTTTGCGATAAATGGCTTGCATACCCAGTCCACCTCTGTTATTTCGTTTAGAAATTGTTCAATATCTTCCGTATGACTTGACATTGTAGCTGTCGGCTGATAGCGTTGCCAAATCTCTTGCACCTTTGCTTCAAGTCCATCAAATGGCCTTCCATCCACAAGAGCGAAGGGTCGAAGCAGTTTAACAGTGTCAGACTCAGTAAAGCCATGACTCCTAAACTTACCGAGCACACTAACCAATGTATTATGAACATGACCATTTTTTAACTCCTCTAACGCGGCGGCCATCCACCCATCGGGCTTGCGGATTGTGCTAATCCCAATTTTTTGTGAGTCGGCATTGGGTATTATTGCAAATACAGACGGTAACGGGCTTAGGTTTATTCGTTTTAGGGGTTGCCCTTGCCACGTGTACCGTTTTCCGTTTGGGTGTAGAGAAGGAGGTACTATGACATATCCTCCTACTCCTCTCGTATCCATACCAGGGGCAAGCCGTTTCACAGAGTTCTTCAATTTCCCTTCCGAATCTCTGTAGAAAAGCTGCTTGCCATTTCCCGTTAGGGCACAAATGTTTGACGATAGCCTTAAACGACTTCCTGATGCTATCCCCTCTTGCCCGTCCAAATCTACTACCGCAAGGCCGCTTTTGTCCCCCGTCGCCATTCCTATATTCGCATTTGGACATTTTGTCCACCATTCCTTTATAGTATTTGCATCAGTCGTAGCATCAAGGCAGCCGTTGGGCGCAAGTGAGCCTAATGGCTGTTTATCTCCCGGTTTGCAAGGAAACACAGCAAAGCCATCAGCGGCATACTTGAGTGCAAAATTCATCATTTTCCACCTAAATCTTTCCAGGCTTCACGTTCACGACAAAATTTACAGCAGCATTTACGAATACGCTTTACCTTAATAGCCATAGGATTAATCTTTCAACAATCGCATCGAATAGATTAGACATATTTCTTTCCCTCTAGCGGCTTGCAATCTTTCGTAGGATGCAAATCGCATAGCTTCACTAATACATCTTGCGCTGACGCTTTAGCCTTGTTCCATCCGGCAAGATGTTCTAGCAATTTATTGATCCGCCGTGCTACCTTGCGGCTTTCCCGAATACATATCTTTAGTTGTTTAACAGCCTGATGTTTCTTCGTTTGTGGTTTCTTCATTCGATACTCCTTCAAACTGTTTCTTTAACAACAGCTCTTTATACCATTCTGGTAAGCCACGTATTATTCCCCGCGAAATCTTGGGCCACGCAAATGCGAATAGCTTTTCCTTAATCTCTTCTTCGCATTCGCGCTTTATATCTGCTGGAACTTCTTTGATTAGTGCGGCAATATCCTGTGGTGAATCAGTTATTAATCCCTTCTCTGCAAGATGTTGGATAGCCTTTTGCCAACGCGCCTGTGTATTGTATTCTGCTCCAAGATTGGCAATCATATCTCCCGTAGTAGGATTTTCGGTTTTCCACACATGAGCATGGGTCTCTTTAAAGGCTTCACTTACAAACTTGCCCATAAGCACTTCCTTATCTTTACCAAAAAGATTATAGAACACAGGTTTAATGACAATGCCCTCAATCTTTTGTCCACCGAGAACACTATCTTGCAGAAGAAATGACCGGACAAAAGCACCACCCGCCATAATCCCCTCCCATAACAAAGGAACTGTTTCCAGTCCTATACGATTAGCTTCCATCTGTTTAGCGGAATAGTTTAAAAATCGACATTCACTTATCTCAATATCAAATACAATAAGATGCTGCGCAGGTGCGCGATTATAAGCAAGTACATTATGCTTGGGCTTTGCTAAGTATTCACAGCGATAAGTCCAGCCTGGGTGAAGATCATTTCTCAATCGCTTTACTGTTTCCACGGCTTTAGTGAACATTTTCTCTGGTGCCTCTACTACCATCTCGCAACCTTTCGAGCGCACTCGTAATTCGCCTTCTTCAGTTAAGCAAAATGAAAACTGTGAGCCATCTATCTTCTCTTCCACATATACGGGTCCCTTTAATAAGTCTGTAAGCGCGGCATGACCAAGATTATAAATGGATGAGTAACTATGCCAACTGGACATTTGCTTTCCTCTCTATTTCATCAAATATTCCGCGCAATTTCAAGAATTTATTGAATACGCGCTTACCCAATTTAAATGTTTTTGTGGTGAGTTTGTAATCTGGTTTATCCTTGCTCACATGCACAATCATCCCTTGTTTAATTTTACTGCCCATCATCTCATTATAAGCAAACGCATACGCGGCAAGCTGTAGGTCCATTTCAGGATATATTCTTGCCCCTGTTTTCCAATCCAATACCATAGGAACTTTTTCTAGCCGCCCTATAGCATCGAATGTGCCACTATAAAGATGCACCTTACTTATTACTTTCATTTCGGTATGGTCAATAATTCCATTGACACTTTGGGCCCAGCTTATCCAAGACTGAACCATACCATGGATACGGGGCAAACAGGAAGGATATTTTAACGCTCTGTGGTCTGGTACTCTATTGTCTAGCCAAGCCTCTACACAATCATGGAAAGTCGTACCAATAGCGGCGGCGATTTCCATTTTACGTGTTGCGCGTTCTCCCCACTTCTCGCGCCACGCATTCAGCCATGGCGCGGGTTTCGACGAGATTATCGTAGAAACACTTGGAAACCATACTCCATCTATGAATGTTTCACTATGCGACATTAGGCCCTATGCACATATTCGTATCCGGCATCGGCGGCTTGCTCAACAAGTTTAAGATAATCCTGTAGCGTATTCCCCGTGTTCAACTGCAACAAACCAACACTATGCATACACGCTTGCCACACTCCGGCCCGACTAATACGATCATCTTTGTCGGCCCAATCTTTTTTACTCATTGTTTCACTACTTGCCAATTTACTCACCGCTTTTTTTACACTGGCGACACGTTCCGTTTGCGCGGGTGTCGGTGATTCTTGTTTTGGTGCTTCTACAACTGGTGCGGATGACTTCGATTTAAGTAGTGGCATAATATCTCCTATTCGACTGTGACATTAAAAACATGTGCCGGTTGACCTTTCCCCGTTTTCTTTGTTCCACCATACGTGATAGTGACAGTCTCACCAATCGCCACTTGAGCAAGCTGCCGCGCTAAACGCGTAGGCGCAAAGGCATCAACCGTACTTCCCTCTTCCGGCTGTACTTCTTTTCTATCCTTTCCGAGAAAGAACTTACATGAAGCATCCAACACTTTGAAACTGTAGACAGGACGCGGCCCATACTGTGTTTTCACATCCCGCCTACTTGCAACAACACCCTTTAGCATTGCACCTTGTACTTTTAAATCGGCGGTGGGGTTAAACTCTCCGCCTTCGCCGTTCGTGTCTGCAATTACTCGTCCCATGTTATTCACTCTCCTTTTTGAAATTATGAAACAGTTCTTTTAAGTCCGTATGCCATATATTACCATAGCGATATTTTCTAATCTGTGGACAGACTTTACTATTCTCTGTACAGGCATTACCGTAATCAAAGCCTACTATCTTCACTGTATCTCCTTTACATAAATCTGCACCAAAAGGATGATCTTTTAACACTATAAGGGTATCACCTTTACGAAGTGTAATAGTTTTCATATTTCTCCTTTAAAATAATCGCACGGCTAGAACAACGCCAGCGTATTTGTTAGACTGATACACTATACCGCCTTGTAGGTTACCTTTGAAATTGTATGTTACTTTTGCAAATACAATAGGTGGATACATTCCGATTTGATCTGCTATTCCAATTCCTAAATCTAGTCTCTTCCAGTATAATCCATCCATACCTGCACCTAATCGTACATGATCTGAGCCCAGTAGTCCTAAGAATGCGTGATGCTCAAACCCAAACTGCGGAGATGTTACTTTAACTGTACCATTCTTTAATACGTCGATTGTCGATGTTCTATCTGGTAGAGTTTCAATTATGCGCTTTCCACCAGGACGAAGTATAACTAGTTGATGTGTGTCTGGATTTACTGTTATTTGTTCTGCGTCATTTGACGGCAAAACGGTGGATACTGATGATTTAGGACCATCAGCGGCAGTTCGCTTGCATCTCCCTAAACCAAATGCCATACCCAAGACGGCAAGAGCCAAAAAGATTTTGTATCTAAGTTTCATTGCATCCTCCGCACGGCTACAAAAAATACACTGGCGATAAGAGCATAGCCGTAACACCATGGCTGCGGAGCTACCCAAGCCGCCGAAGTAAGGGCACCGGCGATCATAGCCAAGAAAGTTATCATAGTTTGGGTGTCCCTGTATTACTATAAGCGAAGCTCGCTATAGTAGTGCCCCATACCCCCGCCTCAGCCAAATTCATCGGTGGTAAATGAAATAATGGCGCAAGTAAACGAATGATAAAAACTATACCAAATAAATCTACCCATGTTCCGCCGTCTAATGATTTCATACTCTCCCCCGGCTAATTGCCTGTTCACAGAAACTAGTTAGGAATTTCACCGCTCTATTCTTATACATTTGCACAGCACTCTTACTGATATTAAGAATCTCCGCTGCTTCGGCAAATGATTTATCTTCCCGCATAGTCAACAAATACACTTCGCGTTGCCGTCCTTGTAAATGCTCTATGGCCTCTCCAAGTATAAGCTGAGGTGTGGAAGGAATACCGTACTCTGTTTCGGGCAACACATCAGGATTGGCCTGGGCTTGTTCTTGCATGTTTAACTTTCCTACATGCTCCCAATAAGGTGAATGTTCCCCACTAGACGAATCTTTATGTGACTCAATTTGTCTAATCTTCTGAAGCTTTGTTCTCTTTTTCATATGTCTCCCTATACTCTGTAGGCTTAAACTAGCTAAACGTATAACACCTTCATTGGAATTGTTATTCTCCTTGTCCTTCTGCAAGCGATTTTCGTTCTAAACGTGCAGCTTTTTTACGTGCTTTAGCTATCTTTTTGTTAAATATAAATACATCACGGCGCATATGTTTACGGGCCACGCGTGATTTTGTCGTAACACATTTGCCATAAGCTTTATACATGATTATTTCTCCTTTTGCACGGTAACTAACTCAGATATATATATCCCTTTTAATCGTTCTTCTGCGGTAATTTTACAATCATCTATATTGCCGTAAAGCCCCGACACGTCGCCGCGAAGCCCCGACACGTTACCGCTAAGCCTCGATACGTCGCCGCTAAGCCCCGACACGTAGCCGCTAAGCCCCGACACGTCGCCGCTAAGCCCCGACACGTCGCCGCTAAGCCCCGACACGTCGCCGTTAAGCTTTGATTTAAACAGTTTTCTTATCATATTATTCCTCCTTAGCGATTTTTGTTTTAGATGGTGGCTGTACTAGCCACACTTTAAGATGCCTCACACCGAATTTTTTCTCCTCCGCATATGTGTACACAAATACATCCACACGTTTTTTATGGCGACGATGCATACAATCATTGACCAAGCGATAACCAAACCCATCAATATACACGCAATCGCCGTAATGTATAATCCCGCTATCCAAGAAGTCTTGACTAATCGCCACACCCAATTCAGAAACGTTGTCATCATTTGCCGTTCTGCAATGCTCTCGACTTGTGCATTCCGGCTTTGTTTGTTCTGGTACGGGCCTGTATGACGTACATGTAAGAATTCCCAATAGAATTAAGTGTACTTGCATGTAACCTCCTTTGCATCAATAATCCCTCCAACATTCGCGTTTACAATCTCGCTCGCATATCCTGATATCTACTTTGATACCTGAATAAAAACATTCGGGACACGGAACATAATTATAGTCACTAGTATGTACATCTTCTTTGTAGACACTATTTTCCCATAGAATACTTCCCCATCTGTCTACAAAGAACTTTATACAGCATTCAGGAATAAGGGAATGTCTACCGAAGGCAATGTCTCTTTCCCTACTCATTTTCATCTTCATAGATGCTTTCTACTTCATCCGCGTCATCCATACCATAATCTTTCTCGTAAGTATACCAATAATCTGACTGTGCTGCATCTATCAAAGCTTTGTCTATACATGGTCCCACATTTGACATAAACTCCTTTTCAGTGAACCTAGACTCTAGCCGCGCTAATATATCGTTATTATTATAGAAACGTATGCCGTTTAATGTATCAGAAGGCAGTTTTATCATTACGCGGCTTCGGTCTATGGCTAGATTAAATAAGTGTACTGCATCCCGTGAAAATCTTTCTCTATCCATTGCCCATCCGCTTGATACTTTAAATGTTTCGTTCATTTTAATCTCCTCATACATTCTCGGCATAAAGTTTGACCTGTATCATTGTTATATCCATGCCATACGCTCCCTATCTGATCCTCTAAACATTGTCCACAGAAGTACATCAGCTTAGCATCCATGATTCTCCTCGTATTGAATTATTTGCTCTCCACAGTCTAAACATATATATGTAGTCATGCCTTCCGTATTCTGTCGAAATTCTAGGCGGTGATTTCCATTTTCGCACATATTAACCCCCTAAACTCATAACCGCTATGCCCAACGCCATTATCACTAACAACCGCACTATCCATAATCCTACCTTCCACCCGTTCATCCGATTATTGCTCCCTCTTTTTGTTTTGCTTCCCAAGCTCGTACTATACGAAATTTTTCTATAGGGTCCATACGTTTATACTCTCTTTGTTTTAGTTCCTTCGGTTTAACTAACAATGTTAATATGTCGCTTACTCCTATTTCTATTTCCTGTTCTTTTTGTTTGTGCGTCACCCCATGTGATAGACTCAAATGAGCATGATAGTCTACCCAGTTAGCAAATATTTCTCTGCATATTGGACATAAATTCATGATAGAACCTCTTCTAGAATACCTTCTGGCGCAATGCGAAGGTTTGGTAAACCATGAGCCGCGCAAAAGTAGATTGGCCCAAATGTGGGCAATCGCAACACCACATCTGCTGAATGTGTACAATCCATTTTATAACAATCAGGTTTAAACATTAAATTATCCTCCATTGTTTTAACCCCTCTATGGATAAATCACTTCCATAGTTAGGATGTGTAGCCGGCCCCATAATCCGCCAAAACTTTACTAATGTCCCATCTGGAAAACCTTGATTAAATGTGCGCTTAAGCTTTACAGGGCCTATAGCCCCTTGGTTGACAATTCTAGCCCCTAAGAGTACAGATTGTACCTCCATGACCTCTTCTGGCACACACAAGGCGGCTAGCCTATCACCATTTAATACACGTGTTGTAAGGCTCATGTTAGGCCACCTCCTTAGTACGTCGTACATGGGCTATTTCATTAAAATTTCCGATTTGATAGCCATGCCAAACAGAGTTATCAAAGTTAAACCAAAAATCGAAACGATTGCCACCGAAATTATGCCGCGATTTACGAACACCATAAACATTAAATGATAATGTTCCAGGCCAATTGGTAACTTTTCCATTTACATAATAAAGGGTGTATTGTCCGTTTTTAATCATCGTTTGTGCATCCTCTTTCCCACAACAATCGAAACAAAATATTTGACCATCAGCATTTTTGCCGTATCCTGTAGTAATGTCATCGTGGTATACCGTTTTAAATCTGCAATTTGTACATACAATATTTGATATGGTCATATTATTTCACTCCTTTAGGAGAGATATCCCCCGCAATGAGATTGTCAAAGAACTCTTGCGGCTTTTCACTTGCCACTTTACCATAACCCCCTAACCATTGATTAATATGGCAGCTTGTGGTAGTGCTCCAATGCTTCGCTGTTCGATAGAATACAAAGCCTAAGCCTTCGTCGATCATTACAGCGACGGGAGTCTTATAGCTGAAAAGTATGTCCATTCCATCCATCGATAGCATTGTCATGTTCGCTTTGATTTGTGATAATTTCACGGTTTGGCTCCTTTTAAGTAATCAATTAAGTTTAGAAGTATATTTGTATCGTCGAAACAAAGCCCTAAAGCTCTATTGCAACGAACACAAAGCAATCCCCTAATCTTTCCAGTGATATGATCGTGGTCTACGCATAATGCTTTTTTAAATTCACTTTCGTGTTTCTGGCATCCCGCGCAACGCCCATTCTGAAGCACTAAGATTTCTTCGTACTGACTTAATGTGATACCATAATTATACTGAAGATTGCCATTTTGATAGGCTCGAATCTTCGCTCGATTCGTTAGATAATAAACCCGTAACGTGTCTTTTTTATTTCGATTCATAATTCAGTATACCCCCAAAACGCCCGCTTGTCAAGTAAAATATTTGTAACATTATTGATCTAATTCTTTTCTAAGATAGTTATGCCACCGTTCTAATCGTTTTGTAGCTTGTTCGCATAGGCCATCTTGATGTATACCCCCCGGTGTATTATTGGCACCGAATGGCATCTTATCGCACGACTTACCATGATTGCGGGATATATGGTCACAATCAAGCGGATAGCGATCTGCTACGCTGCACGATACACTACCGTCCCTGTTTGTATGCCAATTAGATTTAATCAATGTCCCGTCATCGTTTGTCACGCATTGCTTTTTGGGATTCCATTTCATGCTACCACCTCTACAGTGTAAAGTCTGCCAAACATTGATAGATAATCCGTGTTGCCAAACCCCGTCTCGTAATGTCCCTGAAAGTCTTTGATATACTGCGGATGCAGCCGCGCAGGACCAAATGAGCCGCGTTTGACTCGTAAGCCTTGTGCTTTTAGCTCTTTCGCTTTAGCGTCTCTATTCGCTTTGTTTTGATACGTTTCTGAGATATTCATTGTTTATTTTACCTCCGTGCTACAGTATAACCCCCACGTTCAAGTTTGTCAAGACCCAAAAGGCTACTACTATATCAGATATAGCAAAAACGCTCATATTTATTTTGAGTGTACCTATTAGACCCATACTCGCTTGTTATACATTTTGGCATTATGAGGCCATATAGTATAGAGAGCCTATCCTACCCGGATATCCTCTCTATTTTATTTGCGATAGCGATGAAGATACGGCGAGACTGGCGGCTGACACGCTGGATAGGCCACAAGCGATGAGCTTGGTACATTTTGTAAATGCTACCCATGGGGTAGTGGTCTTGTTACGACCGAGCGAAGCTAGTTAGCTAATCAATAGTTCTTTTTCTTTACTAGTTAACTAGTGAATGGGAGCGAGGGAGCATAGATGATTAAGACTATTTACCGCTTAGGGTATAAAGAGCTTAAAAGCAGAAAACGTAGAACCTTAACAGGCCACTATGCATATGATAAGCTTACTAGTGAAAAAGCATATAGAATTAAAGCATTATATGCACTAAAGAATTGGAAGCAGCGTAAGATCACTTACCAATAGTCATAGCTTCGCTATATTGATCTATTAAATGATTATAAGTCATCTATTCGAGAATCGGGAGTGTATGGCGTGGAAATAATGCCTATAGAATCTAGGTCAGGCACTACACCCCACAAGCCCGGCGTACGCTATAATACCGCGAATATTCATTCTAAGCAACCTAGCGGTATTGCCAATCGTCTACGTGCACACGGTATAGACTGGATAGCATCATTTGGTATGGCTATTCAGAAGAATGATAAAGTATTATTAAGTTTATGGCTACGCCTATTGCCCTATCTCATTGTCACGCAAGGTCATAGGCGTGTTAAGAAATTTAAAGGACACGCTAGCAAAGCCGCGATAGCCGCATTAGAAGATTTGGAGGGGAGATAATGCCGACAAAGCTTTACACTTGGGTACGCAATCTATTTGATAGGTCACCTATCCATTTAGCGATTGTTAGACGCTATAGAGATGCCAATTACAATTATGTAGGCGAATTGTATATGTATCTAGAAAGTAAGAGACCGATATACAATATGATTGGGGTATCACTTGATAGCTTTACACTAGATGAAAGCTATGCTATGCAATTGTGGAATCCTCGTACTATGCTAGATTTGGATCATGACTTCTTAGCTCCATTGCCGCCTAACACAATGCGTGTAGGTGCAGCTGATCCGAAAGACAATGACAGTGTACGAGCGATGATACGCAAGCTGAATAGGCGAAATATTAAGCTAGTGATACAGAATAGATTCATAGAGCATGTAATGGATAAGAAGATATGAAACACAATGGATGTGGTTGTTCTTTGTGTATCTATGCTTGGACGGCCGGACCTGCTAACGAGATATTATTGCCTCTTGAATGGTATGAACATGTGGTAAAGGTATCGAATCTATGAATGAGCGAACACTGTCTAGCGCGAACACTGAGCCGCAGTTATTGCTTGAATCAGGCCCGATGCTCTTGTGTGACTTCAATCCGAAAGGTTTGCTTCGATTCGCCGGACGTAAATGTATAACATGTGGCAATGAGATAATGGATCATTGGCTACGCCCTGCTGATGATCCTGACTTGCGCGGAGAGTATTGGTGTACGAAAGATGGTAATCAGTTTAGTCAGGGAATAGAGAATTGCACGATAGATTTGCCAGAAGGATTCAATAAGTAATCATATACCTTTTAGGATACAAAGTTCATGTATCCGCGCAAGGGAATAGCTAGGATAGACATTCAGGCGCAAGGGTGAACTGATTATTCCCGAACGGGAAGAATGCAGATAGATTTGTCGTAATACCGCATCGGGATGCCCGAACGGGAATATATACACTTGGGGAGATAATATAACATGGAACAACTGAATCAGCCGCAAGGGCCGGACTTGAAGCCTACATTGGAGCAGACATTATCGAATACTGAAGCCGTGCGTGACCTATTCGCTAGAGCACATGACTATATTGCTAATGCCAGTCATCCCGGTCATTTGGGTATGAAGGTGGCGGAAGTGCTTAATTTCCTAGCGTTTCATCACGCTGATTTCAAGATGCGCGGTGAGAAGATTGCTAGTCAGATTGCCGCCGAAGCTAAAGCCGCGTTGAACAAGGTGGATGTGGAAGCCGCGAAGATGGTGACGAATGCGGTGCTATCAGACGAACATGGTGCAACGGATGCCGTGATTGTGCAGGAAGCTCCCAAAGTCTAGGTGACCGATGCTGAGAAGGCCATCGAAGCCTCATGGCAAATAGGTCGATTGTATGTGCATCTCAACCCTAGCCAACGTAAGATATATGATGCGTTCAAGCTAAGTCTAGGTAAGAATTCAAAGTTTGTTGTCAACTGTAGCCGCAAGATTGGGAAAAGCGTACTCGGTCTGTTCCTCGGAGCAGAGACATGTATAGCTAACAAGAATGCTCTTGTGGCATTCATTGCTCCCACGGTGGATGATGTTCAAGAGTATGTCAGACAACTGTACGATGTTGTCTTTGCTAGTTGTCCTGAGCATTTAAAGCCCAAGTTACGAAAGACTCAGTTAGTATTCAGGAATGGATCAAAGATACTTTTCAGGGGTGTTGGTAAGGGTGTAGGCACATCCTATAACAATCTTCGTTCATTCGCCTTTGATTTAATTGTTCTAGATGAAGCCGGATTCTCTGCTAATTTGGATGAGATAGTGGATGGTGCCTTAGTTTCGACGCTCATCCCACGCAACGGAAACATGCTTCTGTTGTCCACACCCCCCGTCACGCCTGACCACGCGTTTAAAGGTTATTGCGATCAAGCGGAAATCGACGGGGCCTATATGAAGCTCACAATACGGGATAGTCATTACCCGTTGGAGCGGCAAGAGAAATTCATAAAAGACCTAGGCGGTCTTACATCGCATAAGGTACGAAGAGAGTACTTCTGTGAATTCGTTATTGATACGGATTTTCAGTTATGTCCTGAATGGAAGCCTGAATATGAACGTGAGTTGCCCAAAACGGACAACTTCAAACTTTGGTTCAAGTATGATGCCTTGGACCAGGGATGGACAGATAACTCAGTGTGCGGCTTTGCAAGTGTCGAATGGGCTCCTGGCAAGCCATCAGTCCTGGTAATACGCGATGAAGTGTGTATGAAAAGCCCGGAACAAACCACCGATTTATTAGCCGAACGCATTATAGCCAAAGAAAAAGAAGTGTTTGGGGATATGGAGATAAAGAAGCGTATAGCAGACAATAATACGCCATCACTTTTGCAAGACTTTAACTTGCGGCATCGTTTATATTTCTCTCCCGTAGAGAGTAAGACCTACCTAGATGTGATGGTGTCAGATGTACGAGAATTAGTAAAAGAGGGGCGGATACTCATTAGTCCGAAATGTGTCCAGACAATCGGATGCCTGAAGAATGGCGTGTGGACTAAGACGAAGGGTGGAGCGCGGGGCAAGGAATTCTCCCGCTCGAAGACCTACGGCCATTATGATGGCTTCGCAATGCTAATGTATCTAGTTCGTAGCGTGGATATGGTACATAATCCTTTGCCTCCCGCGTTTAGACAGAATGAAGAGAATACATTTATTCCTAAACAATTACTAGAAGGCGACAAGGCAAAGACAGCAGAAATAGTAAGTGCAGGATTAGATGAAGCTATGAATCAAGATTTTAATATACGAGACCATAACGAAAGCTATGACTAATCCATATTGTGAAAAAGTTAAACGTGGAGATCATACCGCAGAAGATTTTGCTGCATTTCTACATCATTTAGATGATTGCAAAGATTGTTGTAGACGTATATATGCTCGCATGATAATCGAATTTAAACAAAGACAAACGGAGAATACCTAGTGGCCACTTCTAGCATGTCCAGTCTTACCTTTCGAGGATCACCAGATCAGTATTTTGCCACCCTCGAAACCGAGGAACTTCTTCCCGAACTAGAACGACGAACGCGGGACTATGAAGATTATGCCCTTCGTACAGGCAAGCTCACAGTATGGCGCACAAATTGGGAAATGTGGATGCGCTCAGAGATGAAAATTGGCATACGCTTTGGGGGAGATCGTGGACAATACAAACTCATTGAATCAAACATTTATCGCTCAATTGTTACAGGACTCGTTAGTACAATCGCCAATCAACGGCCATCATTTCAACCAGAAGCTATCAACGATGACCACAAATCAATGTCCCAGGATATTATCTTCGATTCAGTTTCTAATTACTATTTAAAAGTTAAACATATGGAAGATGCCTACAAAATGGGCCTCACGTATGGCCTTGTTACTGGTGAAGGTTGGTTATTTGAAAAGTGGAATGCAGATATAGGCGAAATTACAGATACGGTTCGTGATCCAATGGGGAAAGAAGTGCCTATCAAAGAAGGTGACGCACAGTTTACTGTCCTCGGTCCAATGGATGTTATTCGGGATTACACCCGTATGGACACAAATAATGACTGGTATATTATACGAGAATATCTCAATAAGTGGGATTTGATAGCCCAACGTCCAGATTTGACGGACGAATTGAAAGGATATAGTTTACCCACCACTCTTCAAAGGTTTAGGTTTGGCCATATAGTTGATGCTCAAACGTCAAATTCTGACTTGATTCCAGTTTATACATTCATCCATAGAAAAACCGCTGCATGTCCAGATGGACGGATTACTACCTATGTTGATGCAGATACATGGATACTCGATACCGCGCTTCCTTACGATGAGATTCCGCTTTATCCGATGATGCCAGACCAGACGCTTTTTAACAATTTTGGCAGTACTGTGATGACTTCTCTAGTCAAATTACAGTATGCCTACGATAAAACGCTTAGTGTTATCGTAACGAATCAGCAAGCCTTCGCAATCACCAACATTGTCATTGACGAGTCTACTCAGACTAAACCAGAACAGGTGATTGAGGGCTTGAATTTTATCAAGACGAACATGAAGAATGGTGTTCCTATGGGACTAGAACTTTGTAAAACCCCAGCGGAAATATTCAAGTTTCTAGACCTTCTGGAAGCCCAAATGGAGAAATTGAGCGGTTTGCCTTCAATTCTTCGCGGTCAACCTCCTACAGGGGTTGAATCTGGTACGGCAATGGCCTTTCTACAGGCCCAAGCCCTTGTTTTCAACTCCCCTATCCAACAAGCCTATATTAGCTTCCTAGAACGAAGCGCAACGGGATTGTTCAACATGCTAAAGAGCTTTGCAAACACAAAGCGCATGATTACAATAGCCGGAGCTAGTAAACAGCCTTATATGGGTGAATTTTCCGGCGCAGATTTGTCAAACATATCTCGCGTGATTGTGTCAGCCGGAAATCCAGCGACTCGTTCGGAAGCTGGTAAACTGCAAATCGCACAGGATTTGATGGCAAAAGGTCTAATTAAAGATGCGAATCAGTACTTTGAAGTGTTGGCCACTGGTCAATTAGACCCCATGACGGAAGGCCCTGAAGCTGAGAACATGCTTATTATTAAAGAGAATGAGCAACTTCGGCGCGGCATTCCTCAGATTGCGGCTCCCTGGGACAATCATGCCAATCATATTCCGCAACATTTTGTTATTATGATGGACCCAGCTTTGCGTCAAAAGCAAAATGACCCAATAATGGCGGCAACATTACAGCATGTTATGTCTCATGCACAGTTTTTATTTCCAGGTATTACGGCTCCCACAGATCCTAGACTCATGGCTTTAATGGGAAATAATGTGCAAGGACCACCCCCGCCCCCGGAACAACCTACACCGGGACCTGTAGCAAATCCTATGCCTACTGGCGGAGCCCCGATTAATGCTGGTCCTAGTGCTGCCCAGCCGCCGCGTGGGCCTGTTCTACCAAGAAGTACGCCACCCATGGTGGCCAATGCCGCCGCGCAGATGGGAAATGCCCATATGCCTGTTACACCGCCCAAAAAATAACCAAGGAGACCACCCATGTCCATGATCGTTGATAATCGAGCCGTAATTAATATAGTTAATCAGACCACCACAACTGGTGTAGTTTTAGATTTGAGTGACATTGATATAATGTCCATCTCTTCCACCTATACCCCTGTTAGTAGCGGAACCGGCACACTGGCTTTATATGAATCAGTGGATGGCCAAAATTTCGTCGCCATTTCTGGTCTTACCGTTAGTATTACCATGAGCGGAACGACTATTTGGCATCTTAATCCTGTGTTTAGCCGCTATCTTAAAATTTTGTATACGGCCTCGACGGCTGGCATGACTTTGATTGTTACAATGAATGCGCGAAATAATACGGCTAGAAATAATGCTTATGTGGTTCCAACCCCATCAGTGGTTAATTCCTAAAGGAAAATCTAATGGCCGATTCAGATCCTAGTTTATATAATCTTCGCTATAATCAACTCACGAGTAATCTTGAGGCTTTTGGTGGCGGAACACCCCAATGGACGCTTGTTGCTCTTAATAATGTTGAGCCTTCTCAGGTGCCAGTTACCCGACAAATTAATACAACTGCCCCATTACAGGGCGGCGGGAATCTAACGGCTGATCGTACTCTCTCTATTCCCCAGGCTACAAACTTGGTCAATGGTTATTTGACATCGGGAGATTGGTCTACTTTCAACAGTAAACAATCGGCAGGAAATTATATAACTGGTCTTACTGGTGATGCTACAGCAGCCGGTCCTGGGACTGTACCATTAACTCTCGCCACTGTTAATGGGAGCGTTGGCACTTTCACATATGCCGCGATAACCGTTAATGCCAAAGGTCTTATCACATCTGCTTCTTCTGGCGTTTTCGGCAGTTTAACAGATGTAGGAACCGATGGAATAACTGTAACAGGGGGAACAGGTGCCGTTGTTGGCGCAGGTACGTCTTTATCTCAGCATGTTGCTGATGCCACTCATAATGGTTATCTTAGTTCTACAGATTGGAACACGTTCAATAACAAAGAATCTGCTGTATTAACAAATACGCATATCTTTGTTGGAAATGTAAGTAATGTTCCTACCGATGTTGCACTTTCTGGTGACGCAACGCTTGCTAATACAGGAGCCCTTACACTAGCGACAGTTAATAGTAATGTAGGTTCTTTCACTAATTCTTCAATTACGGTAAATGCAAAAGGTCTTATTACAGCCGCTTCTTCTGGTACTGCACCCGTTACAAGTGTTTCGGGAACTACTAATGATATTTCTTCAACAGGTGGTACTACACCCGTTATAGATCTGGTGAATACAGCCGTCACTCCGGCCTCATATACTTATACAAATCTAACAGTAGATGCCAAGGGGCGATTAACAGCCGCTAGTAATGGTACTCTTGGAAATCTCACCGATGTAGGTACAGATGGTATTGTTATAACCAATGGCACAAATGCAGTAATCGGTAGTGGCACTTCGATAGCTCAGCATGTAGCTGATACTACCCATAATGGTTATCTTAGTTCTACTGATTGGAATACCTTTAATGGAAAACAAGCTGCCGGGAATTATATCACCGCCCTTACAGGAGATGTAACTGCTTCGGGTCCTGGTAGTGCAGCAGCCACTTTAGCCACCGTTAATAGTAATGTTGGTTCTTTTACGAATTCTTCTATAACTGTAAATGCCAAAGGACTTATAATTGCCGCTTCGTCTGGAACGGCTCCAGTTACAAGTGTTAGTGGTACGACTAATCAAATTACTTCTACTGGTGGAACAACACCTGTTCTTGCTCTTGCGAATCCTCTTACTACACCGGGGGGAATAACAGCGAGTGGTGCAATTTTAGGTACGGATGGTACGGTTAGCTTACCAGGATATGCTTTTTCGGCGGATACTGATGCTGGCTTTTTCAGGGCTGGTGCCGATGATATCGCATTTGCTACTAATGGCGTAAAACAACTAGAAATTGATACCGCTAATATTACTGCCCATCTTCAGTTGGATATGCAATCTCATAAAGTTATCAATCTTACTAATGGTTCAGCAAGCACCGATGCTGCGGCCTATGGTCAATTACAAAGTTTACAAACGGCTGTTCAATCAACAACCACTACCACTACTACTACCACTTCTACTACTTTTGTTCTTACTAGTTCGGCGGCGACAATCACTCCTTCAAGTGCTTCTTCGCGGATTAAAATAACGGTGAGTGGATGTATAACAGCAAATGCCACGACAATCGGCGGTAGTTCATTCGCCTCTATTGATAGAGCGGGAACAAATCTTGGAGGGGCCCAGGGGTTTAGCCAAGGAACTTCTATGGTTTCTAGTTCGGCGACTGATGATATTTATCCTTGTGCTTTTACTTATATAGATAGCCCCGCTACCACTTCTGCAACAACTTATACAGTAACGATTAGATCAAGTGTCTCTACACAAACTACAAAATGGGCGCAAAATGCTATTACGGCGGTTATTATTCTAGAGGAGATTCGATAATGTCTGACTCAGATAAAAGTATAAACAATTTACGATATAATCAGGTTACACAAGGATTGGAAGGTTTTGGCGGCGGAACGCCTATGTGGACTCCGCTTGTTCTGGTAGCAGATGGCGGTATTAATCAACTTACAGGTATAGTAACTGCTGGCCCTGGTGTTGGAAGCCAAGCCACCACAATAAATTTAGCATCCGCTCATCTTTTAGTGGGAAATGGATCGAATGTGGCGGCATCTGTATCTTTATCCGGCGATGCCACTTTATCAAACGCAGGAGCTTTGACACTTGCCACGGTTAATAGCAATGTTGGTTCTTTCACTTCTGCTAATATTACAGTAGATGCAAAAGGACGCATTACTGCCGCAGCCAATGGAAGCGGTGGAGGTAGTAGCCCAGTTTATACAATCCTAACTGGTGGCCCCTATACAACTAATGTTAGTCCTATAACCATGACAACTGCCCCCGCAAAAGGGCTTTATCGTATAAACTTTTATGTGCAACAGACCGATAGTGGAACTGATACAGGAAATGCTATTGTAACCATTACATATACTGATGCGTTTAATCCTAGTCCTCCTAGTACTTTGGATATAGTTAATCTTGATGTGTCTAGTGGGCAAGGAAATTTTGCTAATGGAGCGACTTGTATTCAGGTACAGGCCAGTACAACGATATCTTGGCAACTTACCTTTTCTGGTACAACTGGCACTCCTGCTGTTACGGTCACGCTTGCTCTAGAAAAAGTATTTTAAAAGGAGTACATAGCTAATGGCTGGTCCTGTACCCACATTTCTGGCCACCCAACTGGCGGCTCAGACCGCATTTAGTGTTCCATTTGGTCTGTTGGCCCTAGTTAATGGGGCCATAACTACTGCAACGGCGGCGGGTGAATTTAATACCACTGTAGATTGTTCATTATTCACCGCAGAAGATGTTTCTAATCTTCGTATTTATCTAGATAGTCTTGGCTATCTTGTTGAGTTTGCCAAGAGTACAAGCGAAAAAGGGCTTCTTATAGATTGGGGTAAGCCGCTTGACATTGATGGAAATACATCAACCGTAGTCACTCAAGGAACGATTCCTTGGATTGTAACAGTTGTTCCAAATCCAACTGGTATAAGTTTATTTGCCACAAGTGATACGGTTCCTAATGGTATTGAAACTACACTTTTAACATATCTTGTAGTTCCTGCGTCATTTCATGTTAGTCAACTTATAGGTTGGGGAACCTACGATGGAGAATTTCTCATTAGAAAAAATGGAACCATTGTAGGGGGTGGTAGAACATCTGCCGCCGATCGTACTCTGAATATTGTATATAGTGCAGGACAACTTCCAGCAGTAAGCGGTGATACAATAACTGTTACGATATTAGAATATGGACCGGGTATGCAGCAGTTTCGTATTAATCTATTGGGGGAGTAAATGTCAGATAATGATCCAAATAAAAAACTAAATTTAAAAAGGTTGCAGATAGAGATGTTCGGGCTGCAACTCAACCTTCAACGGCTTGAGCTTCGTGTCATGGAGATTGATGAGGAAAAGGTAAAAATAGCAGAGAATACCGAAGCATCAAACAAACGAATAGGGGAAATTCAAAAAATATTAAGCGAGGGTAAATAACCATGGCAGACTTCGACGCACAATTACCAGTACGAGCTTTAGCGACAGAATTTACAACTGAGGTAGCGAATATTGCCGGTACGACAATCAATCCAGCGGAAGATTATGCTCAGGGAAGCACAACTTCTGGACAAAATGGCGTTTTAGATCAGACCGCTACTACGACAACGGCCCCCACCTATACGACCGGAACCACGAATCCCATCTCTACGACAACTGCTGGTGCTGTTCGTGTAGATGGAAGTGCGACAACGCAACCCGTATCTGGTACTGTTACAGCTAACCAGGGTACGCCTAATGCGACCCCCTGGAATGAGAATATAGCCCAATGGGGTGGAACAGTTACAAGTCTTGGCCAGAAAACCTCTGCCGCGTCTGTTCCTGTTGTAATTGCTTCAGATCAATCGGCCATTCCTGTCACCTTTTCTACAACTGCATCCACTCTGACCTATTTTACGGATGCCGCTGTTGCTTCTGGTGCTACGGTTACGCATTCTGTTGCTGGTCCTGTTACTCTTCTTCATGTTCATTCTGCCGGATCAGGCGAAATAAAGATGAATGTAGCCACAGGAATTACTGGTAGCGAAACTGATAAATGGGTTGGCTTCACAAGTGCATCTAACCAGAACTGTGAATTCGATACCGAGGGAAGTCTTACTATTCCTAGTGGTTCATCTGTTAAAGTAACACTAAAGAATAGAGATACTGCAGCGCAGGATTTATATCTAACGTTCGAGACTCACTAATCGGGGGAAGTAAATGGCCGATCTGCCAGTTACATCGGATGAGGGAGCTACACCTGTAGTTATCAATGATCCTGTCACGACAGCAAATGTGGCAGGGGTCAACTCATTATCGGCTCTTAAAACGGACAGAACCACCGTGGCTGGTGTTGCCGTGGCCACGGCGGCGGCTGGAATACAGAAAGTTGGATTAACAGACGGCTCAGGAACGGCTCTTACTTCAACAGCTGTTGGAGCAAAACAGGGATTGGATGTAAATTTGGTGGCTTCGCCAAGTCAATCTGCCGCCGCTTCTGGACAAACATATGCTACGGCTTTTGAGTTTAATCTGCCGACAAATGGAACCGAATCCCCAGCGATGTATATAAAAAATCCAAACGCCTCTGGTAAAACATTAATTCTGAGATTTTTAGCCGCTACCTGTGAAGATGCCACAAATGGCGCGGCTACAATTCGTATTTATGGTGATCCTACGACTTCGGTAAATGGTACTGCTCAAACAATCTCATCAACGTTTATCGGCGGTGGGGCCGCAGCTTCAGCAATGACGGCCTTTTCGGGACCAACAGCTTCCGCGAATGGAGGTATTCTTTTCGCTGTAGCTACTGGCTCAGGAAATGTAGTTCAACCGGCAGTAATGCCAGTAAATTTTGATGGAATTATCAGATTAGCGGCTAATCATACATTACTCGTTACAGGGGAACCTTCTACAAATAATATGAACTATTCATTTACTCTTATGTGGCAGGAAGTATAAAATGAGAATTGTAAATGTTTCGTATAGCCAGTGGAAAAGCCTTCTTGCATCTAATGATTTAGGTGCCCAATATTTAGAAAACCCCGATAGCTATGATCTATTCGCTATTGAATATCATATATCTTGGGAAACCAAAGTACTCAAAAATGGTGGTAGTGATCAAACAGACTTTGAGACAAATTATAAAGCGACGGCTAATCAACCCCTAGGATCAAGGCCGTCTGATACAGATTCTAATGCAACAACTTATACTACTACAGGAACAGGGGCAACTTTATCCACTACACTTTCCTTTGACCAGTACGCATTGCAAGTTCAAGTTACTGGAACATCTACTCTTACGACCTGGAATGTTGTTCTTGAAGGCAGTTTAGATAACGTTAACTTTTCTACGATTCTTATATCTACACATGTAATTGGACAAGGAGTTGTATGGGGTAGTTCTCTTATTGCTCCAACGCTTCATATTAGGTCTCGTGTTATTGCCTTGGTTCTCGGCTCAGCAACAAATATTATTGTCACAATTCTAGGACAGACCTAATATGCCATTACAACAGAATATAGTCTCCTATAATAATTCAAGCACAACTGTTTTAGCGGCCAACGCTACATTTACAGGCGTGTTCGAGAATGTTCTTCAATATCAGGAGATAAGTTGTTTTTGCGTTTCAGATGTTGGTGGTACACTCTGGCTGGATTTAAGTATTGATGGTGTAACATCCACCGCTTCATATTCTTTTGTCTCAACAGGCAGCATATTTTTCCGGGCTCCAAGCAATGAGCCTTACGCAAGAATACGATATATCAATGGCGGCACAATTCAAACACAATTCGCCTTGACAACTATCTATCGTCCCGTTGTCGGGGCCGTGGCTCAACTACCTATTACTTCATCATTTTTTGATGCGTCTTTGGCCAGTACTGAGAGGGCCATACTTTTTGGGAAGAATGCCAGCGGAACATATGTGCAAATTCCAGCGGATACTGACACAGGGCTACGAGTTACTAGCTCTCTTGGAACGACTTTAAATAAAACTCAAGTTCAAAAAACAGGAACATTAGTAACTACCGCAACAACTGTAGATCAGGTAATACTAACCTATACCGTGACGGCTGGTAAAACTTTATATTTGACCTATTTAGAAATCATCGGAGCCCAAACAACTCCTACTGGCGGTACAAATGTAGTTTTGGGTACTATAAGTCTAGAAACCCCTTCAGGAACGAAAGTGCTACAGAAAAGATGCGTCGGCGGCGGTGGTGTCTTGCCTGATGGTCTTATTTTCGCATTTGGTGAACCTCTTTTCATCGCCGCAGGTGTTGTAGTGCGAGCCGTTGTAACTCCTGCCGCTACATCTAGTTTCACTTGGACCGCCAATTTTGGCGGATATGAGAAATAATTATGGCAAGTACCTATTACTCAGCCCCAGTTAATGTGCGTCAAACAGCTGCTACAGCGGCTAATGCTACTATATGGGCAATGCGAAATTCAGCGACCTCTACTATAACCGTTTTTATAGAGAAGATAGAGCTTCTTTTGGCTTTTGATTCGGGAACACCTATTACGCGAAGTACACAGAAATATGATTTAATAAGATTCTCAACTGCTACACCAACTGGCGGAACAGCCATAACAGTTGCACAGATGTATAGCGGAGATACGGGAACACAAGTAACTGATGCAAGATTTTTAGATACTGGCCTTACAACCACTAGTATGGTCTTTAATGCTCCTTTTGCCACTATTGGTTGCCCTGCCACTGATGCGACGACAACCAAATATCAAAGAGATACTATCGCATTAATGCTAGGAGTGGGAGAGGGCTTTTGTATTCGCTTGAATAATGCAGCAGTTGTCGGCCAGAGCATTACAGGTGAGATAGTGTGGAGTGAACGCTAATGACTGTTGCAACCGTTACTGTAGCTGATCCTGCAAATCCTGTAGAACTCCAAGCATGGCTTGATGCTAATCCAGCGGCCAGTATTTTTACTATATTGGGAAGCAGCGCAACCTTTTATATTTTATATAGTTAAATGAAAAACTCAAAGGAGACGGGGAAAATGAAAACACAATCAGTCGAAAAAGATGGAAATAAGAAAGTGGAGAATGTATCTCTTGCTTTTCGCGTAAAAGCACATGGAGATAATCTCTTCTCCGCCGAAATGTTACTTCTTCAGGACGATATGGTTATTGAATCCCGCCACGGAATTGCCACCACGCTAGGACATGCTATTGGCGCGGCGGATGATCTTATGGATGGATGGGCATTCAATGAGATAGAACAGAAGGCAGAGGATTATTTCCATAACGTGTTTCTATGAGAACAATATCACAACTAGCGATGGAAAAGGCCGCACAAGCATGGTGTTCGCCCGGAACATCTGATAGGACTATGGATATTACGCTTTGTTGTGAATTTGCTAAGATTCTAGACAAAGAATTGTGGGAACCACATTTGGGATGCGCTACGACTAAACAGCTTCTTGATGAGATTAGCGCACGATCTAATCTTAGCTATTCAACGATAGGCATTCATAGACTAACGGGGGAATAAATGAAAGAGAATGTACCGTTGTACATATTAACATTATTACTGTTAGCGGCTACAGTGTATCTAAAGTCGCCAATGATAGCTGTATCTATCGTGGCTTTATGGGGCGTGAAAGCCTCAGAAGCTATATTCACACGCAAGAACAGAGACGAAGATATTACTGAGATGCTTGCTACTATGGCGTCTCATAAAGCAAAGATGGACGCGCTAACACGCGATATAACAAACGTGAGTGAACGCGCTCGCGTAATTCTTGGGGAGAACTTCTAATGGCCGAAAATAATGCCGCACCAGCTGCACCCGTTGCACCAGCAGTATCTAGCGACGCACCCGCGTCTAAAGCTGATGCCCAAGCTCTTGCTCCGAAGGCTAGTGCCTCACCAGCCACTAAGGTTGATGATAATGGCGTTGCCGCCGAACAGCCCAAAAAGATATTCAAATTGAATGTCAATGGGAAAGAAGTAGAGTACGATGCTTCTAACGAAGATAAACTGAAGGCCGATCTTCAAAAGGTATTTGGTATTGAAGAGAAAGCCCGTACTTCTGCTCAGAAAGTTGATATGGCTGAGAAACTTCTCGGAATGCTTCAAACTGATCCTCTTGGTTTTGAGAAACAATGTAAACTTCAAGGAATTGATGCTACCAAGCTTGCCACTGAGATTCTTTACAACCAACTTAGGCTTCAGAATATGACTCCTGAGCAACGCGAATTAGAGGATTACAAACAACGCGAAGCAGAAGCTAAAGCTCTTAAAGAACAACAGGAAGCTGAAGCGAAAACCGCCGAAGGTAACCGTAAAACACAAGAATGGGCTCAGAAGTTCGAGAAAGAGTGCGAAACCGCCCTTAATGCTAATGCTATTCCAAAAACACGGCTTAGCCTTGCTCTTATTGCCCAGTATATTGATGCCGGTTTAGCTGATAAGAAAGAATATACAGTAGAACAGGTGCTACCCTATGTAGCGCGTGATTTAAAAGAAATTCATCGGTCCACAATGGAAACATTGGATGGCGATGATTTACTTGCTTATGTCGGTGAAAATTTGTCAAATAAAATTGCCAAAGCGCGTGTAGATCGTTATAAACGCACTACAGCAAATCCTGTTCCTGATAAAAAGACTGTAAATGAGAATCCGCAGAATAAAGTGGATATTTCCAAACTAAAGGGTAAAGCTTATTGGAAAGCTCTTAGACAGCAAAAATCAGAAGCGGGAATTGGATTGCATCCAGGCGCACCGGGCAATTTCTAAAGATTCGCAGAGTGGAGCATTGGTAGCTCGACGGGCTCATAATCCGTAGGTAGGCAGTTCGATTCTGCCCTCTGCAACCATTTCGGGGACATTTAAAATCAAGGAGAAGAAAAAATGTCCACAGCCACCCCTAAAGCCGCAAATGTTGTGTATGATGGTCCTACCCAGCAAATCCAGTCTGTTGATCCTAATAACGGTTGGGTTGCTATCAACAACGTGTTGAATAGCTATACTACGACTCAGAAAAACGCTCTCTTTCCTCTACAAGCGACGATTATTCTCGATACCACTCTGAATAAACTATGCTTTTTTGGAACGGATGCGGCATGGCACACTGTTACATCTGCCTAAAATAGTTTTATCTGCATCCCGAATTCACGCAAGGGACCAGATTAAGTCAAGTGTGAAGAATGACGTTGATGCGGTTATAACGAAACGTAGAAAGAGGACGCTAACCCCTATCCAAATCTACTGGACGAATCTCACGCACTCCGACATTAGATTCAAAGGATAATAAAATGAGTGACGTTGATCTATCAGCTTTAAATGGTGACTTTAAACAAGCCTACCAAGACAAGATTAAAGACTTAGTTCCCAACTATGCCTACGTGTTGAAGAATACAACCGTGGAAAAAGGGATGAAGCAACTAGGAGACAAGTTCAATGCTCCTGTTAAAGTGCAATCCGGCCAGGGTTACACGTACAATACCGATGGTTCAGCGTTCGCGCTTAATGCGGCTATTGGGCTTCAGATGGAAAACGCTTTGGTTCCGGCTTTCAGCCTGATCCGACGTGACAATATCAGCTATACGGCTATCAGCCGCTCAGCTGGTAAGAATAGCTTCGGCAAAGCCGTTGACATTACGCTCAACGACATGACCGAAGGGGCGGGTTTCCGCCTCGAAGCGACGTATCTCCACGGAACTCGTGGAATTGGTGTTACTTCCTCAACGACCGCTGTTTCTGCCACGCAAACGACTGTTCAGCTTACCGCTGCTTCTTGGGCGACGGGCATTTGGGCCTCTTCAATTGGAGCCCAGGTTCAGTTCTACGTTGTGGCCGGTGGTGCGCTTGTTTCTTCGGGCGCAGATTCAGTGTTCCAAGTGGTTGGTATGAACTTTACTGCGTTCACGATCACGGTTAATGGTACGACCACGGGCAGTACTGCCCTTGTCGCCGCCACGGCCACTCCTTTGAATGTTGCCTTCAATGGCGCGTTCGGAGCGACGTTTGCGCTTCCTATCGAAGGCGTTGGTTTAATCACCATTGCTTCCAATATGGGAACGTTGTTCAGCATCAATTCTGTTACCTGGCCCCTTTGGCAGGGAAATACGTATGACGCGGGGCTCGCGCCTCTGTCCTTCGGAAAACTACAGAAAGCTATCACGCTCCCCGGCGACAAGGGACTGATGGGCGAAGAGTGCACGGTTCTCGTGCCTTTGACCTCCTTCAGCGACCTCTTGACCGAACAGGCTGCGGCTCGCCGATACGGCGATGTGAAAGGGAAAAAGTTTGACAACGGTTGTGATGCGTTGGAATTCTATTCTCCTTCCGGCACGATGACCATTGTTCCGCACCCGTTGATGAAACGTGGCGAAGCTTTGCTTTATCCGACGGATAGCATTACTCGTATTGGTTCCAGCGAATTGACATTCCAGCTTCCGGGTACCTCGACGGACAGCTATCTCCAAGTTCCTTTGGGTGATTTCGCGGGTTATCAGGTTAGAATTTGGGCGGATAATACTATCTTTGCCGAAACTCCTAGCCATATGTGTCTCATTCAGAACATCGTTCCTCGGTCGTAATTCCCACCGTCTCAATCTGGTGGGGTTGCCTCCCCGACGACCCCACCAATGTTGGGATAGTAGTAGTTTATAGTTGATGGTTTACTATAAACTCATTCGCGTAGCACGTCCTAAGTAAGGCGGTACGCAAACATCTGAAATAAAGGAGTTTTAAATGAGCATCACGAACATCGTAGTTACCACGGTTGATACCGCCGCTATGGTATTGGATCAGTTAAATCCGCAAGGTGGTTCTAGTTCTTCAGATTCGTTGCAGAATTTGTCACGTTATTTCCAAGGTTTAGGAGATGGAGCATTTTATTACACCACGGTTGCTGAAGCTGTTGGAGCTATTCAGGCTGTTGGAACGCTTACAGTGTCATCCACCGGTCCCACGGCTGGTCAAGTCGGAACGGTTGTGAATCAAAACTTGACGGCTGAAGCTAGCGGTGCAAATCCTACCCTCGGTCAGTTTAATGTTAATGCCTCTCCTACTGTTGTGGCTGCTGGGATGGCTCTTGCTATTAATAGTACGCCCTCCATGAATGTTATGGTTACGGCTACATCTGCACTTGGCGTTGTTACAATTACAGCGAAACACGCTGGTTTTACGGGCAATGGCTTGGAATTATCTGCCGGAAATTTGTCGAACGTGGTTGCATCAGGTTTTTCTGGTGGAACTGCTGGCACAGCCGTTACTTTATCATAATAAAGGAGATTTAATACTATGAATGACGCATTTGATGAAAAAAGGGGAATGGTAAAAAAGCTCCTTGATATGCTAAAGGCTCACGCTTCTAGCGAAGTGTCTAGCGGCCTTAGTAAACCAGAAGGTGAAGATGATATGCACGGCCTTCAAGTTGAAAAAGTAGAAGTTCTTCCAGGGCATGAAATGGATAAATCTACTCCTGAGCATGAAGTCGATACCAAGCTAATTCCAGAAGGTCAGCACACCGCGAATCTTGGTTTTAATCAAGGCGGAATGGCTTATAACAAGGGTGGAGTTGTTGAAAAGGTCAATGCGACTGATCCAACACCTAAAATCCATTCAGGACCTATTCCTTACGAATCGGCGGATGGTCAGCCTGATAAAGAAGGGGCAGTTCACAAAGAAGTGGGCGAAGGATTGCAGAAACGCGATTCTCTCACCACGACCGAACATGAAGAACCGCTTGGGACAGAATATCCTGAAGCAGAGAGTGAACCATCTTCTATGTTTGCTAGTTTCTTGGGCAGAAAGAAAAAGAAATAGATTAGTAGTTAAGTAAATGCGGCTGGGGGTAGACAACCGCAATAAAAACCCCTCAATTTTTATAGGAGAAATACCTTGAGCGAAATAATCACATTCCCTCTGCCTAGCGGCCTGAATTATACAATTCCCGATATTGGGGATGTAAATTGGGGTCAAAATGTAACGAATTTTTTGGTAGCTATACCACACGGAGTATTCCCTACCGCCGGGCTATTTCCTTTAACCGGCGATGTTACTTTAACGGGCGGCTTTGGTCTCTTTGCTCCTTATTTTAGATCCACCACAGTCAATCCTGCTACGGCAGGTCAGATCAGTCTTGCCAAAACCGATTCAATAGACTGGCGTAATAATGCCAATAGTGCAAATCTTCCGTTAGCTATTAATGGAAGCGATCAACTTACTTTTAATGGAATTGTCATTGCATCAGGAACCGGGAATGTACTGTCAATTATAGGAACGCCTAATCAAGTTATAGCTTCTAGTCCTACGGGGAATGTCACTCTTTCCCTTCCCCAAGATATTGCTACCGCTTCTTCCCCAACCTTTTTAAGTTTAACCCTCACTAATGCTTTGACTGTTGGGGCTCCTCCCAATGCAACAGCGGGTACAATCCGTCTCGCTAATGCAGATGATATTGCATGGCGAAATGCGGCCAATACGGGAAATATATTTTTAGAGGTTAATAGCTCAAATCAATTACAGTATAACAGTCATCCTGTATTTGATTCAAATGGAGTATTAATTAATCTAGGAGTTATCAATGTAAAAGATGCCCCTTATAGCGCAACTGGTAACGGTACTACAGATGACACAGTTGCCATTCAAAGTGCTATTAATGCCGCTGTAGGTGGACAAACAGTATTCTTCCCTTCTGGTAATTATCATATTACCGCCGCTCTTAAACTCCCCGCAGGTCCTATTCGACTTTTAGGTTACAATCCTCTCTCTGCATCTTCAGGAACAACGATCACGCAAACGGCTACAGATTCTATATTCAATCTATTTATCGGAAGTGCTACGGATGCTACGATTCAAAATATAGAAATTAGTGGCTTTCATTTAGTTGGTGGTAATGACCAGATTTATGTGCAGAACGGTGGTGTTTGGGTTACAATTACAGACGTATTTTTTGATAATCCTAGCACAGCTGGTATTTTTATGAAAGGTTTTAATCAGCAATGGTTTGTGAAGAACTGTAACTTTGCGGGAGGACAATACGGAATTTTTCTTAATTCCGCAGGATTACAAGCAGATAACTCATCAACTGGAACACCTCCGCTATGGGATAAATGTAATTATGATTCAGTAAACTTTTCGAGTGCGACAATAAATGGTGTTCATATTGAGCTTCCAACAGGAGTCGGTGGGAGTGCAACTTTCAAAGATGTAGTGGTTAACTTTTGTGCCCAGGATGGTATTGTTCTTGCTGGTGGAATTGGAAATGTTCTATTCGACACATTGAATACAGAGTCTAATGGTTTTACGGGGTCTGCTCCAATACCCCCAATGCTCGCAAATACTATGGCGGGTAATGCCACGGTATCTGTATCTGCTGGTGGAACCTTGGTAAATGGTCAGACTGTTACAATTCAAGGAGCAGGTGTAAATGGGGTAGATTGGTATCCCGTTATTCAGAGTGGTGGCGGCACCAATGTTCTTGTTATGACCACTACAGCCCCCACTTCTGTAAATGCCGCAGAACTTGTCACGTATTTATATTCTGATGTTAAATTAATGGGAACTGGCGGCGGTAGTTTATATGCCATAGCATTTAATAATGCTCTTGTGGGCAGTAGTTCCCCAGTTGCCGCTACCCGCTATGGTATAGATCTTACTGGATCAAATGATTCAATTGTTACAAATGTTCGTTGCGTTAGACCCATGTATGATCCTAATCAAATTCTTCAAACCTCTGGCACTTATGGGGATATGCTTGTTCGTAGACCGAATAATTTCCTTACTGAAAGGTTCTATACTTCTTATTCTGGCGGGGTTGGAGATTTAACAAATCCTAGAACTCAACTTACAAGTCCTGCTGGAAAAGATATTGTTATGGGACTTTTAGACAGCACGGCAAATACTTCAGGAACATTCGGCAACTTTGAGATCAGAAAATCGGATTCTAGCCGAACAAAGTTATTTGCGGTGAACGGGACAACCGGAGTAGTTACGGGTACAATTACCGGGGCTATAGTTCAAGCTGTTCAGCATACTGATAGCGTTGGTTATACGACTACTTCAAGCACATTCCAAACAGGAAGTAGTTTATCAATTACTCCTTCTTCAGCTACATCTAAAATTCGTGTAACGGTTACTGGTTGCGCCTTTAGCGCAGGTTCAACTACTGAATATTTATCTATTTTTAGAGGGGCTACAAATCTTGCGGGATCTGGAAATCATTTTTCTAGGCTCCAATTATCAAATAGTGCAATATCTTATTCAATGTCCTATTATGATAGTCCGGCAACAACGTCTAGCATAACCTATTCTATTAATTTTGCAAATAATGATAATACCACAGCCGTTTTTTCAAGCGGAGCATCGGCACCAGATGTGGCATATATTTTGCTAGAAGAAATCGCAGGATAAGGGGTTAAATTAAATGAGCTTAGATTATACTACTACTACACTCCTTACTACACTTAGGCTTCTTCCTTTGATGCCCTCTGTTCAAGCCCTATTCTCAGATACAGATCTATTGACTATTCTAACATTCGAGATGACTTCAAAAATCTATCCGATGATTGATAATCAATCTGAGGAGTACTTTGTTTTGCGTAATGATATCCCATATAACGCCAATCAAACTGTATTTCCTCTTCCGCCCCGCGCTCTCGGAGGCAAATTACGCTCTGTATCTTTTGTGGATTCCAATAATAATGAAATTCGCATACCTCGACTACGGCCAGAAGATACTATGTCAAATGTAAATTCTACGGGACTTGCAATTAATCCGGCCTTGTGGGGTTTCTATGTGCAGAATAATGATTTAATTCTGTTCTTAGGTTCTATCGCTGGAAATACTCCCGCATATAAGTTTCTTAGAATGCGATATATTCGGCAACCAAATAGTCTTGTTAAAACAACCGATTGTGCCCAGGTTACCTCAATTAGCGGCAATAATGTAACCGTATTGAATGTACCAAGTACTTTTTCAACTTCGGTCGACTATGATATGATATCCAACGTACCTAATTTTAATGCCTTGCAAGATGATTCAGTCTGTACAGCAATATCATTTCTAACAATGACATTTACTTCTCTTCCCGTCGATCAATTTGGAAATGTAACATTACAAGTTGGCGATTGGATCTGTCTATCGGGACAAGCTCCCGTTGCTCAAATTCCCTATTCTCCTGGCTATGATTTACTTTTGCAGCTATCTGCCGCTAAGTGTCTAGAGATTCATGGAGACGTACAAGGTTTTAATACAGCTATGAGTCAAGCCGCCGATATGAAAAACTATTTGATTAGTATTCTAACCCCCCGCGTAGATGGTAATGTTATAAGACTCACTACACCTAATTCCTTATACGCCTGGGACTAACAATGACCCTCGAAACTTCCCCGCAGGAAATACAATTAACATGCAAAGGGCTTTTCACAATGCCCAATGCATTATCGCAAGTTCCAGATGGTTCATGTCTTATTGCTCAAAATGTTGTGGTGGATTATGATGGCCTTCTCTCTGGCCGACGTGGTATCCGGCAGTTTGGTACGAGCCTACAAACCATTACTGGTTCTGTGCATACAAATATATTTCAAGAATTTTTCTATGCGGGATCAAAACTCATCTGGTTTGGAGATGTAACTGTATCAGATACAAATCCGGCCCGATTTTATTTTGGCTATGATAGTGATAATCTTGGAACGTGGATAGAAACCACGCACCCATTCTCCCCCCCGGCCTATGCTTTTACTGATACATATAGATCAGTACAAAGCAATGGCAATTTCTATATGACCTCTACGACGGGTCTATTAAAAACTGATGCACCTTCTCATCCACTTATACAGGCCGGAGGATTACCGGGACTTGATGGCACCGCCACCCTCACTGGTGCATCAGGATTCATGGCTACAAACACCGAAGTAGCCTATAGAATGACCTGGACTACTACGGATGCGAATCATAATGATGTACAGGGCACTCCTTCTACCCGCGTTATTGTGTCGAATAGTACTGGTGGAAGTCGTAATGTGATTCTTGTGTTTACGATTCCACACGGCACCAAAACCACAGATCAATATACAATATATCGTTCGTTGATGAGCGCAAGCAGTACAACGCAACCATCCGATGAATTGCAACTCACTATACAAGGTTTTCCATCCTCGACGGATTTAACGAATGGATTTTTTACCGTTACTGATTCTACACCCGAATCATTACTTGGTGCGGCTCTTTACACCAACTCTGGCCAAGAGGGAATTGCCCAGGCTAATAATATTCCCCCCCTTGCAAATGATGTGTGCTTTTTTCAGGGATATGTAATTTATGGGGCGGCCACTACACAAAATAAATTTCTTCTTAGCCTTCTCTCCACGAATGGCGTAGGGGCTTTAATGATAGGTGATACATTTACGGTAACAACCGGCCTATCGAGTTTTACATTGACAGCAGAAGCGGCAGAGAATATTCCAGCAGCCCAATTTAAAGTGTTTAGTGGCGGTGACCCAGCAAGCGATATTCTTAACACAAAACAATCTCTTATCCGTGTATTAAATCGTCAATCACAGACTCAAGTATATGCTTATGATAGCACCGATGTTAATAGCGCATCATCGCTTCCTGGTGACTTTGTATTACAGGAACAGGGAATAAGCCGTATCCAATTTGGAGTTAGTTCTTCCAATTCAACAGCTTGGTTTCCAAAGTTAACGGTCGTCCCAAGCGATAATCTCTCTTTGGCGGGGGGTTTCATAGGCTCAGGTTATTGTTCCAAATTTGAACAGCCGGAAGCCGTACCTATTGCAAATACAATTTCAGTAGGCAATAAATATTTTGAGTGGCTTCGTTGTTTACCGCTAAGAAATTCAGTCATAGTTCTAAAAGCCGATGGGTGCTTTCAATTAACAGGTACAGCTTTCCCATTTACTGTTACTACACTCGATCTTGGCACTATTCTTACGGCTCCTGAATCTCCTACAGTCATGTCCAACCAAGTATTCGCCTTTACGAATCAAGGAGTAGTAGCTATAACGGAAACTGGCCCAGGAATTATTAGTAGGCCAATAGAAAATGAGCTACAAGAGATTAGTTCCTATCTCCACCCTAACTTCCCTGAAATTACATTTGGTACATCCTATGAAACTGATAGAAAATGGATCATGTCTACTGTTTCTTCAGTAGATAATTTTCAACTGGCAACTATTCAGTATGTCTATGACATTATTACACAGACATGGACTACCTATCAATATCCCATAGCTCTTTGGGATTTACATGAATCTCCAACCGAGCATAGATTATATGCCGCTTCAGCCGATGCAACATATCCTTTTATGTTTCAGGAGCGAAAAGCCTTTGCTAATTCAGATTTTGCTGATATAGAAATTCCTACGACTATTACTGCATTTTCAGGCACGATGCTAACAGTCACAAGTACGGCAGGAGCGCATATAGGATGGTCCATTGCTCAGCTAAGTGCTGAAGGCGATAATGAGCCTAGTATTGTCTCGGTAATCTCTGTTATTACAAATATCGTTGACTCGACGCATATTGTGGTGAAAGATATAAAGAACTGGAACTTAGCCGCGTCTTTTACGGCCTATGAACAACCTATTAATATAGATGTGCTATTCACTCCTATAATCGGTGTACGCGAACTTAATGGGGCTAGGGGTAATCCTGGTACTGTGAAATTCTTCCAAGAAATTCAGCTATTCTTTCAGAATATCGCCTTTGATTCGATTACATTTAACTTTTCTTCGGATTTTGTAGCTTCGACTACACCTGTTATATTTACTCCCTTTATTCAAGATACTGGGTGGGGTACATTTCCTTGGGGAAGCGGTCCATGGGGCTCAGGTGCGGCACCGCTCCAAAGTTTACGAAATTATATTCCTCTAGGAGCGCGTAGGGCCCATTGGCTGAATGTGGAATTAATTCTATCACAAGCTATGGTGGCGTTTAGCTTCGCTGGTCTAGTATTAACCTATAGACCGACGACTACACGCTCTAAATAACATGCAATTACCACTGTACCGAAGAATTACGGAAGAGGACCTTGGCGATGCACCAAAAGGTGCATGGAAAGGCAAATTGCTCTATGGGCTTAATCTATTCATGCAACAAATCTATACAGGATTGTCGAATAATCTTACTCCCGAACAGAATGATATTGTCCAAACCAAAACATTTAGTATAGTCGGTTCTTCAACCGTTAGTAAAAATATCTATAGTTTTGCTACAAATTATGTCTATAATCCGTTGGGTATGGATCTTCTTTCAATCCATCCCACAGATGGAAGCACCCAAATTTTCAGTACTGCTCCTTTTGTCTCATGGAGCTATTTAAACGGCACTTTTAATGTGCTAGGAATAACTGGCCTTACAGATTCGGTTCCGTATACAATTACGATACGAGTTTGGTGGCCAGCTGTTATAAACTAAGGAAACTGCTATGGCCTATGTCTCAAATATGACAGCTGATGAGGATCAAAAAACTCCTTCCCAAGGAGCCGTACCCCCCGCTGGGGGAGGGGCCGTACAATTGGCTCCCTCTAGCGGAATAGGAAATGTAGGTGCTGCCGCCCCATCCGCGCAACCCGGACAACCAGGAGCAGGAGGAAGCTTTGCCACGCTAGATAAATATCTTACAGCTAATCAAGGCCAAGCCCAGCCTCTTGCTGATAAATTATCCCAAGGGATTGGTCAAGAGTATAACACTTTATCGGGGCAAAATGCTTCCACACTAGGCGGAATAAATCAACAAGTAACAAATGCTCCCGGTTATACCGCTAGTAATCCTGCCACCCTGGCGGCAGAAGCGGCCAACCCCGTTTCCTTTGCAAATGACCAAGGAAATGTAAAGCAATTTCAGGGCCTTCTTACAAATACTTATAGTGGTCCAGCATCAGCCCAAGCTACGCCAGAATATACTAATCAGCAAAGTGCTATAAATAATGCCATAGCACAAGGGCAACAACAAACTACTACAGAAGCCGGTAGACAACAACTTTTATCGCAAAACGAAGCGGCTCCCTCGGCTTCTGTAACGGGTCTTAATAGTGCGATTCTTTCCCAAAGTCCAACGGCTCTTAATCAGATAGAAAGTGCCTATAAACCGTTCTCGTCGCTCCTTACTGATTTATATTCAGGCGCACAGGATGTAAATGCCAATATTGGAAAAGAGCAAGCAGATGCACAACAATCTTCAGCGGCGGCAAATAAACAAATAGCAGATCAGATAGGTGCATTAAATACCGGGACTAATGCCGATCTTGCGAAAGCAACAGCCGCAAGAGATGCTTATAATGCCGCCGTAGCGCAGAATCAAAATGTCTGGAACCCTGTTAATACCCAAGTTAATAGTCTAGATGAACTTCTTGCAGGGATTACACAAGGCCAAACTCCTGCCACTGGGGGGGCTACCACTATTGCTAATCCTCTTGGGCAATATGTTAATGCTCCTTTTAGTGCTAATGCACCAACATTACAAACAGTTGCTACACCCCAAGAATATGCTCAAGCCAATGCATTCCAGAATCTATTGGCCGGACTTAATACGGGAATTGCGGCTCCTAATTTAACCCCCGCAACAGCCGCACAAGCTGGAACTTATCAAGCCCCCACCGCTCCCACAATCACTGATCCAAAAGCGCAAGCAAAAGCTTTATATGATGCTATGAATAAAACAATAAGCGCACCGGGACCAAATAATACACAAGTGTCAAATCCTTGGTTTAATAGTTATCAAGGCGGTCAACAGTTTCAAAATGTATTTAATCCGCAGTATCAGAATTTAACTAATCTACTAAATAAAATTTACGGCAGTAATATAGCCGCTAGCGAGTAAGGAGATTTAAAATGGGACTGTTCGATTCATCTGACACAAACGCTCAAGACTATCTAAAACAAGCCCTTGCGGCCTATACCCAGGCCAATGTTCCTACTGTTGCCTCTGAAACAGTGAATAATCTTCCTATGCAATCTGTGCAAGGAGTTGTTAATCCGAATCAGATTCAAGTGGCCAATCAAGCTCCATCAGGTTATAATAATATTTCCCTAGATCCTTCTACTAGAGCGGCACAGATTAATGCTTTGAGTCAATATACCAATTTGGCCAATGCTGGTGGTCTCGACCCAGCGGCAAAACTTGCGTTGCAACAGACGATAGATGCGGCAAATACGCAAGCGCAAGGCGCAAGGGGAGCCCTACAAGAACAAGCGCAAGCGATGGGACAGGGCGGCGGAGATTTTGCGTTGACCCAACAGGCTATCGCTAATCAAGGTGCATCTAATAATGCCGCTACACAAGGATTAGAAACTGCCGCCATAGCGGAAGCCAATAAACAAGCCGCATTAAATCAAATGGCAAATATTGGTGGACAAGTTAATGCCTCAGATTATGGCCAAGCGGCAAATAAAGCGGCGGCTCAGAATACTATCAATGCCACAAATCAAGGTTATCAAAATGCCGCTAATACAGGCAATGTGGCTAATCAGATTCAAACGGGGGAATTCAATACTGGTACTGCTCAAGGCGTAAATGCGGCGAATACAGCGGCAGGACAAGGCCAAGTATATTATAATGCAGGATTACCACAGCAACAGTTTAATAATGAATTAAATAAAGCGGCTGGTGTGGCTGGTGTTAGTGGTCAACAGGCGGCGGCAGCGCAAAATGCTCAGAATCAAGGCAATGCTATGGCCGGGTCTTTACTTGGAGCGGCGGGTACAATTGGCGGAGCGGCATTGGGTGGTCCAGCCGGAGCAGCACTAGGAAGTGCGGCGGGTAAAATGGCGACCAATCAACTTAATCAACCCGCACCTAAAGCAGTAAATTCTGGCACGACATATGCCCACGGTGGCTATACATGCTATGCTGATGGCGGAATGGTACACGATCATGCCATCTGCATGAAACTTGGTAGCTATGTCCCAGGAAAAGCTGAAGTGGATGGCGATAGCGAGAAAAACGATACTGTTCCAGCCATGTTAAGTCCGGGTGAGTTAGTTATCCCGCGATCAGTTCCGAAAGACGGCCCTCATATGGAAGAGTTTGCTAAAAATGCTCCTGTACCCGGAACAGGAAAGAAAGTAGACTTAACAGGTTTTACTAGTGGCTACAAGAGGAGTAAATAACATGCCTTTTGAATCGAAATCTCAACAAAGATTTATGTTCGCTAAACATCCTGAAATTGCTAAAGAATTTGCAGCTGCTACGCCTGATATATCCAAATTACCTGAGCATGTCAAAAAGATGGATGAAGGCGGTATTGCGGAGCCCGACGACAAGAAATTTGCCGCTGACCTTGGACAAGGTATCAAAGAAGGTGTTAATCACGATTCAGATGCCGTGAAATCATATCTTTCAAGTAAATTTGCCCAATTACTTCATCCTGGGATGGGGGAAGATGTGCCCCAAACTACAATGCCACAACCAAATCCCACTACCGCACCCCAATCAGGAATGGCGGAAGGTGGTAAAGTGGAACGATCATCTTTAGAGCATCCTGTTCCAAATGGCATGATGGCTCGTGCGATGAGTGATGGCGGTTATCCACACGTTACTTTTTTAGAAAATGAAAGTCCTTCTGAAGTGAAAAAAGATACTCATATGGAGGGACACAAAGCAGGGCCGATGGATGTTACTGAAACTGGTGAAAAGAATAATCCTCCCCATATGGCAGAAGGAGGATATCCGCATGTAACTTATACAGGAAATATATCTCCGGCTAAAGTTAATGCTATTACTCATGCCGAACATGTTCCTCATACACCTGCCACATCTACTGAAACAGGAAGAAATGATGATCCTACACATATGGCAGAAGGTGGTAAGACTCCACATTTTCTTGAAGGTTTGAAGAAAGGAGCTTTGCACAAAGAACTTGGAATATCAGAAGATAAAACTATTCCTGCAAAAAAGCTAGAACATGCGGCTAATTCAGATGACGAAACGCTTCGTAAGCGAGCCCAATTCGCTATAAATGCAAAGAAATGGCACCATGCTGAAGGTGACGTAATTCCGCACGAAGAGAAAATGAATGAAATTTATAAAGCGATGGGTATAAAGAAATATGCAGATGGTGGATCTGTACCTCCACCTACTCCGGCTGGCCCACCGGCTCCGCCAAGTCAAAATGATCCTGGTTTTTGGGATCAGATAAAAAGTGTTCTTGGTCAAGTAGGTGGAACATTAAGTAATGCTCTCCCTACAATGCCCGGTGTTGCTCAAGGGACTGCTGATATTGCTGCCACCCCCGGAATAGCTCCGGCTATTAATGCAGGACTAGGTACCAATCTTCAAGGTCCAGCGGCGGTTCCGCCGCCTGTTGCACCGCCTCCACCCCCCGCCGCACCGGGATTACCACCTGTTGCGCCTCCTACCGGGATTCCCGGTGGCACGGCCAGTTCTACACCGCAACCCGCGATGCCGAACCTTGGCACTCTATTCAACCAAGACACTTCAAAACTTACCGCAGGGGTAAATCCAGAAGATAGACAGGCTCTTGTACAGAAATTACAGGACCAACAACATGGATTGGGTGCTGTTATTGCCCAAGCGGTATCTGGCCTCGGTGATGCCATTGCCGCAAAAGGTGGTGTCCAGCAACATTCTCTACAGAATATATTCTCAATGCAAAAGCAACAGCGTGATGAAGCCCTGGCTAATTTTGACAAGGCCCGTCAAGACAGACTACAAACGGTATCTGTGCAAACTCAACTAGGCGATAATGCTCTAAAACAAGCTGCCGCAATAGACGCATATGGTGTGGACGATCATTTGAATGGCATGATAGGGGCTCCAAAAGGTACAATGAAGAAAGATCTCCCCACCTATTTTCAAATCATGTCAGCACAAGTGGCAAAGCAAGAAAAAGATGCAGATTTATATATGAAATCTCATGCTCAAGCCTCAACTGATGTTGACAACGCGGTAAAAAATGCCTCTGTTTTAGGTATTAAACCTAGTGCGGCCCAACTTGAGGCTAGTGGTGCAAAACTCGCAGACCAGTACTTTAATCGTGCGCGTGGAAACATTCTTGTAAAGCCTTCGGATGGTGGACAAGCACAATGGATTCCGGCACAGAATCTTTCCAGAGCTAAGCAAATGGACCCAAATCTTAGTGTTCAACCATAAACTCACTAATAAGGATATAAAATGGCCATTGATTTCTCTTCTTTAGACGCAACGCCAGCCAAAACGGGCAAGATTGACTTCTCTGCCATCGGCGGTATTCCAGCTGTGGGCCAAGATGAGCCTATAGATGAGACAACGGCTCTTGGGGCCGCTGGGCGTGGCGCGGTGGGAATGCTTCCCATGGGCACACAAGCCTATTCTGCCCTCGCGGGAGCGGCAGAGAATAAGCCGTATTTACAAGAGAGAAAAGAGGTTGAAAAAGAGATACAATCTGACATTGCAAGCCATGAGCCCTCTCGTCTTATGGGACAAGCGGCTGGAATAGCGGCTCCCGCGCTTCTTACAGGTGGTTCTAGCGTCCCGGCGACCCTTGGTGAGGCCGCAGGTCAAGGAGCAGCCATTGGGGCCGGATTTGGGGCAGGAAACGCTATAGATACACTTGCTAGTGGAGGCTCAGGAGGCCAAGCAGTTGGCCAAGTGGCCCTAGGGGCAGGATTAGGCGCGGCGGGGGGAGCGGCGGGGCAAAAGCTGGCTGGATTGGCCGGAGAAGCCGTACCGGGATTAGAAACCTATGCCGCTAAAAAAGCGGCCCAGGGTGTAGGGATGGGGTCTGAAGAATTAGGCAACATGACGCAACCAGAACTTATTGATACCGGCAAAATGCTCATGCAGAAAGGCATTATAAAACCGGGGGCATCTACCCAAGAAATGTTTGATGCCGCCAAAGCTATGCAAGACCAATATGGCGATCAGATTGGTCAAATCGGAAATAAAGCGGGAGAATTAGGTCTGCATACAGATATTAAACCCCTTTTAGATTCTTTAGATGCTAAATATCAAGCCGCTTCTATGCTTCAAAATCCAGATGAAATGCGAAATGCAAATTTCTATAAAAAAGGGATGGCGGATATATTGACAATGGCGCGGCAGAATATATCTTCTGGCGTAGCTTCTAATGAAGAAGGAATGGTTCCGCAACAAATTTATTTTGACCAACTCCAAAGACTCAAGAAATCTTATGGAAATTCAGCATTTATGAATGGTACTGTTAAAAATCCAGCTGCGGCGGATGTATATAGTGCCCTTAGTGCTGGTCAAAAATCCATCGTGGCCAGTGCCGCTGATAATCCTAATCTTACCCCCGAATTAAAAGATGCTATGGCAGGTTATTCCAAACTGCATCCTGTTGTGGATGGTTTACAAGACGTTCTTGGCCGCGAAAGAGCCGGAAATATGCCAGCAAAGGGCTTTGGTATGATCGGTAAACTTGTAGGCCAATTACCCGGACAACAGACACCTGCTATTAATGCTTTAACTTCTTTAGGGCTACTAGGCGCGGGGCATCCTTTATGGGCTATCGGTGCGGCTACAGCCACCCTTCAAAATCCCCGCGCTATGTCAAATCTAGCCCAGGGGGTTGCTAATCGCATTCCCTCTATCGCTGGGGCATTACCTACGGTTGGCGCACAAATAGCTGGCGGAGCGGTGCAACAGAATATGGGCGAAACAAAGCCTGTTCATATAACTCAGGGAGGGGGGCAACCCGCAACTATCTCTACCGCTGTGAATATTGATCATCCGGCCTTAGCTCAGTGGAAATCAACATTTCAGAAGAATGCAGCCCAGGCAAAAAACACTGGGGAAGTGCAAAAATCAAATGCGGTAACCGATTTTGTGCTTAGCCAACGAGATCCTGCTTATGCCGCGGCTAAACAGAAGGCAAATGATGCGCCCGTAGCTCAAAATACAGCGGCTCCTACTGGAATGGCTGATGGCGGGATTGTTCCAGACTTAGAAGATAAATTTGGGAAGCCAGTACCCGGATTTGGGAGTACACTACCGGGATTAGCTAGTCAAATGGCAAACCCTACACATGAAACTCCCCCCGCACCGACAGATACATTGCCGACTAGTACTACGCAAAAATTCAATCAGCCATTTAATACGGCTATGGAAGAAAAGTTAAAAGAATTCCTTAGAAATTCAAAGGAGAAAAACAATGCCGGGTCTTGAAAAGAGAATTTCTAAGCTAGAAGAGTCTATGGAAAAGCATCTCATTGAGTCAGGGGAGATTAAGGGGGATTTGAAATGGCTTAAAAAGGCTATATATTTTGTTATGGGTTCCCCTCTAGCCATAGAAGCACTACATCACGTTCACTTGTTAGGTAAATAAAATGGAGAATAGCGTATGGATGCAATGGTTTGTCCAGGCTGTAACCTACGTATCACGCCTATTCGTATCTTTGAACGGGCAAAGCACTCTGCCCAGTGGTGGCGCATCACCAAATGCCCCCGCGAACGATGCGGATTTAACATCGACATTGAAAAGTGCGACAATCCTAGCCATCGTACGAAACCCGAAACTAGAGACGACCGACGCTCTTTTTGGAACGATGAACTATAACGGTGAGTTTATAGGTTGTACTATGGAACGAACGGCAGTTGCAATCCCCGAAGGAACCTTTCGCGGGTATAAACGTGATTCAGCGCATTTTGATATGAGAGTTGTAGGCATTGATGTTCCGAATCGAAGTAATATCGAGTGCCATCCCGCAAATCAACCGTCGCAATTGTTAGGATGTGTGGCAGTAGGGGAAAGCAAAGATGGTGACGCGCTTGACAACAGTAGATCGACGTTTGATCGGATGATGTTAGCTGTTCCAGAAGAATTTACCGTAGAAATATCGTCATTGAAATCGAATAACTAAGTAAAAGAAAAATATAATCATTACGCAGTATCCTATCAATAGCAAACACAACCCCCGAAAGCTCATTTCCCCGCCTTGCAAGCCGCATAGCCATCCATCAATCCATATCTATACATACTCATAAGAGTAAGCGCGAATCTTTTACTTTTTTGATATCGTACTATTCCATCTCGGCAACCTATCACATATGTGTAGCCAAGAAGAGGAAATAGAATAAAAGAAACTCCGACTACTAGACCTAGAAACCGTTTCATTCTCCACCCCCAAGTAATGTCTGTAATATCTGGCCTATTGATGGCGATTTCCATGCCTTCAAGAAGTCATGTATTGTCTTTGCCGCCACTCCGCCATGCACTCCGCTCTCCGCCCCCCGATAAACTAGCGTCCAATCTGTCAATGCCACGACTTCACCTTGTTCATTGATCCAAGGACCGCCACTATTTCCCCCGTAAAGTACCCCATCCGTCAGTAAGAAGTTATCCCAATCTCCGCTTACGATTCCAAAACTAACAAACCACTTCATAGAGCCCATTGTATTGCCGATGATCGTAATGGGCTCTCCATCATAGTGCATCTCTTGAAATACTGCATAATGTTCCACATATACGGCCTTATTAAGCTCAAGAATGGCCAGATCATTACTCCGATTGATGAATACTGGCCTTCCTTTGGCTACTACACCCACAGGATAAGGAAATACCCATAGATCATTCTCTCCATTCTCTACCATATGGGCACATGTAAGAACATGTGTAGAATCAATAAGCACACCAGTTCCACGACCAACTCCGCCAAAGCCCTCATTACTAAGGAGAACCGTAAAGGCTTTCGTTCTATTTATAGCTTGACGATTAAGTTCATAACCATGATAGCGCGTAGTAGGGATTTTTACTCTCGGCACAGGTTGTTTCTCTTTAAGATAACCGGCTAATCCTAGACCAAGTAGTGTTAATATGGCTATCGTTCGTAGAATTCGTCTCATTGATTCTCCTTTGGTTTGACTACTAGTATTTTCTTCCCCGCCAATACAGAAGCAACATCTCTAAGATACTTGGCTTTCTTTCGCCGCACTAATTCGCGCATAACTAATATCCGGGCATCCCGATTCTGTATACGATATAACTTGCATATACGAAAGAATAATTCAGCGGTCCTTATATCAGTAAGAAATCCTTCTTCACTCATTTTATTCTATCCCCTGTAGCCCATTTACCACACATCTGACATTGCCACCGTTGATACCTGAATTTATTCTTAATGGAGGTACCTTCTTTTGTCATCCGTCCTTTCTCCCCGCATGTCTTACAAAGCGCGGAAACTTTATCAGTGACAAATGGTGTCGGCATTGATTCGGGTGCCCAAGCTCGTATTTTCATATAAAACTCTTCGGTGGAAAGTACATCGTGTGTATTGTATAGCTTCATTTCATTCCATGCTTGTTTATTTCCAGCTAAACATTCCTTCCATATGGTCAAGCCTGGAAACTTTCTATGGGAGAGCTTTTTATACTTCGTGCATAGCTTATGGGTGAGATAGTCTAAACCATTTGATGTGAAAGCGGCCACCTTGCGCACAAGTTTATAAGTGTCTATATGTTTATATGGCTTTGGCGGCTTCATTCCATGGAGGATAAAACGCGCATTGAGCTTTGGCGCATCAAATCTTTCGCCATTTTGGGTAATAACAATATCAGCTTCATTAAGTAATTGCCATAGTTCTTTAATAATGGCATGATCATCTTCCAGGGGTATAGTATTCCGTTGGTCACGGTAGATAAGCTTTGATGGAGGATCACCAAGCCACTTGGCTCCCCATGCCAATACATACCAATCGGTTTTTAGCTGCTTCACATCAATATACTGATCTTTAAGACCCCAAATATAAGCTGTCATCGGAGCAGTTTCGATATCGAATACCAATACCCGTAAATTGCTCATTTAATCTCCTTTGGAAAGTTCGGATCAGAACAGCATCCATCACAACCGTGTATTCCGCCATGCCCTATTCCATGTAAACATGAATACTCTTTTGCTCCACCAAAGTTAACGCGCTGAAATGGCCAATGCCACGGCTTGTCTTTCTTAATAAGTTTTCGCTTCTTAAAGCGTTTCATTTTTTGCCTTTTCTTCTGCTATTACTTCTGCAAGTATGTTCGCCCCGCATATCATTTCATACAAAACCTGCAATGAACCTTCAAAGCCAATATGCTTGTACATAGTACGCATCTCAAATTTTAACTGTGCGATATCAAGTTGCGAGGGTTCTATCATCGTTTCCGCCTTTGTTCTGCTGTTTTCTTTTTGTGGCAAATTTTGCATATAGCCCTCTGTGGTCCATAGAACATTCGATCTATGAAACTTACTACTTCGCGCCAACTCACAAGAGTACCAAGTGGAGGTTCGTG
>Ga0210394_10000976_pt1 | contig 49956 bp, 43 predicted proteins | sample IncBWC12MmetaG_FD_160121 | JGI IMG/M metagenome (GOLD analysis project Ga0210394, IMG submission 160121) | Forest soil microbial communities from Barre Woods Harvard Forest LTER site, Petersham, Massachusetts, United States - Inc-BW-C-12-M | ecosystem: Environmental > Terrestrial > Soil >...
TCAACTATGCCTCGACTTACTTCGCCGATGTCGTCTGGCACGGACAATCCACCCGCCATATTCGGCAGGGCCTCGAATCACAGATTGACATTGACCGCTTGCGCGAATTGTGGAGCGCGGCCAGCCCCATGTCATATTTCCAGCAATTCGCGCGTTGGCCAAGAAAATCACTGATCGTTTATGCCAAATATGATCTGACATTTCTGCCGGAATTCTCCCGAAGGATCGTGCAGGAATTCCAGCGATACCAACTGGATCACAAAGTGGTCGTCCTGCCCTGCGGTCACTACACCGTGGGAGAAGCGCCATATAAATATATGGATGGCTGGCAGTTGGCGTCGTTCATGCGCACAGCGTTCGAGAGCGGCATTTAGCACTTAGCACATAGCATTTGGCACTAAATGCCAAGTGCTAATTGCCAAGTGCTTGTTTAGAATGACGATTGATGTTGTTTGAATCTGAGTCGGCTGGAGAATATCGCAAAGGCGAGTTCGTCATCAGCTCCGATCCCGACCGCCTGGACATAGACGTTATCCACGGGTTCCTGACGGAATGCTATTGGGCAAAGGGCATTCCGCGCGAGACCGTCGCCCGCTCCATTGAGAACTCGCTGTGCTTCGGAGTTTACGCGGAGGGCAAGCAGGTGGGATTCGCCCGAGTGATCTCCGACTTCGCTACCTACGCCTATATTGGAGATGTGTTCATAGTGGATGAGTATCGCGGCAGCGGGCTGGGCATATGGCTGATGGAGTGCGTCATGCGGCATCCCAGGTTGCAGGGACTACGACGCTGGACTCTGCTGACGCGCGATGCCCATCGCCTCTATGCGGGGTTCGGCTTTACGCCGCTGAAAACTCCCGACCGCTACATGGAATTGCACAACCCCGAAGTCTACCGAAGAGAGAAATCATGAAGAATGACAATATGTCGCGCCCGCTGTATGAGGTTGATCCGCAGATCGCCGCCGCCATTGACAACGAAGTCCGCCGCCAGCACGAGGGGTTGGAACTGATCGCCTCAGAAAACTTTGTCAGCGAGGCCGTGCTGGAAGCGATGGGCTCGGTCTTTACCAATAAATACGCGGAAGGCTACCCGGGAAAGCGTTATTACGGTGGCTGTGAGTACGCCGACGTTGTCGAGAACCTAGCGCGCGACCGGGCCAAGCAACTGTTTGGCGCCGAGCACGCCAATGTACAGCCGCATTCCGGTTCGTCGGCAAACATGGAGGCATATTCTGCCGTCATCCAACCGGGCGATACGGTTCTCGGTCTGAACCTGGCGCACGGCGGGCACCTCACCCATGGCCATCATCTGAATTTTTCCGGCAAGACCTACCGCATCGTTCCCTACGGCGTAACCAAAGAAACCGAAACCATTGATTACGACGAACTAGAGAAGCTGGCCGAGACGGAACGCCCCAAGCTGATTATCGGTGGGGGCAGCGCCTACCCGCGCATCATCAATTTCGCCCGCATGCGCCAGATCGCAGATAAAATCGGCGCACTGTACCTCGTGGATATGGCCCACTTTGCCGGACTGGTTGCCGGCGGCGTTCATCCTTCGCCAGTGCCCCACGCGCAAATTGTTACTTCCACCACGCACAAAACTTTGCGTGGCCCACGAGCCGGCTTGATTCTATCGAAGCAGGAGCACGCTGCCGCCATTGACAAGGTGGTTTTCCCCGGCATGCAGGGCGGGCCGCTGGTACACATCATCGCGGCCAAGGCAGTTTGCTTCCTTGAAGCCATGCAAGCGGATTTTCGCGACTACGCGCGGCAGATTGTTGCCAACGCCAAAGTGCTGGCGGAGACGCTGGCCGCGGAAGGCTTCCGCATCATCTCCGGCGGCACCGACACTCACGTCATGCTGGTTGATGTTTTTTCCAAAGGCATGTTGGGGAGCGAAGCGGAGAAGGCCCTCGGTGAGGCTGCAATTACCGTAAACAAAAATGCCATCCCATTTGACGTCAATCCTCCGATGAAACCGAGCGGGATTCGCATCGGCACGCCCGCGCTGACGACGCGGGGGATGAAAGAAGACGAAATGCGGCAAATCGGCCGCTGGATTTCGGAAGTGCTCCTGCATCGCACCGACGCGGCTGTTCTTGGCAAGGTCCGTAAGCAGGTTCTGCAATTGGCGGAGGCGTTTCCGCTGTATCCGGAGCGCAGGGCGAGGGCGCAGGCGGAGGCGCGGGCGTAGAACTGGCTCCGACAAACGTGCTGACCGATTCCTCTGTGTGCGCCTGTGTCCCCTGTGGTTAAATCATCTCCGTGAAGATCGCGCTCGATATCCGGCGGATGACAGAGTTCGGCGTCGGTACATACACCCGCAACATCGTGCGGGCGCTGGGGCGGCTCGATCACTCCAACGAATATTTCCTGCTCGGTGCGCCGGAGAAGGTGGCAGAAATCGGCACTCTGCCCTCTAACTTCCACGCCATTTCCTTGACCGACGATGAAACCACCGCCCGAGGCTTCTTTGAGTGCCGGGCAATTGTCAAACGGTTGAACTGCGACCTAGCGCACATCCCGCACCTCTTCTGGATGCCGCGGAGCCTGCCTTGCCCCTACGTGGTCACGGTTCACGACGTTCTGGAGCACATGTATCGCGCGCATGATGTTTCCGGGCTGAGGCGGTCGTTGCACCTCCACCTCACCCGGCGGGTGCTGAACGGCGCGTCACGAATCTTCGCGGTCTCCACGTACACCAGAAATGAGATCGAGAAACTGTTCGGCATTCCCTCCGTCAAGATTGAAGTTGTTTACAACGCGATTGACGAGCGTTTCTTGCACGGTCATGCCTCCCAAGCCGAGCTGCAAATCCTGGCCGAGCGCTATCTGGTGACATATCCCTTCCTGCTGTATGCCGGACGAATTCGCCCGCAAAAGAATCTGATTCGAATCATCGAAGCTTTCTCTGCGCTGAAAACGGAACTGGAAAAGGAAGAGAAATTCCCCGACTTAAAGCTGATCATCATTGGCGATGAGCTCTCCAAGCATCCCGACCTGCGGCGAACCGTGATTCGCAGCGGCGTGCAGAACGATGTGCGCTTCATGGGATTCATTCCCATTGAAATGCTGCGTGTCTTCTACGATGCGGCCAAGATTTTTGTGTTCCCGTCGCTCTATGAGGGATTCGGGCTTCCACCCCTGGAAGCCATGGCGCACGGTACTCCGGTCGTGACGTCAAATTCTTCGTCGCTGCCCGAGGTGGTCGGCAACGCCGCCGTACTGGTGAACCCGGAAAATGTGTTTGAGATTATGCGCGCCCTGTACCGAGTGCTGCTGGACCAGAATTTGCGGGACAAGCTTAAGCAGCGTGGGTACGAGCAAGCGAAGAAATTCTCCTGGGAAGCCTCGGCCCGCCACATTCTAAGCGCATACGAAGATGTGCCCAGGAAACGGAAGAATCGTCAATACGACAAGGCCGTGTAGGCGCGGGCCTTCCCGCCCGTGCGGGGACCACCTACTCCGCAAGACTCACGCGCTCTTGAGTAGCGGGATTCCCGGCGACATGCGATTCAGCCGGTGCAGCTTGGCGGCTATGCGGCTGCGGTCAGTCTCCGACGAAGCAGCAGCGTAACGTTTGCGCAGTGTGTGAATCTTTTCCTTGCGAGTGCGGCGGCGGCGAATCTCGGGACGGCGGCTGGGTGCGGACATAAAAGCAAACTCCTACGAAAAGATATTGATAGCACTGCAAGTCCAAGCGGACACACTACAATTTGATTCTAGCTCCTTAATGTGTGCGAGGGCAAAGAAGCTAACCTCCCGGTAGTGGTGCAGTTTGGTAAGGAAGCGAGCCAAACGCGCGATTATTGCGATCATCCGGTGCGGACGCGGTCCGCGGAACGTTGGTAGTGGTGCAGTTTGATTGTCATTTCGAACAAACACCCTTTGCGCCGGGAGGAATCTGAGCGACCCGCGCGAAGCGTCGCGTTCTTTGCGATGCGAACCGGTTGACAAGGAGTGGCCGGCCGCCGTCGCTTCAAGATACAATCTTCAGCGAGCAAGCTACCCGTTCACGCGGGCTGCACTTGCGTTTGACGGTTTGCTCCAAGGACACGGCCATGTTCAACCCTCGCTAATTCGCCATCCGTTGAGTCCGGCGTGCCGGATGCCTTCTTCCGTCTCATGTAATCTGATCAGCGTGATTCGCGGGTTGTTTCCGCGAAGTCGCGGAAAGTTCGCAAGGTTCTTATGGATACTATTGTCTCCTCCGCAAAACCGCAGCAGCACACCCTGTGGGCGTCCTTGGTGGAAGCGATCCGCGGCTCGCACCAGGACTACACCACCGGCAGCCTCAACCGCGCCATCTTGCTGCTGGCCGTGCCCATGGTGCTGGAGATGGTCTTGGAATCGCTGTTTGCGGTGGTTGACGTCTTTTGGGTGGGACGGCTTGGCGCAAACGCGGTTGCAACGGTTGGCCTCACCGAGTCCATGCTGAGCCTGGTGTTTGCCGTGGGCATGGGGCTCAGCCTGTCCACCACCGCCATGGTCGCGCGCCGCATCGGCGAAAAAGACCCGGAGGGCGCAGCCGTCGCCGGCGTTCAGGCCATCACGCTGGGCCTGATCATCTCGCTCGCCGTCGGAATTCCTTGCCTCTTGTTTGCGCCCAATCTCCTTCGCCTGATGGGCGCTTCGCCGGAGATCGTCGCCGTCGGCAGCGGCTACACCAGAATCTGCCTGGGCGGCAGTTGCGCCGTGCTCCTGCTCTTTCTCAACAACGCCATCTTCCGCGGCGCCGGAGACGCCGCCATCGCCATGCGCCTGCTATGGGTTTCGAACATCATCAACTTGATTCTCGATCCTTGCCTGATTTTCGGCTGGGGCCCGTTTCCGCGGCTGGGTGTCACAGGCGCCGCTTTGGCCACCTTCATCGGACGCAGCATTGGCGTTGGGTACCAGTTCTATCGACTGCTGCGCGGGACAGAGCGCATCCGCATCCTGCGCAGCCAGATTCGGGTGCAGTTCGACGTGTTGGTGCGCCTGCTCCGCGTCTCACTCACCGGCATATTGCAGTTCGCCATTGCTCACACTAGCTGGATCGGCTTGGTGCGCATCGTCAGCATCTTCGGCGCGGCAGCACTCGCCGGATACACCATTGCCATCCGCGTGGTCATTTTCGTGATCCTGCCTTCCTGGGGTCTGAGCAACGCGGCAGCCACGCTGGTCGGACAGAACTTGGGAGCTGGACATCCCGAACGCGCCGAAAAAGCCGTGTGGCGGACCGGACTCTACAACATGCTCTTCCTCGGGGTGGTCGGAATCTTTTTCATATTTTTCGCGGAGCCAGTAGTCCGCTTGTTCACTCACGATCCGGTGGTAGTGCCGCTGGGCGCGGCGTGCCTGCGCATCGTCAGCTATGGCAACCTCGGCTACGCCTACTTCATGGTCATGATGCAAGCTTTCAACGGCGCCGGCGACACCATAACTCCCACCATCGTGAATTTCTTCGGCTTCTGGCTATTTGAGATTCCTGTGGCGTACACGCTGGCCATTCCTCTGCATATGCGGTCCAACGGGGTTTTCTTTTCCATTGCCATTGCCGAGAGCGCAATGGCTGTCGCCAGTGCCATCCTGTTCAAGCAAGGGAAATGGAAGAAGCAGAAGATCTAGACAGTTTGTGGCAGCCGGACCTGTAAGCCGAATTCTGTCTGCCGGATTGCTCCGGCAGGACGGTCATTCCTCTGGGCCACGCATTACTGCGCGGCTCAAGCGACCTACCCGGAGGTGGTGACGCGCCGAGCCGGCACGTTTCCGGGCGAGGCTTTTCAGTCCGTCCCAGAATTCCTCCCTATTTGGTCTTGCTCCGTGTGGGGTTTGCCCTGCCCGCCGCATCGCTGCGGCGGCGGTGCGCTCTTACCGCACCTTTTCACCCTTACCCCGTTGCCGGGGCGGTATGTTTTCTGTGGCACTTTCCGTCGAGCGGACTTGAATCCACCCTCCCGGACGTTATCCGGCACACTGCTCTGCGGAGTTCGGACTTTCCTCTCCCGCCGCCCGAAAGCGTCGAGAGCGACCGTCCGGTCCGGCTGTCAACCTCCCAATTATAGCTGACGTCAGCGGAGTCATCCCGAGGTCCCCGCGCTTTCACCATCGGGGCGAGGGACCTCGCGCGTATCGCCACCACAGTGAAGAGGCAAACTCTGCCGCCGAGACTCCGCTTCTGTGATGTAGAATTGATGAGTCAACCCCGCCGCCGCGCCGCACAGTCGTAGCGGATTCCTGCTGTCGGGACGTGGCTCAGCCTGGTAGAGCACTCGCTTGGGGTGCGAGGGGTCGGCAGTTCAAATCTGCCCGTCCCGACCAATACTCTTTTCAAGCTGTTACGCGGTTTCCACCCTTGGGTGGAACTTTAGGGGTCAATCCCCGCAAGGATTTCCGGCGATTTTTTTATGTCAAAAGCATACGTCAAAGACTGGAAGGAACGACCGCCAGAGTCGAGCAGGGGACACACGTTTTACGATGTGACGTTTGAATATACGTCAGAGGGTGCGAAGAGAGTTTTGGAAACAAGAGAACAAGCAGAAGCTATCTGTCGTGAGTTTGGGGAGATAGACGTTGAGGTTCCCTCAGGAAAGTGCAAATGCTTTGGAGTTGAGCAGCGGGCACCTGATCAGTTCGTGATCTTCTGTGAGTACCCTCCTGAAGGCCCGAGTCACGAATCGCGAATTCCGGCAGGTCGCAAGTGAGGTACCCTCACTTTTTGGCCGAGCACGGGAAAGCTTCCTTCATTGCCTCAAGAAAAAAGCACTGGTTCGCAAGTGAGCTGTCGGAAGGTTATCCCTTATGTACTTCACAAAGATTGCCTCTATCGGACCGTTGTCAACGCCATCGCTGATGCAATACGTTGCAGTTCTGAGAGCGAAAACGCCTGATGCAAACCAATCACGTACGGAAGACAGTCAGACGTAGCCTTGATCTCATCAAGCGTTAGGGCTTTGAGCCCCTTATCAACCTCCACAGAGCATATGCGAACAAAGGCGTTTCCCGTCTGCCAAACGCGTTCTTCGGCACGGACGGGCACGACTGCCAAGCACACAATCAGCCGACCAAAGGCATACAAGCATTGCGCATCAGAGCTTCTCCTTGACTAGGCGAATGTTTCATATCTTCGCTCCGTGAGCTACATTCCACTCTTTGGCTGCCTTCTTCGTGCTGCTAATGCTAAACGTCTTCGCGTTGAGCGTTTCGGGGTCGAACCTAATCACAATCGAGAGTGATGGCACTGACTGAGCCACTCTTGGCCTTGAATCGTATGCCACTTGAAAAACCTCGTCTGCTGGCATCTCTCTCAGCATCTCTGCAATTCCGGCCAACATCTCGGCTCGTGAAGATGGAGTGATAACAGCGGGTTTCCTGTCTGCCATACAATCCTCGCTGGCATTCTAGCAGCGGATTGCAGCAGGCGTGCAGCCGATAAAGCGGGGACAACTTCAGATACCAGTGGCGAGTTTGTGACCGAGCGACAAATCAAAGCATTGCTAGAGCACTCGCTTGGGGTGCGAGGGGGCGGCAGTTCAAATCTGCCCGTCCCGACCATTTCCTTTTCTTCCGTAACAGCTCCAACCACAAGCAGACAACAAAACGCCCACTAGCCTAGCCAGTGGGCGAGTTACTTCAAGACGGACTGAAGGGGCAAAGCGGATTACTTGATTAGTGCCCCCCCGGCCTCATCCTGGGAAACATTGGTCCGAGTATCCATCCACACCGCGTCGATAGCGGAGCCATTCCAAACGTGGGTTCGGTAATCACCCATGAAAGTTCCGCCGAAGCCATCGTTATTGGGATTCGACATGGTGGTGGAGAGAGGATGATTGGCGCCATAGGTGCTGCCGTTGATGGACACGGTATAAAACGGCTGATACTTGAGGTTGCTGGCATCATTGCGCCGATCGAGCCAAGTCACAGCGACTTGCCCGCTCTTGGCCAGATTGATCCATTGGAAGAACTGGTCACCCTTGGTCGAGGTGGAGACCAGCACTGGCGCACCCCAGGTGGTGCCACCGTCGGTTGACTTGATCACCTCCACTTGCATCTGTGAGCCGGTCCAGTTGTACACGCATAGGTAAACCTGGGCCGTGGAACCGCTGCCGTGGACCGCGTTGCTGGCGATATTGCTCACCCGCTCGTTGGTGTTCGGCAGGCAGCCATAGAAGCCTCCACCGCAGGCATTCGGAACCAGCGTGACCGTGGTCACCGTCACGGGTGCACTCCAGGTATTTCCTCCGTCTGTGGACTTGGAGAGGAGGATGCTGGCGACCGTGTCACCACAATCGCCGGTTGTCGCCGGGCAACGCAGCCAGCTTACATAGACTGTGCCGTCCGCACCGATTGCCAGATCGCTAAACTGGTCCACTTGGTTGGGGTATATCTGTTTGGTATCGACCACTTTCGTTGTCCAGGTCTTGCCGCCATCGGTGGAGTGCGAAACCGAGATCTCGCTGTCACTGTTGCTCGCAAACTGGGTCCCGGAGACATACAATACGTTCTTGAGCGGGCTGGAACCGTTGGTATCGATCTCCAGCCACGGCTTGTCAGCCAGATATCCCAGCAGAGGCTTGCTGACCACGACAGGCGTGCTCCACGTCGTACCATTATCGGTCGAGGAGGAGAGCACGTAGTCGCCATTTTGAATTCCCCCGGCATAGGCAACGCTGTTAAGGTCGTAACCAACTACTGGATCACCTTCGCCCCCACTACCCGGATAGCAGGTGTGGGTCCAGGTCGTTCCGCTATCCCCGGTTGCGTAGAAACCCTGAATGTTGCCACAGTTGTAATCGTTACCGCCGGTCAATATCTGGAGTGGGTTCTTGGGATTCACAGCGACCGGGTCTTCGTTGACTGGTTGCCCGCCTTCCGACGCCAGCACATTAGGAAACACGCACGGCGCCGTGGGGCAGGAGAGCGAAGCCGGAAAGCCTTCCTCCGGCAGAGTTCCAGTCTCCGGGTGAAGCAGGCCGGCACGAAATGCTCGGGCCGCGAGCACTCCGCTGGAGAGGGGACTATTTCCCAAGGGGCGGTCAGTCTGGGCGTTTAGAGCGGGGACAAGGAGCGCCAGTATTAAGAATGCCGAAATGGCGCACCACGAGACGCGGTAATTTTTCTTCAAAAGGTCCTCCAGGCTAGCCACGGGGATTTCCCTGGGTGGCATAAGCGGGAGCGCACGTGGGAGCGCTACGCCCGGTCCAGCACCATACGATCCAGGGAGGAAGCAAGCCGACCGTCACCTTAGACTGGTTCCACGGTGACAGCAAATCACGTTGTATGGTACACCAGTTGCCGCTGATCTGAGAGCCTTAAACTGAAAACTTTGTGTTTCTCACTTTCGTCTCATGGAACGCAGTTTGCTTCTTCATGACGGCAGTTTGCCCCTCGTGTGAAATCTCTGCTCCTGGCATAGAATTGACCTCATGAACGGACCTAACGCGGATACCAAATCCAAGAAAGTGGACCTACTGTGCACCAGTTGCGGCGGAACCTTTTCCGCTTTCCTTCGCGAAATGGCGGATCAGAACGAGCAGGTAACCTGCCCACATTGCGGCTGCGTGCAGCGGGGCCCCAAACACGAGCATTCCGACCGTCCCCGGGCCAACTAAGGCCAGCCTAGGTCGCCCACTGGCCGGGAACCGCGAAAATGACCTCGATTTTACAGCCCTCGGTAACCCATCCGTAGTAAAATCACGGTCGTCAAAACCTGTCGATGTGGCAGGTTATAGCAATAGCGATGCTGACCGCGCCATAAGGTTTCCGACTTGGGAGGCTTACTTGGAAGATCGGGCTCTTCATTCGTCTGTCGCCGCAAGTCCTAAAACCTCCAGAGCTCCACGGCACGAAGGCCGTGGTTTCTGGGTGCTCACGGCGTATGGGATCTCTGGCTTAGCTTTGTTCGGCGTGCTGGTCTATTACTTTTCGACGTACATCACCCGCTAGCGCCGGAACTCTACTGCTGCGCGGCTGCAACTCGCCGCACTGGGTCTGCACTTGCTGGGCAGTTCTTTCTTGTTCCAGGAAATCATTGCCCCGACCTGACCCGCCGTGTCTCACCGAGTTTTGTCGCAGGCTTGCGCCCAGGCGGCAGCCGCGGCCAGATGGCCGCGCGCGGCTTGTAGTCGTGCTTTCTCTGCCAGCAACCATCCCTGCAGGCTAGGCAGAACTTGCCCCAGACGCTCAACGTTGGTCCGGTATTCGACCACCTCTCGACGCAAGTCCGAGTCGCCAATTTCTGTGGGAAGTTCCCGCAGCATCTGCCCCACGCGCGCCATATCCTGCGCCAGTCCGCGAATGTCGTGCAGCTGAATTGTCCCCACGCTTGTTCCAGGTGTTTGCCTGGCGGCAAGAAGGAGCCGGATTCGGGCGTTGGCGGAGATGAGGGATTGCATGGTCTTGGTCCCCATTTATCCGTTCCAAACCTTCGGGGCATGGGATTCGACGGTGGTGATTGAAGTTCGCGATTGCTGCGGCGAGTTTGCCGCGCTCTTTTCCACCTCGATCTTTTCAATTTCGAGCCAGGCTTCGCGCACGTCCAGCAGGCAGGCAATTTGATCGGCGAGGACTTGTTTCGAAGCCCGCGCTTGCGCCTCCATTAGGGCCGTGCGCAGGGTGTGGTAAAAGCGCAGCAGGTTCGCCGCGACTTGGCCGCCCTGCTCGATGTTCAAGGTGCCCTGCAGGAAGCCAATCACGGTGATGGCGTGGTTGATTTCCCGCGTGCGGCTTTCAATGTCGTGCCGCTCCATGGCCTGCACCGCCCGCGTCAGGTCCAGGATCATTTGCTCATACAGCAAAACCACCAGCCGCACCGGGCTGGCACCCCGCACGTCTGCTTCGCGGTATGAAGACCTCGCGTCCATTTCCTATAGCCCGGAAGTCAGTGTCGGCGAACCGGGGATGGTCGCTCCGGTAGTGCTGGAGACAGTCGAACCCAGCGAGCCCAGCACCTCAGTGACTGCCTGCAGAAGCAGTGGGTACGCCTGCAGCGAAGCGTTGACTGCGTCGTACTGCTGTGTCAATTGCGTGGTCTCAGCCGCAATCTGGGTGTCGAAGTTGTTGATGGTGGTGGTAAGGTCGGACTGTTCGGCCTGGTTTTGCGCCAGATCCACGTTCAGGGGACCCAGCGTAGGATCGGTCAAGTTGGTGAGATTGGCGTTGAAATTATTGGCGAAACCTGTTCCTGACCCATTCTGAAAAAAGTTCACTACGGCCGAGGGATTGGCGGCCAGCACCTGGGCAAAGGTCTGACCACCTGGGGTGAGACCCACGGTCAGGGTCCCGTCGTTGTTCATGTTAATGCCCATCGAGGCCAGGTTGACCAATCCGCTGTTACCCCCAATGGCGTAGGCTGCGTCGTTTAGCATGCTGGACTGCAGTGAGCGCAAGGAAAGATCCGCTTCCAGGGGAGGCGCCGGCGTGGCGCCGGTTGGGTCCACCACGTATTGCGTGTTGATGGTGCTTACCACCGTGTTGTACGCGGAAACAAAGTTGTTGACTGCGGTGGTGATCTGGCCGGTATCCGGTCCCACGGTCAGCGTCACCGGATTGCCGGGCGATTGGCTCACCAGGCTTAGCGTCACTCCTTGAATCGCTCCGGTCACGGTATTGCTGCTGCTGCTGAAGGGCACGCCGTCAATGGTCAAAACCGCATTCGCACCACCGACTGGCGTATCGAAGGTAAGGGTTGTGTTGCTGTTGTTGACGACGGCCAACGCTCCGCTGCTGCCCGAGCTTTGACTGAACAGGGCCAGCCTTGACCCGCTGGCATCGCTTACCACGCTGGCGGTCACTCCCCAGCTGTTCGCGGCGCTCTGGGTGTTGATGTAGCTGGCCAGAGTGTTGAGAGTGTCGTTGCTGCCCTGAGTGATGGGAACATCGCGAGTTGTGCCGCTGACCCCTCCCACCTGCAACTGAATATCGCCGGTGGTTTGGCCGCTAGCCAGGAAGGATGCATCGGGGCCGGCGGCGACGGGATCGGTATATAGCGTACCCGTCGTAGCCAGGCTGGTCACCACGATCTGGTGAGTTCCCGTAATAGCCGAGCTTTGTGCGGTCGCGGTCAGCACTCCCGGCTGCGACGACGTTGCCGCCTGGGCGGTGAGCGCTCCCGTCGGATCTGCCAGCGCGGCCACGGCGGTCTGCAGGTTGACGAGATTGTTTTCCATCCCTGCCAGCAAGCCGTCTTGGGTTGCAAGAGCCGTCTGCTGCGCCTGCCACACCGTTAACTGGCCGCTCTGCTGAGCGATAATCTGCTGCACCAGGGAACTGACATTAATACCTTGTCCCGAGAGGATGGTAGCGGGATTTAAACTAATGCCCATGGTCTTTTCCTCCTTCGGCCCCAACCGATGTTTGGGGCGCGGTTTCCTGGACCAGTTCTTGAGAAATCTGGCGGGCGAGGCTGAGCAGCTGCTCGCTAGGCACTTGCAAAATCAGGCTGCCCTGCTGATTCACGAACTGGTAAATCACGACCTGATCCTGCTTGTCCCACTGCACTTTGACTTCATCCTGTGGACTGGCGGCCACCGGGGGTGCATTTTGTGACCTACTGATTTCCCCGATTGAAGCGCCTCCTGAAGCGGGAAGGGACGGAGAGCGCTCGGCGCGCACTCCCCCCTGCTCGACTTGAGGCTCAGTCGAGGGTGGAAACACGAGTGTGGGACTTACGCTCATGGCGAGCCACCCAGGCTAAACCCGGAAGGAGGCAGGCTGGCCCCCCTCCTTCCGAGCTGAACCTTACTGCAACAGTTTCAGTACGAGCTGCTGTTGCTGGTTGGCCTGGGCCAGAGCGGAGATGCCCGTCTGTTCCAGGATGGAATACTTAGTCAGGTTCGCCACTGCCGCCGGAATATCGGCAGCGGTGATGGTGTTTTCCGCCGAGGTCAGGTTCTGCACCTGGCTGTTGATGACGTTGCTGGCCGCGGTCAGCCGGTTGACGCTTGCGCCCAACGTGCCGCGCGTGCTGGCAACGTTCGAAATGGCCTGATTAATCAAGATCAGCGCGGTTTGTGCGTCGCCCTGGGTGTTGAGATCGGTGATAGACAGGTTCACTGCCTGACCGCCGCTGCCGTTGGTGATCGCCAATGTCGACAAGCCGCCAATGGTCACCGCAATTTGGCTCGACCCGATTGCAGTCGAGTCGCTGAGGAAGATGTTAGTGGCTGTCGAACCAGTTACTGTTGGGTTGCTGAGGGTCCCGAGAACGGTCCCGGTATTGGTGGAACCGACCGCCAGGTCACCCTCGTTGTTGGGATCGGTGACGACAAAGTTGCCACTCGAATTGAGGTAGGCCGTAAGGCCGGCCGGATCGGTGCTGGGGTTGTTGATTGCGCTGATCAGGTCTCCAATGGTGTTGGTGTTGCCGGCGTTGGAGGTGAAGCTGAAGGTCTTGCCACTTGCCGTGAAACTGTAGATCTTGCTGGCGCCAAGCACTGTGGCGGTGGTCAGTCCTGCCGCGTTGCCGACTAACTGGTTGGTGTTGATGGTTGACGTTCCGACGGTGTTTGGCGTGGTGAAAGACGTAGGAGCGCCGGAAACGGGAGCCCCCAGCACGGTGTCGTTGGTAGTGACGGCGAGGTCGGCCCGATTGAGCGGATCGGTGATTACCACCTGGCCGCTGACCAGAGTCGCCTTCGCGCCAACAGTGGTGTCAGCATTAATCGCGTTGATCAGGCTCTGCACGGTTGAGGCTGCGGGTGCGCTAGCAAAGGCGGTAGTAAAATCTGTGCCAGCGCCTGTGTCGGTGCCCGTAACCGTGAGGTCTCCGTTGCCGTTTGCATCGTTGATTTGCAATGCTCCGCCAACTATCGAAGCCTGGTAGTTGGTGCCCGTGTCGCCGCCGCCGTGGGCAATTGCGACGCCGGTCTGTGCGGTGTTGGTGTTGATAGCGGTTATCAGGTTTCCCAGTGCCGTTCCGGCAGTAATGGTAAAGGTGGTCGTCCCGCCTCCCGATCCCCTAGTCAAAATGAGGGTGCCGCCGACGGCCAGAGAGCTATTGACAGTGAGCCCCGCTCCAGATTGCTGAACGTTGGGGTTGACCGTGGAGCCACCGGTGAGGGCGGCCGTGTAAGTGAAGGTGACCCCGCCTGCAGTGATCGAGGTTGAGTCGCCTAGCGTCAGCAAGCTGTTCAGCGTCACCGGAGCGGTGGTGCCATTATTGGCACTATCGGCTGCGTTCGGGTTCGGCGCCGAACCGCTTTGAAACACTGCTTGTCCGTTATAGGTGGTGGCGGTGCCGATCCGGTTAATTTCGGCCAGGATGGACGCATATTGGGCCTGGATCGCGGTGCGTTGCGAATTGGAGACCGTGCCCGTGGCTGATTCCGTAGCCAGAGTAACTGCGGTGTTCAGCAGGTTGGTCACCTGCGCCAGCGCGCCATCGGCGAGCTGCAGTTGACCGACGCCATTGTTGGCGTTAGATACCGATTGTGTCAGGGCGCTGATGTTTGCCTGCAAGCCATTGGCAATCGACAAGCCCGCGGGATCATCCGCCCCGCTGTTGATGCGCGACCCTGAAGACAACTGTTGCAGCGTGTTGCTCAGGGCGGTGCTGGTGAGTGTGAGTTGGTTTTCCGCCGCGAGGGACGGAATGTTATTCAGAATACCGAGTGGCATAAACTCTCCTTTGGTTTACTTGGTCCCGTGTTGCCAGAACCGCCGCTCCAGTTTCTGAGGAGTGCTGTTCGCTTCCGTGGTTCCCGGAACCCTGATTTTCGGAACCGTCCTTGCCTTCACTGGCTCTATCGGCAGATCGCGCCCTCGCTTTAGTTTCCCCTCACCAAAAGCCCCGGCACGACCGTAACCCCGCGTGGAAGATGCTTTTATTGAACCGCCTGCTTCCGGCAACCGATAGAACCTAAGAAGGAACTCGCCGCTTTGCTGGCGACGTGTGCTCGGAAATGAGCCTCGCATGATCTCGCTGACCCGCTTGAACAACAGTTCTCTCACCGTTAATTCGGACTTGATCAAGTTCGTCGAACAGTCTCCGGATACGGTCATTACTCTGGTCAATGGGGAGAAAATTTTGGTGCGCGAGAGTGTGGACGAGGTCATGCAGCGTATTATCGAGTTCCGCCGCTCCGTGCTGCAGGGGGTTCTTCCCATCTGGGACCACATTTCTGCTCGGTCCCCCGCGCCCGCCCGCCAAGAAACCGAGCCGGCCGGGCAGGCGGAGAGGTAAGCGCTTGTGGATAAGGCCAGTTGGGGCGGAGTGGCGCTGGGCTTGGGTGGGATTGTCGGAGGCTTGCTGCTGGAAGGCGGCAATCTCTCCCAGGTCCTGCAGCCCACCGCCGCCATGATCGTGTTCGGCGGCACTGCCGGGGCGGTGCTTATCCAGTTTCCGCTTCCGACTGTGCTGCAAGCCGTGAAGCGTCTCGCTAACGTCTTTCGCGAGCCCAAAAGCGACCCTCGAGCCATTGTTCAGGATCTCGTGAGATACGCCAATCTGGCGCGCCGGGAAGGCATCGTTTCCCTTGATGACGAGCTCGACAAAATCACCGACCCCTTTCTTAAGAAGTCGCTCATGCTGGCCGTGGACGGCACCGAGCCGCAGGAATTGCGCAAGATGATGGAACTGGAACTTGACAATCAAGCCGAACGCGAGGAAAAGATCCCTTTGGTCTTCGAATCGGCGGGCGGTTTTTCTCCCACCATCGGCATTATTGGCGCAGTGCTGGGCTTGATCCAGGTCATGCAACACCTGGACAAGATCGACGAAGTCGGCCGCGGCATTGCCGTAGCCTTTGTGGCTACCATTTACGGGGTGGGCGCCGCCAATCTGGTTTTGCTGCCCTCCGCCGGCAAGCTCAGAATTCGCATCCGCGAGGAACAGGTGTTGCGCGAAATGACCCTCGAGGGCGTGGTCTCGATTCTGGAGGGCATGAATCCCCGCATGCTCGAAACTCGGCTTCTGGGATTTCTCGCTAGTGGCAAAGCCGCCCCAGCGAACAAACCCGAAGTTCCGGCTCCCTTATGAGTACGCGACGCAGGAGAAAACCCGCGCACCACTCCAGCCCTGAACGCTGGCTGGTTTCCTACGCCGATTTCATCACTCTCTTGTTTGCCTTCTTTGTTGTAATGTACTCCGCTGCCCAGGTGGACAAGCGCAAAGTCGGCCAGTTGGCGACTGCGATTCAGGTAGCCTTTCAGCAACTCGGAGCTTTTCCCACCACCGGTAATCCGGCCACGCTTAACCCAACTGAACCCGGCTTGTTCTCCAATCCTCCGCCTGCCGGAGCCATTCCGGCTTCCCAAGGGAATGGCGATCTGGTCAGCCTGCGCAAGGATCTCGAGCAGGCCCTCGCACAGGAAATCTCGCGTGGCGAGGTGGCCGTGCGAGGCGGGCCGGAGGGTCTGGTCATCAGCCTGCGTGAACTTGGTTTTTTTGACAGTGGCTCCGCCACCTTGAAAGCTACATCGCAGCCCGCCTTCAGCCGCATGGCAGAACTGCTCGCCAAGAACCAATACAACGTGCGAATTGAAGGCCACACCGACAACGTTCCCATCCACAACTCGCAATTCAGCTCTAACTGGGAGCTCTCAACCGCGCGCGCTACCGAGTTGCTCCTTCTTCTCATCGAGAAGTACGGCTTGCCTCCGGAATCACTCTCCGTCGCCGGTTATGGCGAATATCACCCCGTCGCCGGCAATGGCACGGAAGTTGGCCGGGCCGCGAACCGCCGTGTGGATGTGGTCATCCTTCGCAAGGCCCCGCCCGCCGGGACTACATCACAAACCCAGACGGCCGCGCCCAAGCTCCCGGGGCTGAGCGGGCACTCCTCTAAAGTCACGCGGTAACTTGCCGAAGGTTGAAAGAGACCTGACCGTTAACTCGGCAGAGAGTACTGCGTCACCATCGAAGGGACGGAAGTCTCAGCGAAACAATTTTCGATGCTCTCCCAATTGGAGGTTACACGATGAACAAACTGAATTTGAAGACGAAGCTGGCAGCCGGATTCGGCATTCTGCAGGTGTTCCTGGCAGCCACCAGCGCGGCGGGTTATTTCTCGATTGTGAAGCTGAGCCGGCTCTCGGCCATCGCCGACCAGAACGGTGACCAGACATATGTCGTCAGGTCCATAGACTCTATCATCAATGATCAGAAGGGGGAGTATCGGGCCTTTCTCCTGGCGGGCAAGGAAGACGAAATGACTCATTTTGCCGAAGACAATCGCTTGCTGGCGGAGAATTTTACCAACCTCCAGGCGATGCTCACGACTGAAGACGGCAAGCGCTTGTTTGCCCAGTTCCATCAGGCCTCTGATCAGTACCATGCGATTCTGGATCACGCCGTTCAGTTGCATCGCGGGGGAAAACAGAAAAAGGCCATCGAACTTATCTATAGTCCCGATGCTGTCGCGGCAAGAGATGATCTGACCAAAACTGCGGCGGATCTCATCGCCCATGCAGAAAAACTCAAGAGCAATGCGCGCGCTGAACGGGCCGCCGGCGAGTCCAGCATGACTAGATGGACGCTGGTTCTGGCATTCTTGGGGACGGTCATTGGCTCCGTCACCGCCACACTGATTCGCCGCAGCGTTGCGAGAAGTGTAACCACCATGGCGGATCTGCTGAGACAACTTGCGGCCAATAACCTGACATTTGACGACATGGAAATCACCACCGAGGATGAAATCGGCAAAGCCGGCCGGGCCCTGAATGAAATGAAAAACAATCTGCGCCAGATGATCGAATCCATCGCCGGCACGGCTGAGCATGTCGCCAGCGCCAGCGAGGAGATTTCGTCTGCCGCCTCTCAGCAGGCTCACGGTGCCGAGACACAACAGAATCAGACTACGCAGATCGCCACCGCGATGCAGGAAATGTCTTCCACCGTGTTGCAGGTCTCGGACAACTCCACCAAGGCTGCGGAGGCTTCGCGCCAGGCCGCCGAGACTGCGCGTCAGGGAGGAGTCATCGTCGAAGATACGCTGGCCAAGATGCGCCGCATCGCCGAGTCGGTCGTCGGCACTGCCCGGAAGATGGAGGAACTGGGAAAAAGTTCCGATCAGATCGGGCGGATCGCCGGGGTGATTGACGACATCGCCGATCAGACCAATCTCCTGGCCTTAAACGCCGCTATTGAAGCCGCCCGCGCCGGCGAACAGGGCCGCGGATTCGCCGTAGTCGCCGATGAAGTCCGCAAGCTGGCCGAGCGCACCACCACCGCCACCAAAGAGATTGCGCAAATGATCAAGACCATCCAGGACGAGACCAAGGCGGCGGTCTCCGCTATGGAGGAGGGTACGAAGCAAGTCGAGGATGGAGTGAAATCCACCGCTCAGGCAGGAGATTCGCTCAAGCAGATCATTCTGATGTCCGACCAGGTCGGAGAAATGATCACCCACATCGCCACCGCCGCCGCCGAGCAGTCCAGCGCGTCCGAGGAAATCAACCAAAACATGGAACAGATCGCAAAGCTCGGAAAGGAGTCGGCCAACGGCGCCCACCAATCCGCCAAAGCTTGCCAGGACTTATCCGGGCTTGCTCTGGATATGCAAAAGCTGGTGGGGAATTTCAAATTGGGGAACGGCGTCGGCAAGCTGCGCGATGATCGCCGCAGCCGTGACAAGTCCTTGTCGCCCGTGATGCCGGACCCGCAAGAACGGCCGAAAACTTTGGCCGCCGCCGCCGCGGGTTAGGGGAGTCGAACCAATCGCGCGCTCGGGAGATTAGGAAAGGCATTATGGAAACGCCAGGCAAAACCAATCTGGTCGCCAACAGCGTCGTCAAGATTCATGATTCCGGACAAGGGCATCGCGAATTGCTGCAACTGGTAAGCTTCCGCATCGGCGGAGAAGAGTTTGGCCTCGACATTCTGCGCGTGCAGGAGATCATCCGCATCCAAGAGTTGACCCGGGTTCCGAACTCTCCTTCATTCGTGGACGGCGTCATCAACTTGCGGGGCAAAGTCATCCCCGTGATCGCGCTGCGCAAGCGGTTAGGCCTGGATGAACTGGCGCACGACAAGCAGACCCGCATCGTGGTCATCGAGGTCCAGGGAACCGTTCTCGGTTTTATCGTGGATTCGGTTTCCGAAGTTCTACGCATTACTGCCGACACCGTCGAACCACCGCCTCGGCTGGGCAAGGTGGAACGCGAATACGTCTCGGGAGTGGGCAAGCTCGACAATGGCCTGCTGATTCTGCTGGACGTGGACCGCCTGATGGACGATTCCGAACAATTCAGCGCCACCAACGCAGCTTCCGCCTAGCTGCCAGAGCCAGATTCAGGCTAAGGAGCCCCACCACGTGGATAACGATTTCTTACAAGATCCGGCCATGATTCAGGAGTTCCTGGCGGAGTCCGAGGAACTTTTGCAGCGCATGGACGAGGACATTGTCGCCCTCGAATCCACACCCGAGGACGGCGAGCTGCTCAATCGAATTTTTCGGGCTCTGCACACCATCAAAGGCACTTCCAGTTTCCTCGGCTTCGAACCCGTGGTGCGTCTTAGTCATCGCGCTGAGGATGTGCTCAACAATCTTCGTCGCGGCACCATCAAGCTATCCCGGCCCATGATGGACGCGTTGCTGAGCGCTCGCGATCAGCTTGGCCGCATGCTCGCCGATATCCGCCTGGGGGGCCTTCAGCACTATGAAATTGACGATCTGCTGAGCGAACTGGAGGCCGTGCAACAGCCCTCCGAGCCTCCCTTGCGCCTGGGTGGAATGCTGGTAGCCGAAGGAAAGATCGATGCCGGCGCTCTGGACGCTCTTCTCCGGGAACAGGCCACCGGCACGGAGAAACCCAAGCTCGGCGAATTGCTAGTGGCAAAAGGGCTGGCTTCCGCCGCCGACGTCGGAAACGCTCTCCTCCAGCAGAAACAGGCCACAACCTCGGATGCCGGTGGCGCCGCCCAGACCATGCGGGTGGACGTTCGCAAGCTCGACGAATTGATCAACCTGATCGGCGAACTGGTTCTGGAACGAAACCGGCTGATGCGGGTGGCCCGTGACCACAGCCTCGGTCGCCTCAAGGCCGAAGCCTTGGACTCGGCTCTTACCCAATCCACGGCCCGGCTCAGTTTCATCACTGAAGAATTGCAAACCGCCGGGCTGAAAACCCGCATGGTACCCATAGACACGGTCTTCCGCAAGTTTCCGCGCCTGGTCCGTGACATAGCTCGCGGGCTGCAGAAAGAGGTTGAACTGGCGCTCCGCGGCGAGGACACGGAACTCGACAAGACCATGGTAGAGCTGGTCGGCGATCCCTTGGTGCACCTGGTCCGGAACTCGCTCGATCACGGTCTTGAGATGCCAGACATTCGCGCCGCCGCCGGCAAGCCCCGGCAGGGAACGATTCGCCTGGAGGCAGCGCAGGAAGGCGATCAGATTGTCATCAGCATCTCCGACGACGGCGCTGGCATAGACGCTGATCGTGTTCTCCGCAAGGCCATCGAGAAAGGTCTGGTCACCAGCGAGCGGGCCCGCCTCCTTACCCACCGGGAAATCCTCGATTTCATTTTCCTTCCCGGCTTCAGCACGGCGGAAAAAGTGAATGATTTGTCCGGCCGGGGAGTGGGCATGGACGTCGTTCGCTCCAACCTAAAGCGCATGAACGGGACGATCGAACTCGACAGCCAGGCTGGCCGGGGCACCACAGTCTTGCTCCGCCTGCCACTGACGCTCGCCATCCTCCCGGTGCTGTTGGTGCAAATTGCCAATGAGATCTATGCTCTGCCCCTGCGCTCCGTGCTAGAGACGGCTCAGGTCTTCCCCCGGGAAGTGCACCTCGTGGAAGGCAACGAGGTATTGCGCTTGCGTGGGCAAACTCTCCCCCTCCTCCGCCTGGGCCGCATGTTCGCAACCAAACCCCGAGACGGCGATCCGGCCGCGCAGAAAGTGGTCGTCCTCGCCATCGGAGATAAACGAGTCGCTGTTTTGGTAGATCACCTGGTCGGGCAGGAATCCACCGTGATCAAACCCCTGGGATCCTATCTCCACAATTGCACCAGCGTCGCCGGAGCCACCATCAGCGGAGACGGCCGCGTGCGCCTAGTTCTCGATCCCGCCGGTTTGCTCGCCAGTGCTCAAGGCGCGGCTTTACGGGAAACCATCCAATGACCATCGCCCCGGTCTCGGCCCGCGTCCCCGAAGGAACCGCCGGACCTCCTGCCACTCATCTGGTGCAGATTCGCGATCTGGTTTATCAGGTGGCGGGCATCTTCCAGCCGGATAACAAACTGCGTTTCCTCGAAGATCGCTGCACGAAACGCATGGCTGTGCTGGGTGTCACTTCGCTCAACGAATATTACGATTGTCTTACTGTCAAACCCATCCGCCAGGCCGAGCTGGTCAGCCTGCTGAACGAAATCACTATCGGTGAGACCTGTTTCTTTCGTAACCAGCCTCAGCTCGACGCCTTGCGCCACGTCGTGTTTGGCCGCATCGTGGAAGCCCGCTCCAAATTGTCCTTGCGTCATTTGCGAATCTGGAGCGCCGGTTGCTCCACCGGAGAAGAGCCCTACACCCTGAGCATGCTGCTCCTGGAAGAAACTGCAGGCCGGCTCAAAGGATGGACATTCGAGATTATCGCCACAGACCTGAATGAACATTCGCTGGCCCATGCAAAGCACGGCCTGTACGGAACCTATAGCACTCGCAATCTCACTGCTTACTTCAAGCAAAAATATTTCGTTATGCGTGGCGACGATTTGCAGGTAAACGCCCAGGTCAAGGAGCGTGTCACGTTCGGCCGCGTCAACTTTCGCGATGACGCCCGCATGGCGTTCATTAAGGCCATTGACGTGATCCTGTGTTGCAACGTTTTGATTTATTTCGACGTCGCGTCCAAGCGACGAGTGATTCAGCACTTCTACAACAATCTCCTCCCCCATGGTTACTTGTTTCTGGGACACTCCGAGTCTCTCTATGGCGTCAGCGACGCGTTTCGCCTGGTGCACTTGCCATCGGCGACGGCCTATGTCAAGCCGGAGAATCGGCGGGTGGACGACCCGGTGGGCACATGAGCGAGAAAATTACTGCAGCAGTGCAAAAGAAACTCGAGGGACTCGATCAGATGCCGACCATCCCTGTCGTGCTCTATCCCTTAATCCGCTGTCTGGAGCAGCCACTGGACCGTCTGGAGATGCAGCAGGTGGTGGACCTCATCTCCCAGGACAAGTCGCTGGCCGCGCAATGTTTGCACATGGCCAATTCTCCTCTCTTTGGACGCTGGCAGACCGTGGATAGCGTCCGCGCTGCGGTGATGGCGCTCGGCTTGCAGCGCATTCGCGACATCGCACTTTCCTGCTCCGTCTTGACCCTCCTGCCGAACAGCAAGGGCAAAGTCGATCCCGTGGTCTTTTGGGAGCACTCTCTGGGTTGCGCCCTGGTCTGCCGCCAGTTCGCTCGCAGAATCGGTTTCCCCGATCCGGCAAAGGCATATCTCGGTGGCTTGCTTCATGACATTGGAATCGTCGCTCATCTCTGGGTGGTGCCGCGCGAGTTCCAGGAAACCCTTAATCTGGCCGCCGCTCGGGGAATGCCCCTGCATGAAGCTGAGATGGCTACGCTTGGAGTCACTCATTGTCAAACCGGGCGCGCCGTCGCGGAACGCTGGAACCTGACGCCCGATCTGACTGCGGTAGTCGCCTGCCATCATGATCCCACGAGCGCAACCGCCCATCGCGATCTGGTGGCGCTCGTCACGTTGAGCGATTTGCTGTGCCGCATGAGCGGCCTGGGTTACGGATATGTCGAGGAACGCCAGGTCACTTTTACTGAAGAACCCGCCTTCGCGCTTCTCATCGAGGAATGTCCTTCGCTTAGCGCTTTTGACTGGGCACGCTTCACTTTCGAACTGGAAGCCTACATGGAGGAGGTACACCGGCTCGTCGGTGTGCTCTACAGAACGCCTCAATGAACGAAAGCAGCGACTCGCGATTGATTCGAGTGTTGGTGGCAGACGACAGCGCCTTCATGCGCACCGCCATCACGCGCATGATCGAATCCGATCCCGCACTGGGCGTGAGTGCTACCGCTCGGACCGGAGCTGAAACGCTGGAAAAAGTCATTGCTTTCCAACCCGACGTGGTCACCCTCGATGTGGAAATGCCCGGCATGAATGGTTTAGAGACCCTCCGGCATATCATGCAGGAGTCTCCGCGTCCCGTAATCATGGTCAGTTCGCTCACTCAGGAGGGCGCTGAGACTACCCTGGAAGCGTTGAGCGTCGGGGCCTTTGACTACGTGCCCAAGCAGCAATCCTTTGTTTCCCTCGACATAGTAAAAATAAAAGATGACTTGGTTGCCAAGATCAAAGCAGCCGCTGAAAGCGCGCGCCGGCCGGCAAAAAAGCCCGTCGCCCCCGCCGTGCCGCCGCTCACCGCGCATCCCAGAATTGCGCTTCGCATCCCGTCAGCCGTCATTGCCTTGGGCACATCGACAGGAGGCCCCAAGGCATTGCAAGAGATTCTGCCGGTGTTGCCTCCCGACCTTCCCGTGGGTGTACTAGTGGTGCAGCACATGCCTCCGGGATTCACCGGCCCTTTCGCCCGCCGCCTGGATAGCCTCTGCCAGGTTTCGGTCCGCGAAGCCACTCAGGACGAGCCCATCAATCCCGGAGTGGTTTACATCGCGCCCGCCGGACAGCACATGACGGTCGCCCGTAAAACTGCTGCCAGGTTTGCCATCCGACTCGCGCATTCGCCCGAAGGTATGCTTCACATGCCTTCTGTGGACGTCATGATGCTTTCCGTGGCCGAGGTTTATCATGCTCTTGCCATGGGTATTATCATGACCGGCATGGGCGCGGATGGATTGCAGGGCATGCAGGCCATCGCCAGCCAGGGCGGCTTCACCCTAGGCCAGGACGAAGCCAGTTGCACCGTGTACGGCATGCCGCGATCCTGCGCCGAAGTCCCGGGTCTGCTGAAACGCGTCGTCCCCTTGCACCAGATTCCCGAGCAGATTCTGCAGGCTACCCAGTACCGGCGGCGCGCTTAGTCTTCCCCTCTTCCAACAGGACTTCTCTGACTTTCTGCATCAGAGATTCCACCGAGAACGGTTTGGGCAGATAAAAGACTCCCTCCGGCTGGAGGCCGTTCCGGCTGACAGTATTCTCGGGATAACCGGAGATAAAGATGGTCTTCAACCCCGGCTGTAGCGTCTTCAAATAAGTGGCCAGATCCCGCCCGTTCTCGCCCGGCAAGACCACGTCGGTAAGCAGCAACTGAATGCTTTCGCCGTGTTGCTGAAAGGCGCAGCGGGCTTCCACTCCGTTGCGCGCCTTCAATACCTCATAGCCTGCCAGCCCCAGGATCTCGCAGGTCACTTGGCGCACGAACCCTTCGTCTTCCACCAGCAGAATCGTGCTAGTGATCATCGCAACTGCCGCATGCGATGTCCGTGATTCGCGCTCGTCACCTTCCTTCGCCCCCACTCCAAGCCAGTTCACTTTCGTTCTCCCATGAGCCTCCATGCACTCGTCTCTCCATTCGACCGGTGATGGCAGACCACGAAGGCACGCTCATGTCGACCACGCCTTATCAGCAATCAATCATGCCTTAGTCCCTGCGGACTCGGAGAACAAGCACAGCTCTTGATCGTTTCGGGAAAAACCAGGAAAACCTTCGGGAATTCCGCCCTGAACTGGAACAATCAAACTACGATTCGCAGCTCACTGCCTCGTCAACAAAGTTTGATGCGGGTCAAGCACGACCTTTCGAGTACCAGCAGGTGCAGTCACATGGAATGCCGTTTCTCGTCCATCCGCGAACACTTGTCCCACCAGCTCTAGCTGCCCTCCCCGAACGGCATACACCGGCACCAAGGTGACTAGCTCTTCGGTCGCGTCCTTTTGTGTGATAACACCGCTCACAATGGTCGAGCCGCTCTTGTCCACATACCTCAACCCCTTCAATTCAAATCGCGGTATCGCTGTCCCACTTACCCACTGGTCGTAAAACCAATCCAGGGATTTCCTGTGTTCATACCACATCGCCGGCGGCAACTCTTCTTCGAAAACTTGCAGCATCTGGCGCGTGGTAATTGATTTTCCCGCATAACGTTCTCTCAGCCTGCGGAGCGCGCGTACAAAAGGCTCATCCTGTGTCATTGCCGCTGGCGCGCGCGTGGCACGCCTTCCGCTCTTGGCTTCGGCATCACGCATCATGCACCGCAGCATGTGAAACAGCCATGTGCCCCGCCCGTAACTTATGGCTTCATAACCCCCGGAAAATCGGGACGAAGAGAGACGCGCTCCCAATGTCACCGGGCCGGCATTCATCAATGGATCGCCTTGCTTGTTCTTCTGCAGCAGATCATCCCGATATTTTTCCATCACCGCGCGGAACTGCTGCGGATTTTCGGATTCCAGCAGCATCAACGAGCTGTAGTTCGCCAGCCCTTCCGCGATCCATTGATCACGGTAGCTGCTCCATGTCACCAAGTCTCCCCACCATTGATGAGCGGTTTCGTGCGCGATGACCTGGCTTATGATGATTTTTTCCACATCGCCGAAGTGTAGTTCAGCCTTTTCTTCAGAAGTAAGGAACGAAAGGCTGGAAAGAAAGATCAGGCCGGGCCATCCCTGGCTCAAATCTCCCGGCATCTGGGTCAGTGCCAGGCTCCCGTACGGATACGGGCCAAAACGGCTGGCGTAGAACTCAATGGCCCGAGCTGACGCGTCCGCCACCGTCTGCGCGTTGCGCGCCGGAGTAGGCGCAATGGTCGCGATCAGCGGCGGCAGTCGAGGGGCCCGCGGTGAAGGAGTGCCAGGTGGAATCGCAGTTTCACTCGGTAATTTAGGGAACTCCCTCTCCACCCCTGAAGTTGCGTAGGCCTCGACCTCGACATCGCCGGCCCGGGCCGAGGCGTGCTTGTATTTCCCCAGATTGAATCCTGCCAGCGGTATGGGACGCTCGGAGATCCACCGACTCTCCTGCTCTCCGGCTGATGTTTCGGCCGCGGCCTCTTCGCCGACTCCCGCCGCGGAAGCCCTATCCGCGCGTTTTCCGGTAGCAATTAACGTCCACCCCGCCGGATAGCGGAAGTCTAGGTCAAAATTCGCCATGGCCAGTCCGCGATTCGGATACCACGTGCCCCGGGCTCCCACATACAACAGTCCTCCTCCAGCCTCGGAGAGCACTTGGCCGGAATACACAAAATGCAGTTCCACCTTTTGTCCTGGTTCGAGCGGCTGCGGAAATGTCACCGCCACCAGATCGTTTCCGCGCCGCGCCAGTTGCGTGCCCTCGATTGCCTGGTTCTGGATGAACTCCACTGCCCTGCCGTCTGCTTCCACCTGCTTGAGCTGAAGAAACCTCGATAGCTCGAACAGGATGGTGCGCACTCCCGCCTCCCGCGCCCGCAGTTGCAGCCAGGCTTCGGCGCTCCACTGGGTCGGCGGCTTCACCCGGGCTTTGACTCTGTAATCTGAAATGTCAGCTACGTCGGCCCTCGTTTCCTGCAGGTTCTCATCTGTGGCCGCTCCCGGTCGCGCCTTGTCATTCAGCGAAAACGCAGTCCACACGTCGTAATAGCTGGTCTCCGCCACGGTTTTGAGTTGTCCCGCCCAAATTTGTTCCACTGCGGCGGAATCGTAGTAAAGATCGAAGATTCCCAGGGTCCGGCCCTGGAGGCGGACATGCAGCAGCCGGTCGCCATCCTTATTTAGGTTGGGCTCAAGAATCGGCGGTGGCGGCTGAGGAACACCGGCCAGAGGAAGTAGCCGGCTGAAATTCACCAGCAAGCGCAGCGCGTCCACTGCCGCCAGATTTCGGGCGGACTCATTCCACTGGGAAACAAATTCCGCGGCGCCATCGGCGGGGTTCAGCAACGGCCGCAGGTCGGCAAAAGTATCGTCGTTGAAGCGAAAGTATGCGGTAACAAAACGCTCCTCCAGAATCGCGGCTCCGGTGAACAGAGCCAGGGACGCCCGCTCGATCTGGTTGGGCGGCGACAGCAGCACTTCCCCATCGCCCTCAAAAAAAGCGCCTGTCACCCGGCCAGCCACGTCTTCGGTGAACGCGAGAACGCCATCGTCCAATGTGATGTGCAATGCTGCTCTGTCCAGCGTGAGATCGCGCACCCGGTACACGCGTGATTTATCCAGGCCAACACTGCTGAGTTGAAGATAGAGGTTCCCCGCCGGCCCGTAGCGTGGGGTCGTGTCGCTGATTTCCTGCAGGGAAAACTGGGTGGGCGGAACCTGCTGACCTTGCCCCATGACACTCAATCCCAGCGACAGGACCATCCCAAACAGTAACCTGGTGCGAAGCAATTCCATTACCTTGGTCACCTACATTCTCGATTTCCGGTGCTCTAGAATGCGCCTCAGTGCGGGCGCTTTTCACATCCTTCTTATTATCGGCCTCTTTCCTGGTTGTTGCCGCAGTGTGCTCGCCAGCGGAAGTCATTCACCTGAAAAATGGACGCACTATCTGGGCCGATCACGTCCGCGAAAACGGGAATCATGTTGAATATGACGTAGGAGAAGACACTTACGCCATCCCAAAATCGCTGGTCGCGCGCATCGAGGCTGGCGGCCTCCCTCCCGAGTACGCCTCATCCGCAACCGGCAGCAAGCAACCGCATGACGTCCCCGCCTTCTCCCCCACCGAAAACCTCAAGTCGGATCCCGTGATTTCCGGAAAAATCATCCCCGACGGCAAGGTTGACACAGAAGCGCTCTCAGCCCTGGAACAAAGCGGAAACGCCAGTGCGGCCGCCACCGGCTATTTTATCGCCGGCAAATTTGAATTCGATCACGGCAATTTCGCCAAAGCTCGCGGCTATTTTGAAAATTCGCTGCGTTTCGACGCCCAGAAGGTAACTGTCCTGACCTATTATGCAGCCTTGCTGGTGCGGACCGGCAACGCTTCGGAAGCGCTGCCCCAGGCCGAACATGCGGTGCGCCTCGCGCCCGATTCTCCCGATACGCTTACCGTTCTCGGCTATGCCCAGTTCGCTGCCGACCGCACCGAGGACGCCATCCGCACCTGGAAGCGCTCGCTCGAACTTCGCCCAGACCCGGCGGTGCAGAAATATCTGGAAAAAGCCCAACGCGACGCCACTGCCGAAGCCGATTACTCGCAGCGTGAAAGCAGCCACTTCAGCCTGCATTATGAAGGCCGGCAAACCTCGGACGCCCTGCGTAATCAGTTATTGGCCACCCTCGAGACGGAATACGACGATCTGGTGCGTGAGCTGGGCATCGCCCCGCGCAACAGCATCACGGTCATTCTCTACACCGAGCAGCAATACTTTGACGTAACTCAGGCGCCATCATGGAGCGGCGCAGTGTACGACGGCAAGCTGCGCATCCCGGTGCAAGGCGTGAACTCGGTGAGCTCCGACCTCACGCGCGTGCTCAAGCACGAGCTGACCCACTGCTTTATCAATCAGCTCGCCGCTGGACGCTGCCCGCAATGGTTGAACGAAGGCATCGCCCAAGCCATGGAGCCGAAACAAGTCTCCAACGGACGCCTTCTTGCCAACCTTTTCCAAACCCAGCGCGAAATTCCCTACAACGTTCTCGAAGGCAGCTTCATGCGCTTCTCGCCCTTGCAGGCGTCGCTGGCCTATGAAGAGTCTCTCGCCACGGTGCAATACATCAGCGACACCTATGGCATGAGCGATCTGCAACGCATTCTGGAACGCCTGGGACAGGGAAGCTCCACAGAAGCAGCCTTGCGCGCCACCATCCACTCCGATTACGGATCACTCGAGGGCGAAGTCGCGAAATACCTCAGCAGCAAATACGGGAATTAGCGCAAACGCGGCAGAAAACCACACCCAACTAGCTGTACATCACCTTCCGGTCGCCCTTCACAATCCGTCCGACGGTATAAGCCTTCTCGCCAGCCCGGTCCAGCAGAGTCTGGGCTTTCTTGAATTTCTCCGAAGGCACAACCAGCAGCATTCCCAATCCCATGTTGAAGGTGCGCAGCATCTCTTCCTGCGGCACATTGCCCAATTGCTGCAAGTGCTCGAAAATGGGCAGCACCGGCCAGGAGCCGATCTCAATCACAGCGGCCACGCCCCGGGGAAGGACCCGCGGCAGATTTTCCGTAATGCCGCCGCCCGTGATGTGGGCCATCGCGCTAACGCAATCGCCGGCAACCAGCCGCTTCACCGCGGGCCGGTAGCTTATGTGGGTTTTCATCAGCTCATTGCCGACTTTACCCTTGAGTTCGTTGACGTAGGTATCCAGGGTGTAGTGGGCAATCTCGAACAGGAGCTTGCGTGCCAGCGAGTAGCCATTGGTGTGCAAGCCATTGGAGGCCAGGCCGAGGATCACATCCCCGGGTTGGACATTCTTGCCTGTGATGATGCGCTCGCGCTCCACCACCCCGACGATAAATCCCGCCAGATCGTATTCGCCTTCGGGATAGAAGCCGGGCATCTCGGCGGTTTCGCCGCCAATCAGCGCGCAGCCATTCTGTTTGCAGGCTTCGGCCAGGCCTTCCACTACTTTCTCGGCAATCTCGGGATCGAGTTTGCCGGTGGCGAGATAGTCCATGAAAAACAGAGGCGCAGCGCCCTGCACCGCGATATCGTTGACGCAATGGTTCACCAGATCGCCCCCGATGGTGCGGTGGACCTTCATTTCGAAAGCGATTTTCAACTTGGTGCCAACCCCATCCACGCTCGAAACCAGCACCGGATCCACGAACTTGGTCTTATCCACCGCGAACAGCCCGCCAAAGCCGCCGATCTCGCTGAGCACGCCGCGGGTGAAAGTCTTGTGGGCAAGATACTTGATGCGCTTTTTGGTTTTGTTGGCGCGGTCAATATCCACGCCGGCATCGGCGTAAGTAATAACCTCTTCGTTTTTCGGACGATCTTGTGCCACGGTCAATGGGTCCGTTTTTGTGAGACGTGGGATATTGCCGGGTACCGAGTTGCTGGGAATTTGTCGCTCGAAAACATCTTTGAGTGCGGCTCATTGTAACACGCCACGACGAATTGGTACGCGACTCACGTCTGCTGGCCCTACTTCAAGTAATCAAACAGGCTGTTTTGTGGAATGCGCGCAATCGCTTCGATGGCGGCAGTGGCCGCGGTCTGGTCGTTCACTACCTGGCTGGCCACGGAGGCAAGGTCCGCCGCCGCCACCGAGTTTTGCTGTTGGCTGATATCTAGCTTTTCCGTGCTCAGATAAGTGCTTTGCGCCGTGGCCTGGTTTATCCCGTTCGCATAAAACACCTGCTGTGTGTTGATGTAATTCACATAGACGTCCACCACGTTGGTGTTCGTGTCAAATGACAAATTCCATACATGCTCAATAATCATGGCGCGGGTAATGCGCCGCCCCGCGTTGCGCATCAGGTATTCGAGCAGGGCAAATTCCTTCGAGGTCAGGTCGATCCTTCGGCCCGCGCGTTCCACCCGCCGCTCCACCCGGTCAAGCTTCAAATCATCCACCGCCAGCACCGATTCCGCCGGCAGATGGCAGCGCCGCAGCAGCGCCCGAATGCGCGCCGACAGCTCCGAAAATGAAAATGGTTTGCTCAGATAATCGTCCGCGCCCAAATCCAGACACTGCACCCGGTCTTCAATCCGGCTTCTCCCCGTCAGCACCAGAATCGGCATGCTCGGCTTGCGGGTGCGCAGGTAGCGCAGGATCGCCACTCCATCGAGGCGCGGCAGATTCAAATCCAGCACCACCAAGTCGAAATCAAACTCCCCCGCCAGCGCCCGCGCCTGCTCCCCATCCGCCGAAATATCCACCGCATAGTGCTCCGCGTCCAATCCCTTTTTCACAAAGCTGGCCAGTGCCGGGTCGTCTTCCGCAATCAAGATACGCATAAGATGGCTCTAATGAGTTCCCTCCGATTCTAGGCAGGAATGCGGCGCGGACAACACCATTCGCGCTCGCTCAAAGGTCTATGTCTTCCGAAAATGGCACGGCGAATAGAGAGTACTGAAATGGAAACCCTGGGAGTACCGTACAATCTCAGCTCAGTCAGTGAGGCGCGGGAATGACAATCAAACGAGACGCGAGACCGCTGACATGAAAAGCGAAGGACGTCAGTCTCGCGGCCGAGTCGCCAGGTCTGCCACTGGCAGATCGGGGGCCGAGGAGGTGATCGAGGTCTATGACGCTCTGGCGGAAAGTTACGCGGATCAGTACGAGTCCGGAAATCCGGACCGGCCATTCCTGAATGAGTTTCTCTCCCATCTCCCCAAAGGTGCGCGACTCCTGAACGTGGGCTGCGGAACAGGGAGTGGAACAAAGTATTTCTTCGACCACGGCATGTGCGTGGAAGGCATGGATATCTCCCGGAGCATGATTGAGGTGGCTAGGCGAAACTACCCGCACATACATTTCACTCGTAAGGACATTCGGAATTCTAACTACCAGGCTGCCTCTCTTGATGCCATCTGGGCTGGATATTCACTTTTTCATATGGGCCGGGGAGACTTCCAAGCGGTTCTCAAGAAAATTCGCAAGGCCTTGCGTTCTGAAGGTATTTTCGGTCTGATCATGCAGGAAGGAAAAGGCGACGTCCAATACCCTGAGCCACTTTGTCCCGGCAAGAGCTTGCTTGTTTGCCTGTATTCGATAAAAGGATTGAAGGCAATTCTGAGCACCGTGGGTTCAGTGTCATTGCCCAGAAGCGACGAAGCCCGGTTTTAGAGCTGGAATATCCTTACAAGAAGTTGCTGCTGGTTGCGCAGACGGATCGCAACCGCACCATGGAGCAGTCGGCCTCCGAGCTACGGCAAAGACAACGGCGAAGGCGTGCTTGAGCCACCGGCGATGATTGAATTTCGCGTCCCGCCAGCGTGTAACGCTGCTCCCTAAAACAGATTCCACAGAAACTGGTTGTACACATCGTGGTGATACTGTACTTCCGGCGCCTTCACGAACGTCCCCAGCAGCCGCGCACAACGGTCCGCCGACGCCTGCTTCAAATCCGCATATCTTTCCTTCACATCTTCACCCAGCAGCTTCGTCGTCCACTCCGCTTTGCGGAAATTCTTCAGCGCGTCATAGATGTTATCCGGCAAGTACCGTTCCGCCTGCCGCAGGTTCTTGATCTTCGCTGTGTCCCCATCCAGCCCCGTCTTGAAGATCGAGTACATCACCAGGTAGGGGCTGGCATCCGGACTCACCGAGCGTACCTCGACCCTCATGCTGCGTTCATTGCCAATCGGAATGCGAATCATTGATCCGCGATCGGTCGGCGACGCCTTGATCTGATTGGGCGCCTCGAAGTGCGGATCCAGCCGCCGAAAAGCATTAACGCTGGCGTTGAGTAGCAGGCAAATATCATTGCCGTGGGTTAGAATCCGGTCAATGAACGACCATCCCATTTTGCTCAGCTTTTCTTCGCCCTTCGCATCCCAAAACAAATTCTTCCCGCCCTTGCTGACCGAAACATTCGTGTGCATGCCGCTGCCATTCACGCCCACCACCGGCTTCGGCAGGAACGACGCCGTCAATCCCATGTTGGTGGCCACCTGCCGGCAAATCAGCTTGTAAAGCTGGATCTGGTCGGCTGCCGCCACCACATCCGCGTAGCTGTAATTGATTTCGAACTGCGACGGCGCAACCTCCGGATGATCTTTCTCGTTCTGGAATCCCATAGCCCGCTGCACTTCCGCGGTTGTGTCAATAAACGTCCGTAGCGTATCCCCCGGCAGCGAGTGATAATATCCGCCGGTATTCACGTAGTCGAATTTGCCGGTCTCGTGATACGCCCGCTCTGCGTCTGGTCCCTGGAACAAGAACCCTTCAATCTCATTGGCCGCATTGAGCGTGTATTTTTCCTTCTGATAGAGCCGCTCGGCATATCCCTTGAGCACGCCGCGAATATCAGCCGAATACGGCGTTCCGCCCTTGTCGATAACTTCGCCAAACACGAGCACTTTGCCCGCGCCAAAAAAATCCGCCGGGGCCCAATAGAACGCGCCCCAGTCAATCCCCAGCCGCAGATCGCTTTCCCGCTGCGCCGTGAAACCACGGATCGACGAACCATCAAACGTGAGATTGTCCCAGCTCTTGATGAGAAACTTCTTGTCGTAGTCGAGCATATGCAGGCGCCCTTCCAGGTCGCTGAACAGCACGGTCACGGCCTTGATCCGCTTCTCGCCGCTCAAATACTCGAGCCGTTCCTCTTGAATCTTGTCCGGCGCGACTCGGCTCCGGCGCTGCTCTTTTGCGTTCAGATTCAGCTCTTCCAACTCGTCATACGGGATCGCTAAAAAATTCCGCAGTTCGTTCGACATGGCTCTCCTTAAAGTTTGTGTGACGCCTGCTGGCAATGATAATGACTTGGGGGATTTCTCAGGAACTTGGTAAGGTTATCGCGGGGACCGCAACTTCGCCAATCAAAAAACGTTATGCAAGGAATTAAAGCGATTTATGCCAAAGCGAGCTTCCACAGACTCTTCAGCTCTCCCGTCCCCGTTTCCCTACCACACCCGGCAAGCCTTCACCGCCACCATCGGCTGTCCCACCTTGCAGCCGAAAGCCTTGCCAAACTCCGGCATGTTGACCAGAACTCCATTGGCCCGGAAGCGATCCGGCGAATGAGGATCCGTTGTCGCTATCAACCGCTCCATCTCCGGACGCCACACCGCACACCAATCCTGCGCAAATCCGAGGAAAACCTCCTGGATTGGCGTGTATCCATCCGCCGCCTTTTTATCCAGTTCGACCCCCTGCTCGGCGGCGCGCGCCAGAAACGCCATGTAGGCCAGCCGCATGCCCCCATTGTCGGCCGTATTCTCGCCCAGTGTGAGCTTGCCGTTGATCTTGGTGTCTCCCACGCTGAACTGGCCGTACTCGTTCACAATGCAATCCGCCTTCTCCGTGAACTTGGCTGCATCTTCTTTGGTCCACCAGTCGTTGAGGTTGCCGTGGCCGTCGAACTGCCGCCCCTGATCGTCGAATCCGTGAGTCATTTCGTGACCCATGAAAAGGCCAATGTGCCCGTAATTCAGAGCGCTTGGCACCGACGCATCAAAAAACGCTGGCTGCAACACCCCGGCCGGAAAATTTATGTCGTTCATGCTGGGATTGTAGTAAGCGTTCACCGTGGGCGGCGTCATGCCCCACTCATCGCGGTCCACCGGCTTTCCAATCTTGGCCAATTGCCGGCGCGACTCAAACTCGGTCGCCCGCAGATTGTTGCCCAGCGCATCTCCCCGCTGTATATCCAATTTGGAATAGTCCCGCCACTTGTTGGGATAGCCGACTTTGTTGGCGATCAGGTGCAGCTTCTCCCCAGCCCGTTTCTTGGTTTCCGCGCTCATCCAGTCCAAACCCTCAATGTCCCGGCCCAAAGCTGCTTCGAGGTCGTGAATCATTTGCAGCGACATCTCTTTACTTGACGCCGGGAACTGCTGCTCGACATACGCCTGACCCAAAGCCTCGCCCAGCGCCCCGTCGGTGCTGCTCACGCAACGCTTCCAGCGTGGCCGCTGCTCAGGAATCCCCACCAGCTTGCGGCCGCCGAAATCGAATTTTTCTTCATCCAGCGCCTTGGGCAAAATCGTGCCCGGGACCGACTCCACCAGTTGCCAGCGCAGATATGCCTTGATGGTCGCCAGGTCCGTGTCGGCAATCACCTGGTTCATTCCTTTGAAAAACTCCGGTTCCGCCACATTGATCTCGTTGAATCCCGGAGAGCCGCTCGCCGGATAAAAATGCTCCCAGTTGAAGACCGGCGTCAGCGCCTGCAATCCGCTGTTCGGCATCATGTGATAGATGTTGTGCGGGTCGCGCTGCGAGGTGATGTCGAGCGACACCTTGGCAAGCGCCGTTTCCAGCTTCATGATGGCTTGGGCGTCGCTCGCGGCCTGCGGCTCGCCGGCTCCGAGCAGCTTTAGCAGGTTGGTGATGTGCTGCACATATTGCTTTCGGATCTCTTCGTCTTTTTCCCCGGTACGCAGGTAGTAGTCCTTCTCCGGCAAACCGAGCCCGCCCTGCGACACGGAGGCGATCTCCCGCGTCGCGTCCTTAAAGTCCTGCTGTGAGCCAAACCCCAGAAACGCATTCACGTTGATGAGCTGAAAGTGCGCCAGCAACTCGGGAAGCTGATCTTTGCCGGAGAGCGCATTGATGCGGTCCAGTTCAGGCTGCAGCGGCGCCATGCCCTTCTTCTGGACGCCGGCCTCATCCATGCAACTCGCGAAGTAGTCGCCAATCTTCCGCGTATTCTCGTCGCGCGAATCGCCGGCGGCGGCCTTATCGAGAATGCCGTGTAGCACCTGCTGGTTGTACTGTTCCAGATTGTAAAACTCGTCAGAATACGGCGAATCGTTCGGAATGGGATGCAGCTTGCTCCAGTTGCCGCAGGCGTATTGATAAAAATCAACGCACGGGTCTGCGGCCGTATCCATTACGCCTTTGTCCAGGCTGGGGATCAATTTGAAAGTCTGCGACGCTCCAGCGTCACTCGACGCGTTTGCACCCGCCTGCGCAAATGCCACACTGCCGCAGGCGGCGATCACACTGGCCACGGCCAAAAAACAATTGAAAGCTGACCTCCGAGATGATTGCATCCGTTCCTCCGAGTAAGAATCATACACTGCCGGGCCAGTTACTCTTGTCGGCGTCATCCCGACCGCAGCCGCTCTTCAGGCGGAAGGAGGGATCTCGCCGCAGCATCGCGGTGCAGGCCCTCGTCAATCTTTTGACATCTTCTTGACAACTTCCGTTAGCGCCTCGTGGAACAATTTGTCGTTCGCCCAGTGAACCCGGCCCGCACCGTTCCGAGCCGATCATACTTAAGGAGCCACTGTGAAAGTCCTTCGTTCCAGCTTGCAGCCACTTTTCTTCTTCCTTACCCTTTCATCCTTGTTATGTGCCGCGGAAACTTATACCGTCACCGATCTCGGTGACAGCCTGGGCGGCAATTCCAGCGGGGCGAAAGGCATCAACGCTTCCGGACAGATCACCGGTTACGCCTACGCGTCCGGCAATTCCGTGAGCGACGCCTTCCTTTACAGCGGCGGCAAAATGACAAGCCTCGGCACGTTGGGTGGAACGTCTGCCATCGGCAATGGGATCAACGCCTCCGCCCAGGTCGCGGGATACTCCACGAATTCCGTGGGCACTTATCGAGCTTTCCTGGACAGCAACGGCGTGATGACGGACATCGGCGATCTTGGCGGCGGTTCAGCCGCCGCCTATGGAATCAACGATCTCGGCCAGGTCGTCGGTTCTGCCGTGACGTCCGATGGCAGCAACCATCCCTTCCTCTATGGCAGTGGCCAGATGATTGACCTCGGCACTCTGGGATCCAGCGGCAACTCCTGGTGGAACAGCGCCCAGGCAGTCAACAATCTCGGCGCGGTGGTGGGTACATCCTACGATGCACAAGGCAACTTCTTCGGCTTCCTCTGGCGCAACGGCAAAATGCAACAGCTTGGGACCCTGGGTGGCTCGTGGAGTGAAGCCTCGGCCATCAACAATCAGGGACTCATCACCGGCATGGCCTACACTCCCAAATCCTCCCACGCCTTCCTCACCACCGGTGGCAAGATGAGGGACTTGGGCACCATCCCTGGGGCCAGCTCCAGTTGGGGCCTGGCCATCAACAACTCCGGAGTCGTCGTCGGCTACTGCCCGTTCGCCGGTACGTATCACGCCTTCATTTACACCGGTGGCAAGATGAAAGACCTGAACAAGCTGATTCCAGCCGGATCCGGATGGGTTCTCATCTTCGCCAACAGCATCAACGACTCCGGCCAGATCGCTGGCGAGGGCACCCACAATGGCCAGCAGCACGCTTTCCTGCTGACTCCGCAGTAGCGGCTCAACGGGGAACGGTGAAGTATGATGCGGGAGCGTCTCTTAGGGCTTCGCCGGATCAGCTCCCGAACGATCTCCGGAACGGTCGATCGTAGTATTGAGAATGCCCATGTACGCCTTCCACGGGCCAACCTCAGCGGCATATTGTTTAGCCAGAACACGGCTGATCTGGGATATGTGAGTCAAGTCGTGGACCACCCATGAGGCAAGCAGTTGCTTCAGCGTGACCGTACCCTGGTCGGGGTGAATACCGGTCCGGCTAAAATCCTCGGAACCCAACCGCAGGCTTCTCAGGGCTACGAGATTCCGTTCACGCAGCTCGGCGAAACGATCAAGCAGGCGCTCAATCGGCTGGGTTTGGTCCTCTCTGAACTGCGCCAACCGGTCGAATGGTTCGAAACTCCGGCCTTCGCCATATTCGATAATCATTCGGACCCTGGGCAACCAGTCCGTAACTTCCCCGTGGATGAGATGTCCCACAACGTCGTAGCAACTCCAGGTATCGCCGCCTTCCGTCGCCCGCACCCATTCCTCCGGAAGACCCCGGACCAGATGAATGAGGACTGCCGGAGTACGCTCAAGAACCTCTGTTGCTTCAGCGAGCTTCATCTCCATCGAAAGTCTCCCCTGCATAGGTTCAGCAGACGTGATGATCACATACTAATGCCTTGCGTGGTCTCTCTGTCCGGGCGCACGACCTAATGTATGGTATTCACCGTGTCGCGCCCGCCACAGGGTGTCGCCTGTGCCACGCCCACTCCTGCTCCGCGCTCCCGCAACCTCCGCAGAATCATCGCCGATTCAAAGGCTGCCATCGTGCTTTCACTCACTGCGACTGGAAGAACCAGCACAGGAGGAAAGCATGTCACACTACACACAGCTCGGAATCCCAAAACCAGACAAAACACTAAAATCAGATCAGCACTCGAGCGCCGATCGCAAAACCGCGGCCCTCGCCGGCTGTTTAATCGGCACCTCGCTGTTGGCGGTCTTTATGCTCTACACCAGCGGATGCTCAAGAAATTCCAACCAGCCCGCGGCAATCGCTGCTCCCGCTCCGCCCCCGGCGTATCAGACGCCGGTTGTCACCACTTCAATCGTCACCGCCCCGGCGCCTGCGCCGCAGAAGACGCAAGCCAAGCCCAAACCCAAAAAAGTTCCCACGTCCACCTACGCCAACTCAATGTACGGACTCACCTTCCGCTATCCCAAATACGACAGCCTGAAGGAAGCCGACAAAGCCAACCCGCAGTGGGCTGGCTTGGGCCCCGTGGAAACGAATTTCATCGAACCCGGCGGCGCGCTCGTCACTTCTGTAGAGCTGCCTCAGACCTTGTATGCGGGCACCAACTTCACTTCTGCATTCTTCAATGTGAGCGTCAACCCCAAGCTAACCGCGTCGCAATGCGAACAGTTCGCCTTTCCTGAGGACCATCCGGCAGACGTTCCGCTCAAGCCGGTCACGGCGAAAATCGGTGCCAGCCAGTTCAACATGACCGAAGGCTTCGCTGGAGACGACACCCACCAGGCCGACGCGCGCTACTATCACATCTTTCAGAACGGAATATGCTACGAATTCATGCTCGGCCTCGAAACCTCAGACCTGAAATCCGGCTCCAAGCCGGCCAATCGCGACCAGGTCTTCCGCAAGCTGAATTGGATTCTCTCCACGGTGAAGATCAACCCCCTCACCGCTCCCGAGAAACCCATGCCCGAAGTAGCCGCCGGAACCACGGCCCCGGCGCAAACCACCGCTCAGCAAACCAGTAGTCAAACCAGCGGCCAGCAGTAGGAACAAGAAAGGCCGCGTTCAACCCGAACGTGGCCTTAGCTCTTTCTCGGAAACTACTGCTTCGCCTTCGGCGCCGCTTCCTTCTTCTGTTCCTTCTGAATGTCCTCGGTCCACGGAGGCACGACTCCTATGAACCGGGCGTAAGCGATGGATTGGCCGAGATGCTCAGCGCCATGACGGGTGATAAACAGCAGGATGCCGCGCTCAGTGTTCTTCCCGCCAAACCAATCCATGCTCTTCTCCAGATCAGCGTCAGACATGGCGGTGATCGCCTTGCGGCCATGGTCGAATGAATCTTTCAAGGTAGCAATCACCTTTGTCTTATCCGTTGTCGATTTCTCCAGTCCCCTTAGATCAAATCCCGCCGGTGGAGGCGTGCCGACAAGCTTGTACAAATTGAAGTTTGCAGTGGCAACGTGCAGAAACACTTCGGAAAAAGAACGGACATCAGGAGCCGGACGCCAGGTGTACTTCTCCGCGGGGATGGCTTCGGCCAGACGCAGAAACTTGTCTTCCTGAATTATGACCTCCGCCAACACCTCAGAGCGATAGCCCGTGACCCCGGGAGTGCCGTCCTTATAAGGATTCACCTGAGCCGCGACCTGGGTCGCAGAACTTGCGATCGCAATGATGCCTAGAGCAGCAACCATAAACTTAACTGGAATTTTCATTTTCTAACCTCGCGGAGCGGATTATACGCCCGTCGCCTCTTTTCAGCTTTGATGCGCTTCCCGCGCAAAGCCGTGCGGATCGTCACTCGAAAATGCTCTTTGTCCCGTTATAAGTGCGATCCGTCAATCCCCAGTTTCCTCCCGATCTCCGCGAGATCATACTCGGTTCGTGTAAGGCGCCCTTGCGCGGCGGATTTTCGAACAGACCCAAACCGCAAACCGGAATTCCTTGGAGGTCACGATGGCTCGCATTGTAATCAGCATCCTCCTTTTGAATATCGCTCTTCTGACCAGCTGTGGTGGAGGATCGGCCGCGACCCAACCGCCGCCACCGAAGCAGCAGCAAGCGTATCTGCCGCTGGCTATGGGCAACACTTGGAATTATGACTGTGGGAGTGGAGTCACCATCACCGATACGGTGACCCAGCAAGTTACCGTCAACGGACAGACGACCTTTGCTCTGCAGTTGCAATTCCCGAATGCCGCGACGCAAACCTTCCTGCTGGCTAACGACGCCCAGGAAAACACCACCTTCTACGGCTATCTCGTGAACGGAGCGCCAGTGAGCGTGACGCCGACGCTGTACATTTCCGCAAATCCGACCGCGGGAGAGAGCTTCAACTACCCCGCCTTGGGTGGAGGCACGGTTGATCGGGTCTTTGTTGTGTTCGAGAACACGAACCCTACCACGCTTGGCGTATTCCAGGTCGCGTCATATAACGACAATGGGAAGCAGGATATATGGGGCTACGCGCTGGGCAAGGGAATCATGGAGCAGGACCACGGCAGCTTCGACTGCAAAATCACGTCATACCAGTTGCATTGAAACCCAGAGTGCAAAAGCCGTCCGCCGCTACTTACTGCCGACCTTATTAAATACTTCCTGCCGGTAACTGCGGCTCATCGTCAGCTTGATTCCGTTACGGAGTTCCACCGAATAGTCACCGTACAATGTTGGCTTCAGCCGCTTAATTCGGTCGAGGTTTACGATCGCCGAACGATGGATTCTGGCAAAATTGTGGTCATGTAATCTTTCCTCCACCTGGTTCATCGTCTCCCTGAAAATATGCGTCTCAGCCCCGACGTGGAAACACACATAATTTCCCGCCGATTCAACCCAGTCGATCTCCGCCGGCTTCAGAACCAGTACTTCTCCATCGGATCTGAGGACAATGCGATTAGCCCGGCCTGATTGGGCTTCGAGGTCGCCGATCAGCTCCGCCAGCCGGCCGTGCACATCGTCACCACCATGACGCATCTGCTTCCGTAGATGATCCAGCGCTTCCTTCAGGCGCGCGCCCTCCACTGGTTTCAGCAAATAATCCACCGCATGGATTTTGAACGCCTTCAGAGCAAACTGATCGTATGCAGTAACGAAAATAATCGAGGGCGCCCGGCCCGTGTGCATCGATTCGATTAGTTCAAAGCCATTCATCTCTGGCAGCTGAATGTCCAGAAAAACCAGATCCGGAGCTTTGCTCTTGATGGCACGTGCCGCACTCTTGCCATCACCGCACTCGCCTATGATTTCGACATCGGGTTCGCTCTCCAGCAGCAGCGCGATTCGCTCGCGAGCCAGCGGCTCGTCATCCACAATCAAGGTTCGAATCGCCATCTCAATGCACCGCGCCGCTCCGGGAGGCCGCTAACGGAATTGCGAGAGTCACACGGCAACCCCCACCCGGAGCGCTTTCGATGCGGAATTCCTGGCGATCACCGTACAGTTGCCTCAGTCTTGCCCGGGTATTACGCAATCCGAATCCCTCGCGTTCTTCCTCTGGCTCGTTCCTCATCCCAATGCCATTATCTGCGATCTCGATCCTGAGAGAGCCGTTGTTTCGCGTCGCCTTTATGTCAACGTGACCCGGAGATGCGGACTGGGCGATACCGTGGCGGATCGCGTTCTCGACCAGCGGCTGCAGGATCAGACTCGGAACCGAAGCAGAAAGAAGATCCGGGTCCACGTTCAGCCGAATCGTGAGGCGGTCGCGGAAACGGGTCTGCTGTATATCCAAATAGTTTTGCAGGAACTCCAGTTCTTGCTTGAGCGAAACTTCTTGCGAACCCACGCAGTCGAGAGATGCTCGGAGCAAGGCAGCCAATTGTAATGTCATCTCTTCCGCCGCTGCGGGGTCTTTTTTCGTCAGCGTAGCAATTGAATTCAACGCATTGAACAGAAAATGCGGCTCCATCTGGGCTCTGAGAACCTCGAGCTGCGCCTGGGCGAGTCTGGCTTCAAGCGACACGGCTTCCGCCTCCCGCTGCCGCAGTGCCCCATAGTAGGCGACGATCTGGGCGACCGCAGCCGTGACGAAATAACGAGGCAGGTCTTGCAGAGCCAGGCTGAGAAGACGGGTGTGAAAAGGCGTCGTGACGTCTCCCCAGCGCAGAATGTCGGTTACTTGAAGCAGGAGCCAGGCCGCAGCCGTCATGACCAGCAGGCTCATTGCTACGTGGACGGCAAGCGATTTCTTCCAGGCATGGCGGGTAAAACTGTATCTGAGCGTGATGGCGTAGATCAACGGAGTAAACAGTACCCAGACATAAGCTTCCGAGAAGTTCCAGATGATTACGTTGCCGCGGACCGATTTTTGCCCAATCAGGGCAAGCAGCGCGAGGGAACCGGCGGAATCCAGAATCGCGTAGATGGTCCAGAAGAGAAAGCTGAGCGCCCACGTTTGCCAGCGTCGCAGTGAAAGCATGGAAAAACCTCTTCAGTGGGTTGACTGCATGTCTCCGCCAAACCTTCATACACAGGACAAAGCCTGCGCAAAAGCATATCACTCGAGTAGGCCGCAGCGGTGGCCGGATTATTAGTCAAGGCATTCGTTGGTACCACGGCGCTAAGAACAGCACAAATGCCACCGGAGAGCAGAGCCGCCCTCCTACGCAAACCCGCCCCGAGCTAGAATGATAGTGAAAGCCCGATGCAAATAACCGAGATCTACAAGTCGATTCAGGGCGAGTCCACGCACGCCGGGCTGCCTTGCGTCTTCGTGCGCCTGACCGGATGCAATCTGCGCTGCTCCTGGTGCGACAGCGAGTACACCTTCACCGGCGGCCATCGCATGACCCCCGAAGAGGTCTTTGAGGAAGTTGAGCAGCTCAGTCCGGGCGGCGGCCTGGTCGAGGTCACCGGTGGCGAACCCATGTTGCAGGAGCGCGAAGTCGTTCCTCTTATGCAGCGCTTGCTGGACGCGGGTTACACCGTTTTGCTTGAGACCAGCGGCGAACGTCCTTTGGGCCGGGTGCCCAAAGGCGTGGTCAAGATCGTGGATGTCAAATGCCCAAACTCCGGTGAGCCCGATACCTTTGACCCCGAGAACCTCGACTCGCTCGAGTCCCAGGACGAAGTCAAGTTTGTGCTGAGCGACCGCGCCGACTACGAATTCGCCCGCGATTTTGCCGCTCGGCACCACCTGGTCGGCAGGGTCAATGCTGTGCTCTTTTCCCCAGCCTTCAGCAAGGGAGCCGCCGGCGGTAGGGACACATCACACTGTCTGCTCGATCCGCGCGAGCTGGCGGAGTGGATGCTGGCTGACAACATTCCAGCCCGCCTCGGATTGCAGCTTCACAAGTTCATCTGGGACCCCGCGCTCAAAGGCGTTTAGACACCGGGAATCAGCCATGCCAGCCGCCTCGGCTCAATCCCGCGCCGTTGTCCTCCTCAGTGGGGGCATGGATTCCTGTGTCTGTGCCGCCCTCGCCGCGCGCGACCACAGCGCAGCCGCGCTTCACATCAGCTATGGTCAGCGCACAGAAGAACGCGAGCGGCAGGCCTTTTTTTCCATTTGCGACCGCTTGCAGATCCGCGACCGCCTGCTGGTCCGCAACGACGCTTTGCGCGCCATCGGCGGGTCGGCGCTCACTGATCGCACCATCGCCGTTCCCGAATCCCAAGCGCTTGGCCACGGTGTCCCCGTCACCTACGTGCCTTTTCGCAACGCCCATTTTCTTTCCGTCGCGGTTAGCTGGGCCGAGGTTTTGCAAGCAGAGAAGGTCTATATCGGGGCCGTGGAGCCGGACAGCTCCGGCTATCCTGACTGCCGTCCGGCTTACTATGATGCCTTTAACCAGGTCATCAAGGCGGGCACAAAAGAAGGGCGGATTCAGGTCGTGACGCCCCTGATTGCCCTCCGCAAGTCTGAGATTGTGAAGCTCGGCCTTGAATTAGGCGCTCCCTTCGATTTAACTTGGTCATGCTACAGCTGGGAAGACCGCGCCTGCGGAGTGTGCGATAGTTGTGTGCTCCGGCTGCGGGCTTTTCGGGAAGCCCGGGCAGTTGATCCGATTCCCTATATAGAATCGGCGACGACTTGAATCGCTGCGAACATCCAGATGCCAAGAAGTGCGATAATCTGATTCTCCGCCGGGAGGCAAGAACATGAAGCATCGTTTCGCAACACCCGTCTTCATCGTAGCCGCTCTCTTGGCCGCACTGTGCGTCGCTCCGGCGCTTGCCCAGAACGGCTCAGGTACGGTAAAGGGCATGTGCAAAGATCGTGATGGAAAACCAATCGCCGGAGCGACCGTCTCCTGGGTCAGCGGCGAGACCGGCCACAAATACGACCTCAAGACCAACAGCAAGGGCGAGTATTTCTCTCTCGGCGTGAGCCCGGGCAAATATACCGTCACGCTCTCCCAGAATGGCCAGGAATTATTCCATTACAACGGCGCCCAGGTCACCCCAGATGAGACCACCATTGACTTTGACCTGCAGAAGGAACAGGCGAAGGCCGCCGCGGGAGCGGGCTTGACGCCCGAACAGGTGAAGGCCCGGCAGGAGCAGCAGGAGAAAATTCAAAAAGAAAACATGACGGTGAAATCGCTGAATGAAAAGCTTGCGGCTGCCAAACAGGCGGCAGAAGCGGGCGATATCGAAACCGCTGTCTCCACCCTGACGCAGGCCACTGAAATTGATCCCAACCGCGACCTCCTATGGGCCAAGCTGGGCGAATATGAAGTAACTTCCGCCAACAAACTGACCGATGCGGCCGAGAAAACCAAACGCTATGATGCCGCCGTTGCGGCTTATCAGAAAGCTGTGGACTTGAAACAGAAATCCATAGATGCCACTACCCAGAAGTCTCCGGACGCCACCAAGGTTCTGGCGCAGTACTACAACAATCTGGGGCAGGCCGCCGGCAAGGATGGCAAGACCGACGATGCCGTAAAGGCGTATACGCAGGCTGCGCAGTTGGATCCCACGGGCGCCGGTCAGTATTACTTCAACGTCGGCGCCATTATGACTAATGCCGGCAAAGTGGATGACGCCCTTGCCGCTTTCGACAAGGCCATTGCCGCCGACCCCAACCGCGCCGACGCCTATTATTGGAAGGGAGTAAACCTGATCGGCAAAGCCACGTTGAAGGGCGACAAGATGGTCGCTCCCGATGGCACCGCGGAAGCCTTCAACAAGTACCTGGAACTGCAACCGAACGGCCCGTTCGCTGATCCCGCCAAGCAGATGCTGGCCAGCATCGGGGCTTCTATCGAAACTCAGTACGGCAAGAAAAAGCCACCTAAGAAATAAGTATGAACTCAGTTTCTTGAGGGCGGCCGAAACCACGCGCCCCCTCTGTTGCCATTCCAAACTGAAACTCCTCCGTTACCAAAGTCTCGGCAAACCTACCTAATTCGTAGAATGCTGCTGTCGCTTTCGCTAGATTGGAACTTCCGGCGCGATCCGGAGGCTTGCCTCGCGCTCTCGGGAAAAAGCCATGGCCGCACCCGGCGCTGCTCCAATTTCACTGACCCTCGACCTGCCTCAGAGCGCGAGTTCGGTTTCGACCGAGATTTTGCTCGAAGCCATGCTGCGCGCTCACGATCATGTCAGTGATCTCATCTTTTCCCCCGGCCGTTTCCCGCAGGTGGAAGTGCTGGGTCAGTTGCTTCCGGTGCAGGCTCCCGGACTGCGTCCTCTTGACGCCGACGACACTCGCCGCATCGCCTCCGATCTCATCGGCAGCAACAAGCAGGCCATCACCGTGCTGCGCGAGCAGGGCTCATGCGATGTATCCTACGCCCTGCCGGGAGTGGCCCGTTTCCGGGTAAATGTATTTATCCAGCGCGGCAGTTGCGCCGTGATTATTCGCGTCATTCCGACTTCCATTCCCACCTTTGCCTCGCTGGGACTGCCGCCGCAACTGGCCGACGTCGCCAATCTTCGCGAAGGGATTGTTTTGGTGACCGGCCCGCGCGGATCGGGAAAATCGTCAACCCTGGCCGCGCTGCTCGACAGCATCAACGAGCAGCAAACCTGCCATATCATCACCATCGAAGATCCCATCGAGTCTCTGCATAATCACAAGCGCGCAACCGTTCACCAGCGGGAGTTGCACAGCGATACGCCCAGTTTTGCCCTGGCGTTGCGCATGGCGCTGCGCCAGGCTCCCAACGTAATCCTGGTCAGCGAAATGCGAGACCGCGAGATCATGGAAATGGTCCTCGAAGCCGCCGACACCGGCCACCTGGTCCTTACCAGTCTGAACACCGTTGACGCCGCAAAAAGCATGGACCGTATCACCGGCGTTTTCCCATCCGCAGAACAGCCGGCTATTCGCAGCCGATGGGCAAAAGCTTTCCGCTGCATTATTTCTCAGCGGCTGATTCCACGCCGGGATGGCACAGGCCGCGTTGCGATCGTGGAGATTCTTAAGTCGCATCCCCGCACTTTGGAGAGCCTGGAAACTGATCCTTCTGCCTTGCTTGCGGTGATGAAGGACGGCATCGCCGACGGCATGCAGCACTTCGACGGAGAAATCGAAAAACTGGTTCGGTCCGGAGTCGTGGACCAGGAAACCGCTCTGGCCTACGCCACTAATCCGCAGGAACTCAGGCAAACCCTGGCTCGCTGATTGACACGCCCAGGTGGCTCGCGGTTGCGCAAAGCTTTTCACTCTTGACAGCCGCCTCTTGCGGGCGAATACTCCGAATGTCTCCGCTGCGCCTCCCCCCGCGCATGCCAAGACTCTTGCTCCGCCAGGAGGCAGTCGCCATGAAATCTGAATCACACTCAGCCGCACCCCGGCGCGTTGCCGTTTCCTCGCTTTCGACGAAAGGAATTGCGAACCGATCACGCACTTACGCGCTGGTATTCGCGGCTACCTTCGCGGCAGTCGCTGCGGTGCATCCAGCGGCATCACAGACCTACAGCGTTCTGTACACATTTACCGGAGCGGCGGGAGACGGAGCATACCCCTATGCAACCTTGGTCGTGGACCATGCAGGCAATATCTACGGCACCACTTATGGAGGTGGCACCTACGGCTACGGGACCGTGTTCAAGCTGGATACGAGCGGCAATGAGACTGTGCTTTACACCTTCACTGGAGCCGGAGACGGAGGAAAACCCGAAGCAGGCTTGTGGATGGATTCAGCAGGTGACCTCTACGGCACGACAGAATACGGAGGACTCTTCAATTTCGGAACAGTGTTCAAGCTAGACCCGACTGGTGCGGAAACCGTCTTGCACAGCTTCGCCGGTGGAGGAACGGATGGAGAATATCCTGTCGCTGGCCTGGTTCCACATGGGGGCAACCTCTATGGGACCACCTATTTTGGCGGCGCTCGCTACGTGGGCACCGTGTTCGAGATGAGTAAGGCCGGCAAGGAGAAGATCGTACGCAGCTTTCGTCAGGGACCAGGGGACGGGCAATATCCTTACGGCGGAGTCACCCTGGATGCGGCGGGTAACGCCTACGGCACGACCTTCGATGGTGGCGCTTTCGACCTCGGGATAGTGTTCAAAGTGGATGCAACCGGAAAGGAAACTCTGCTTCACAGCTTCTCCGGACCGCCCGATGGAGGGGCCCCGTTTTCAGGCTTGGTCCAGGACGAGACGGGCAACATCTACGGCGCCACCGACCGAGGCGGCGATGCTTCCTGCTACAGCTCTCTGGGATGCGGAGTGGTGTTTAAGCTGGACTCGACCGGCACCGAGACCGTGTTGCACACCTTCACCGGGTTTCCCAACGACGGAGAGTTTCCGGGTACCGGTTTAGCGAGAGACTCCTCGGGGAACCTCTACGGCACCACAGGGGAAGGCGGTAGCTCCAACAACGGAACGGTGTTCGAGATCAGTTCGAGCGGCACCGAAACCGTGCTGCACAGCTTCGCCGGAGGGACGGACGGGAAGCTCCCATCCGCCGCGCTGGCGCTGGATAAAGCGGGAAACCTGTACGGAACGACCTACTGGGGTGGCGACACCTTATGTGGCGACTTCACGGGGTGCGGAGTGATCTTCAAGCTCACCCCATAATCACCCATCAGCTAACACAATCGCGAGCGGACCCCATCGCGGTCCGCCTCCTTGTTGCTCTCTTCCTTCATCCCGTATCATCTCCCTCATGTCCGCAGCTCCCTCCACCATCCTTAGCTTCGAAGACGCCCGCCACCTCGTCGACGAGCACGCCTCGCATTTGCGTCCCAGCGGCAAAGAACTCGTCGAGTTGCTCGACAGCGTCGGATTGGTTCTGGCCGAGCCGGTCGCAGCCGACCGCAATTTTCCTCCCTTCCCCAGAGCCACGCGTGATGGTTTCGCGGTTCGCGCCTCCGACCTCGCTCAAGTCCCCGTAACCCTCAAAGTCGTTGGAGAAATCCGCGCTGGAGCCTCGCCCGCTGCTGCAATCACCGTCCAGCCGGGCCAGGCAGCGTCCATCATGACTGGCGCGCCCGCCCCCCCTGGCGCGGACGCAGTCGTAATGGTGGAGTACACCTCCCAGGACGGCGATCAGGTCCAGATCACCAGATCAGTTTCTGCCGACGAAAATATCGTCCCCATCGGCGCCGAGGCCCGACGCGGCGACCGCCTGCTCTCGCCCGGCGTGCGTCTGGATCACTCCGCCATCTCCGTCGCTGCTTCGGTTGGCAAAAATCATCTCCTGACGTACTCAAAGCCGCGTGTCGCCGTGCTTGCCACCGGAGATGAAATCGTTGACATCGCCGTGCTCCCTGGCCCCAACCAGATTCGCAACTCCAATACCTATTCCCTTGCCGCGCAAATCCAGGCGGCGGGCGGTGAGCCGCTCCTGTTGCCGATTGCTCCCGACCAGCCTGAGCGCCTTCGCGAACTCATCGCGGATGGCCTCGAAGCCGATCTCCTGCTGCTGAGCGGCGGCGTCTCTATGGGCAAGTATGACTTGGTCGAACAGGTTCTCGAAGAACTCGAAGCCGAGTTTTTCTTTACCGGAGCTCAGATTCAACCCGGTAGGCCTATCGTCTTTGGCCGCGTCCCATGTGGCGCGGGCGTTCCCCCCGCCCGCGATGTTTCATCGCACAAATACTTCTTCGGCCTTCCCGGGAATCCCGTTTCCACTATGGTGACTTTCGAATTGTTCGCCAAGCCGGTTTTGGAGGGTCTGGCCGGGCTGCAACCCCGCAAGCTGCTCTTTCTCCATGCCCGGCTGAAAGCGGAGATCAAAACCAAGCTTGGCCTCAAACGCTTCCTGCCAGCCATGCTTTCCGGCGAATTTGAGCACGCTGAAGTGGAGTTACTGCGCTGGCAAGGATCCGGCGACATAGCCGCGACCGCGCGCGCGAATTGCTATGTCGTGATCCCTCCCGATCGCGAGCGAATTGCAACCGGCGAGTGGGTTCCGGTATTGATGCGTTAATGGATAGAAAAAAAGGACACCCGGCGTCAAATGCCAGATGTCCCGTGTGTTTCCCTCAGCCAGCCCTTGCCTACTCGCCGGTCCTTTTCTCTTCCGACTTCTTGGGCGCGGCCATCGGCGCTGCCGGCGCTTTGCGCTTCCAGAAATCATCGGCGTTTATCATGTCGTCTCCCACGTAGCTCATCCGTGGATTGAGCAGGAACAAGTTGGTTTCGCTCGATTCAATCGCCTTCGCTGATAGCTCATCGAGCTTTTTCATCCCATCTTCGCCCATGGCCGCCGCAAAATCCTTGCCCTGTCCCATACCCTTGTCAATCTCCGACGCTGCTTTCATGGGATTGATTGCGATGAAGGTGTTCCCGCCCCCGTAAACCTCCTCATACATGGCCCAATGCGCATCCGGCACGCCCTTCTCGTAGGCTGCCTTCACCATCTTGACGGCCTCCTCCCATTCCTTGTCATGCCCGGGCTTCAGGTGAAAAAGTTCGATCTCGAAGTAGCGCATGTGCGACAGGTCCACCGCCATGCGCAGGCTTTGATCCTCGCGCAACGCAAATGCGCCCCCGTCCACCGTGTCCAGCAGATCGCCATCCACCGCGGCGGCGTGTTCCAGTGCGGCCGTCAACGCAGCGTTTTTCTGTTCCGCCAGCGCGTCCTTTTCCCAGGCGTCGAACGAATCATACCCAGTCAGAAACAAAGACCGTGTCTTGCCCGACAACGAATCCATGGCCAGATAGTGTGTCGGCCATTTGGCGCGGGCAAATGCCTGCACGAATGCGCTCTCGGCTCTTTCATGAATTGAGCCGACTCTGCCCGGCTTCAGAAATTCGCGGGTGACTACGAGAACCTTGGGCGGCTGCATGGTGTGCTCCTGCGCAACCGCCATGCCCAGCCATCCCACTAACAGCGACAGCCCCAAAAACAGCCCTGTGAATCTTTTCATAGAGAGTGTCTCCTTGATCGCAACTTGAATGGTCTCGAAGTGGAAATAGTAGCCGCCCCAAAAACTCATCTTAGCGTCGGGCGGAGACTAATCGAGCGCCGGTGCTAAAGTCAAGCGAGCTAGCCTTCCTTGTCGGTAGCACATGATATGTCCGGTTGAGATAGCACATGATATGTCCGCTTTGCTAGCGGTGAGGATAGGAGACCATGCGGAGCATGGAAGCTTATCCGAGGGC
>Ga0210394_10000977_pt1 | contig 49945 bp, 43 predicted proteins | sample IncBWC12MmetaG_FD_160121 | JGI IMG/M metagenome (GOLD analysis project Ga0210394, IMG submission 160121) | Forest soil microbial communities from Barre Woods Harvard Forest LTER site, Petersham, Massachusetts, United States - Inc-BW-C-12-M | ecosystem: Environmental > Terrestrial > Soil >...
GGCTCGCACTTGATCAGACCCTTGTTAGCTGAAAACCCATGGCATTCACGCTAAAAGCTAATGGCTAAAGGCTAAAAGCGAATTGCCGCTTTCCACATGCTTCGTGAGTTCGCAGCGCCGTTGTTGATGCTTGTCTTCGCTGGGGCGCTCGCACTGCGCTCCTCGCAGCAGCCCGCACCACCACCGCCGACGTTCTATCGCGACGTGCTCCCCATTCTTCAGCAGCACTGCCAGCGCTGCCACCGCCCGGGCGAGATCGCGCCCATGCCGCTGGTTACCTATGCGCAAACAAAATCGTGGGCGCGATTGATTCGCGACGATGTGCGCTCGAAGCGCATGCCTCCCTGGTTCGCGGACCCTTGTTGCGGGCGTTTTTCCGATGATCCGTCTCTCGGCGACAAAGAGATTGCCACCTTGGCCGCCTGGGTGGACGCAAAAGAGCCGGGTGATCCGAGCGATGCGCCGCCTCCTCCACGCTGGTCCGAGGGCTGGAACATTCCGCAGCCGGGTCGCACCATCACCATGCCCAAGTCTGTCGCCATTCCTGCGGACGGTGATGTCGAGTACACCTACGAAATCGTTTCCACCGGGTTCGCCGAAGACAAGTGGATCCAGATGTCCGAAGTTCGGCCCTCGAGCCGGCAGTATGTGCACCATGCCGTGGTCTATATCCGGCCGCCGGATTCCCAGTGGCTGCGGGGAGCGCCGCTCAACACGCCGTTCACGGCCTCAAGCCTCAAGGATCCTGCCCTTCGCCACCAGGCCCACGAAACCACGAGCGACCTTCTGCTGGTCTACGCGCCGGGCAGTTCGCCGGATCAGTGGCCCGACGGCCTCGCCAAATTCATTCCGGCTCATTCGGACCTGGTGTTCCAGATGCACTACACGACGAACGGGCAGGTGGGCGAGGACCAGACCAGCGTTGGCCTCGTGTTCGCGAAGCGCCCGCCCAGCCAGCGCGTGCTCACGTTGCAACTCGCCAACGACCACGACCAGATCCCGATCCCGCCGAATACCGACAACTACCGCGTCGAGGTGCACGGAACCTTGCCCAATGACGCCACGCTACTCAGCTTTTTCCCGCACATGCATCTGCGCGGGAAGCGATTCGAGTACAACCTGGTCGGGCCCGATCACAAGACGGAAACGCTGCTGCGCGTGAACTACGATTTCTATTGGCAGTTGAGTTATCGTCTGGCACAGCCGCGCTTGCTGAAGGCTGGAACTGAACTGCAGGCCATTGCCTGGTATGACAATTCCTCAAACAATGCTCACAATCCCGATCCCAACAGTCCTGTCACGTGGGGAGATCAGACTTACAACGAAATGATGGTGGGTTTCTTTGACGTGGCCGTGCCCGCCAATGTAGATAAGCAGCACTTCTTCATTCGACGCGCCCCGCAAACACACCAGCGGAAATCGCACCAGGCCCTAAAGGGGCTTGTTCTCCGACATCAATCGGTCTCGCTGATGCGATGCCCTGATACGAGCTACGATTCCCGGACTGCAGTATCTCCTGATCGGCAGCAGGTAGCACGAAATCGGAGACGTGATGAGGCCCGCCTTCCTCTGTGACTCTGTGTCTCTGTGGTGAAAAGAAATACCGGTTCTTTTTTTGCCTACCAGAGTTCCTTACCAAAGCGGCTTCCCGTCGTTGTCGCGGAACAGGAACTCATCCTCACCGCGCTTGACCTTACGCGCGAAAATCGTGTCCACGCCCTCAAACTTCACTTTCACTCCGGTGACTTCGAGAACATCGCCCTTGTGAAAAACCAGATCGTACTGCGTGACGAATTTGCTCAGCGCGAGATGGACCTCGATGGTGGTGCCGTCGGTGAGCTTCAAGATCAGGTGCGAGCCCATGCCGCCGCTGACCGGGCAGTGACGGTCTTTCACTTCGTCGACGGTCCCTTTGAACACCGCTTCGGCGGTCTTGTCATATTTGGGGACAGATTCGTTGGCGGGTTTCTGCGCGGCGAGGGTGGGCACCGTGGCCACCACGAGCGCGCAAATCATCAGGATAAGGCGCCAGGTTTTCATGTTCGTCCTCCTTGCCGTAGGTCCGAAACTTTGGGCCTGGCTACTGCCTGAATTATGGCGCGAAGCCTTCGCCAGTCCTGTGATTGAGATCACAAGAGGGGGTAAATGGATCACAGGGCGGTAAGTCGTTGAACGAACTTGGGAAGGGTTGAGGCGGCTATCTTCGAAGTAGTCCCAAGTGGCTGGCGACGCAGATCCATTCACCGTTATGCTTTACCCAGGTGTCGGTGAATCGTCCATAGTGTTCGTAGACTTTCCCTTTTTGCTTACCTTTTTCGTGTGTAGCACCGGTTACGACGACCGTATCGCCGAAGCGATGCAGCTTCATATCGTCTGAAACTTCGAGAACCAGCGTATTGGAGCTATCGCGGATTGAAGCGAGGAACTGCGGCTTCGCCATAACCGTGCCGTCATAGTCTGTGAACACGAAATCTGGATGCAGCATGCTGCCCATGGCAGTGGCATCGTGGTTCATTTGCGCCTGGTTCCAGATGTTTTCCAGGCCGATGATTCGGGTTTCGTCGCCTTCAGACGAGGGTTGTTGCGCGAACAGAATCCAGGAGAAAAAGACCGTAAGAAAGAGGATCCGTGACATGGAGGGGATTTCCTTTGTCTTAGATAGCCCGGCACAGCGTTTTGCAGGCGAATTGTAGCAGTAATGGGAGTAAGACAATTGGTGATGCAAACAGCGCTATTGAGCCAACACAAAGGACCTCCTCAAAGTGCCGATCTGCCCCAGATTAGCGTGCAAAGAGCGCACGCCGACCTGGGGCAGCAAGCAGTAAGAATCTGGGGCGCGCCCGCCTGAAGCCGCGGCCCAATTCAGAAGTGCTAATGCGCGACGGGTGGCGGCGCGATTTCCGCCAGCCGCTGGTCTTGCCTGATCTGTAAGAATTCCTCGTCCTTGTAGACGTTAGCGAGGTTGCGATATCCGCCTTCCTTCGCCTTCCTCAGGCAGCGCAGGCATTCCTCAGTGTTGCCCAGCTTCGCGTAGATCTTTGCCATCATGTAGTCATAACGAGCGCGTTCTTCCGAGGTCGAGATCTGTGCGGCCACGCCCGCGTTGACATTACGAGCAAGGGCGTCCGGATCGAGCTGCAGGGCGCGCCGATACTCGGCCATGGCGCGCTCCAGTTTGTTCTGGCCGAACCAGGCTGCGCCCAGATTGACGTGAAATGCGGGGCGGCTCTCTTCCAGCGCAACTGCTTTCTTGAAGTAGCGAGTGGCCTGTCCCAGATTCCTCTGAACGAAATAAACTGCGCCCACGTTGTTGACGGCGTCAGCGTACTTGGAGTTCCGCTTCATGGCTTTTTCGAAGCTGGCGCGGGCGGCGTCATTGTTGCCGGCTTTCAACTGCGACAATCCCAGCTTGTTGTAGAGCACGGCATTCTTCTTGTCCTTGCCAATGGCGATCTCGAAACAATCGATGGCCTGCTCGTAGTCTTTCGCGGCGCGCGCGGCGTCACCTGCCTTCTCCAGTTCGGCGACGGTCATGGCATTCAGGTTCGCCGCAGACTGTGGAGGCACGGTCTGGCCGAAAGTGATTCCGGCGAAACCGAGAACAATCACCAGGATTGCGACTGTCATAATCAGAGTTTTCATAAATTGCCTCAATTCCCGGAGTTGCATCGCTTCCGGTAGAGCCAGGGGCGATTTGCTCTCCGCATCTGCCATTGGTATCGCGCAAATCGATCGTGGCCACAACGCTATGCCTGCTACAGAATGGCTATAGATGGCGGTTTATCGGTGCAGGCTGAGACATGTGAGCGGTTTGAAAGGAGATGGCCGCTTACCGAGGACAGTGTCGCCGATGTTGCCATTCGCCACAGACGGGGTTACACGACCGTTACAGCCTGCCAGTTACTTGCGCTGTAGACCGTTAAACACTGGACGTCACTGCAAACTGTGACTGCAGAGGTGTATAAGCCGAATTGGCGGCAACCGGGAGGTTTGGATGCCTTCGACAGCGGTGCAAGCAGTCAACTTGGAGCTGGAGCGCGCCGAACTGCAATCGGTGCTTGGGTCGCAGATCTTTGCCCGCTGTCCCACCCTCGCGCATCTCCTTTCTTATCTCTGCGAAAAGACGTTTGCTGGCGAGACCGCGCAGATCAAGGAGTATTCGGTCGCGCTCGACGTGTTTGGCCGCCGCGATACCTTCGATCAGGATACGGACTCGATCGTCCGCGTGCAGGTGAACCGGCTGCGCAAGCGCCTGGCGGAGTACTATGCTGGCGAAGGAGCATCCCACGAGCTGCGCATCAGCATTCCAGTCGGCCATTATGTCCCGCTGTTCGAAAAAACTGCGGCCGCCCCAAAATTATCCGAAGACGTTCTGGAGACTCCGGCCGCCCCTGAAATCGAACCTTCGCCAGAGACGTCCAAGCCCAGGTTGGGCAGACGGACATGGCTGGTGTTTGCTGGAGCGATCGCACTCGCCATTCTCGCCGTCATCGGCCTCGGTCTGCGCAAGCGGGAAGAGCCGAGGCCGCTGGTGGCCCCAAGCCAGAACCTGCAAGCGCTGATTGACGCGCCGGCCGGTCTGCCCGTTGGTGACGAGGTGCGGATTCTCGCGGGAGCGCGCCGCAGCTACGTCGATCGTGCCGGAAAATTATGGAGTCCGGACGCGTATTTCTCGGGCGGCAAGGGCGTGCGCAGCACCGTGCAACATATCTGGCGTACCCAGGACCCGAATATCTATCGCAGCAGCCGGCAAGGCGATTTCCAATACGATATCCCGCTCAAGCCGGGCGTTTACGAGTTACGTTTGCATTTTTCCGAGACGTTCTACGGGCCGGAAGAAATCGGCAATGGCGGCGAGGGTAGCCGAGTAATGACAGCGACCGCTAATGGGAAGCTGCTTCTGAATGACTTTGACGTGGTGCTGGATGCAGGCGGAAGCCGGACGGCGGATGTGAAGGTTTTCACCGGAATTTCCCCCGGCAACGATGGACAGCTGCATCTGAACTTCTCCTCGGTGCGCGGTGGCAACGCGATGCTGTCGGCCATCGAAATACTGCCCGGCCTGAAGGACACCCAGCGTCCGCTGCGCATCGTCACCCGCGACGTGCCTTACTACTCCAACGACAGCCGCTGGTGGGGCCCGGACACCTACTTCAAGGGCGGGCAGCTAAGTTCGAGCGATGATCCCGCAATCGATGCAGATGACCCCGAGATGTATGAAACGGAGCGCTGGGGCCATTTCTCATACGCGATTCCCGTGGCTCCCGGACGATACACCGCGACTTTCCACTTCATCGAGCATCGCTTCGATGCCTCCAATCGCGACCGCTACCATGATTCCGCCGAACAGGGTGAAGCACGCGGCCGGCTATTCAGCGTGTTCTGCAACGGCAAAGCGATCCTGCAGAATCTCGACCTGATTAAAGAGGCGGGCCAGAATCGCCCGTTGATTCGCGAGGTCAGCGGCCTCCAGCCGGATGCCCAGGGAAAACTTCTGCTGGAGTTTGTTCCGCTGAGGAATTACGCGACGGTGACGGCGATCGAGATTGTGCCGGAGTAGGAAAGCAGTCGTCAGCTAATGGGTCGTTGGATTGTAGCGCCGGCATCTTGCCGGCAGTCGCGAGCGCGTCCCGCGCTCGCAGGCGGGCGGGACGCCCGCCGGACAGCCGCCGGGACGGCGGCGCTACAAAGTGCTGACGGCTATCTCTTCATCGCCGGTTCATTATCCTTGACCAGCTTGTCGAGAATTCCGTTGGCCACTTCGATCAGTTCGGGATCGACTTTGCGATTGCTGGCAATGGCTTCAGCCAGAGGCACGGAGACGATCTTATTTCCGCGCAGGGCGGCCATGTGTCCCCACTCCTTGCGATGCACCATGTCGATGGCGCCCAGTCCATAGCGTGTGGCAAGAACGCGATCGAAAGAACTGGGCGATCCGCCGCGCTGAATGTGGCCGAGCACGACCGAGCGGGTTTCAAAGCCGGTGCGCTTTTCAATTTCGCGCGCCAGCAGGTTCCCGATCCCACCCAGACGCTCGTGCCCGAACTCGTCCTTGCCGAGATCCTGCAGCACCAGCGAACCCTCCGACGTGGTGGCGAACTTGGCCCCTTCGGCGGCCACCACGATGCTGAAGTATCGGCCGCGAGCATGCCGCTGCCGAATGAGTTCGGCAACCTTTTCGATATCGAAAGGAACTTCCGGAATGAGAATCACATCCGCGCCGCCCGCAACGCCGCTGTAAATGGCAATCCAGCCCGAGTCTCTGCCCATCACCTCGACCACAATGACGCGATTGTGCGCCTCGGCGGTGGTGTGGACGCGATCAATCGCGCCCGTTGCGACGTTGACCGCTGTATCAAAGCCGAAGGTGAAGTCGGTGCCGGCCAGGTCATTGTCGATGGTCTTGGGCACGCCCACCACCTGCACGCCGTTCTGAAAAAGCTTCTGCGCGACCGAAAGTGTATCGTCGCCGCCAATCGCGATCAGGGCATCGCAGCCATACTTCTTCAGATTCTCGACACACCGTTGCAGGCCATCCGGACGCTTGGCCGGATTGGTCCGGGAGGTGCGCAAGATCGTGCCGCCCCGCGGAAGAATACCGCCCACCGTCTCCAAATCAAGTGGCATCGTTTTGTCTTCCAGCAGACCGCGCCAGCCCTCCATGAAGCCGACGAATTCATCTTGATAATGAAAGGTACCCTTGCGCACCACGGCGCGGATGACCGCGTTCAATCCCGGGCAATCGCCGCCGCCGGTTAACATGCCGATCTTCATCGCGTGCTCCTGATTAGATATGAACCCTGTCCTGGGAATTCGAATGTAGAGTCCTCCGTCCATTTCCCGAACGAAGTAGGGAAGAACGGCGAGGAACTCTGGCCCGGAACTCTAAAGATTATCACTAAACTGGACAGCAGAGGTCCATTCACAAAATCGTTACCCTACTTGTGGTTACGCGGCGAGGCAGAGTTCCTGACTTACCGGACGCCCGGTCGCATTGCGGATCATCGCGACCGCGGAGGCTCGCCGAAAGAAGTCGGCTAGGGTCCGCCCCAGCGCATTTGCAAGCCAGACCGGGATTCGCCACAATACTCGCACCGCAAGCCGGCCCTGTCAGCCGGCACTACAAGACCGGAGTTCTGATTTCGCATGTCCAAATCTGCGCGCGCATTGGTGTGGGTTGGTGTGACCGCCGCCGGCGTTCTCTCAGTGGCGACCATTGCCATACATCGTGGTGAAGAGATCAATGCCATGTGGCTGGTGGTGGCCGCGGTATGCAGTTATGCGCTGGGATACCGTTTCTACAGCAAATTCATTGCGGCGCGTGTGCTCACTCTCGATGCCCTGCGCGCCACTCCTGCCGAGCGCCTCGAAAACGGACGCGATTTTGTTCGCACCAATAAGTGGGTGGTCTTCGGACACCACTTCGCGGCGATCGCAGGCCCTGGCCCGCTGGTCGGTCCCGTGCTGGCGGCGCAGTTTGGATATCTTCCCGGCACGCTCTGGATTCTGACCGGTGCAGTCTTCGCCGGCTGCGTGCAGGATTTCGTGATCCTGCTGTTCTCCGTGCGCCGCGACGGCAAATCACTGACGGAAATGGCGAAGGATGAAATCGGCCGCCTCGGTGGCCTGATCGCGTACGTGGCGGTCATCAGCATCGTCGTCATTTTGCTGGGAGTATGTGCGCTGATTGTGGTGAACGCGCTGAAAGCAAGTCCGTGGGGCACGTTTACCATTGCCATGACGATCCCGATCGCGCTGCTGATGGGTGTCTACCTGCGCCGGATTCGTCCCGGGAAAGTGCTGGAGAGCTCCGTGCTCGGTTTTCTGCTGGTGCTGCTGGCCATTTGGGGAGGGCAGTGGGCTTCGCACACACCCTCAGTCGGTCGCTTTTTCACCCTGACCGCGCCCACGCTGGCGATCCTGATCATCATTTACGGATTCGCGGCGTCCGCGTTGCCGGTCTGGCTTCTGCTCGCGCCCCGCGATTACCTCAGCACCTTCGTCAAGCTCGGCACGATTGTGATGCTGGCGTTGGGCATCGTTGCCCTGCGTCCCACGCTGCACATGCCGGCTCTCACGCGCTTCATCGATGGCACCGGCCCGGTGTTTGCCGGAAATCTCTTTCCCTTTGCCTTCGTGACCATCGCCTGCGGCGCCATCAGCGGCTTTCATTCGCTGATCGCCAGCGGCACCACCCCCAAGCTGATTTCGCGGGAGACCGAGACGCGCATGGTGGGATACGGCGCCATGGCTTGTGAGTCCATGGTCGCGATCATGGCCGTGGTGGCCGCGTGCGTCATGCAGCCGGGAACCTATTTCGCCATCAACAGCCCGGCGGGAATTGTGGGGCAGGCTCCGGAAGCTGCGGCCGCGAGCATCTCCAGTTGGGGCTTTCCCGTGACCGCCTCCGACATGCACGTGCTCGCGCAGGACGTGGGCGAGCAGACGCTCTATAACCGTACCGGCGGAGCTCCCGCGTTTGCGGTCGGCATGGCCCAGATTTTTTCGCACAGCATCGGCGGCAAGGCGCTGATGGCGATCTGGTACCACTTCGCGCTGATGTTTGAAGCTTTGTTCATTCTCACCGTGCTCGACGCGGGCACGCGCGTTGGGCGCTTCATGGTGCAGGACGCGCTCGGCCATGTCTGGAAGCCGCTCGGCCGCACCAGTTGGTATCCCAGTATTCTCGCCAACAGCGCCCTGATCGTGGCTGCCTGGGGATATTTCCTGTGGCAGGGCGTGAAGGATCCGCTGGGCGGAATTAACTCGCTGTGGCCGCTGTTCGGCATCTCGAACCAGTTGCTGGCGACGGTGGCGCTCTGTGTGGCAACCACCATCATCATCAAGATGGGACGCCCGAAATATGCGCCCGTAACGCTGGCGCCCCTGACCTGGCTGGTCGCGGTGACGTTCTCGGCCTCGTACTACAAGGTTTTCGATCCCAATCCGCGCATCGGTTTCCTTGCCCACGCGCGCCTGCTGGCATCGGGCGCGAACGCGGCCGCGCCCGCAACCGCGCGTCTCATTTTCAATGACCGCCTGGACGCGCTGGTCACGGGCATCCTGATTGTGTTGATTGCGGCGATTCTGGTGGAGTCGGCCACGGAATGGATTCGAGTGCTGGCCGGACGCAAGCAGCCTGTCCTGCGCGAGTCTCCGTTCGTGGCGACACGGTTTGCGGCGGAGGAACAAGGATGATCGGGCGCGAATTGAGGCTGAGAGAGCTTGTCAGGGGTATGGCGTCGATCGTGCGCTCAGCGTTGCAGGAGATTTTCGACGAGTCGGCGTATGCGCGATTTCTGAGGCGGCGCCAGCTGCAGACGTCGCCGGAAGCGTACGCAGAGTTTCTGCGGGAGAACGAAGTGAGCCGTCAGAGGCGTGCTCGATGTTGCTGACGCAGCTCGCAGGAGATCACTGCAGACGGAGTGTGGGGGGAGGAGAATCCTCATCCTCCGCGACCTTGGCGTCTCAAGGCTTCTGAGGGCAAGATGCCCTCAGGACAGCCGGCGGGACGCCGGCGCTACAAGGCTCGCCTAGAGCTTACTAAACAGGGCTAGAGCCCAGAGCCTAAAGCCTAAATTCTTTTCCCATCCAGACGCGATACACTGACCGCCATGCGGGTTCTCGGCATCGACTGCGGCACAGAGTACACGGGTTTCGGAATCGTCGAGCTTGCAGAAACCGGACACCTGCACTGCTTAACCTGCGGCGCGATCAAACTCTCTCCGCGCGAACCGATGCCCGCCCGTCTTCAGCAAATTTACCTTCGACTCGAGGAGTTGATTCGCGAGCATCAACCTGACCAGGTCGCAATCGAAGATGTTTTTTACGCGCTGAACGTGAAGTCTGCGCTCAAACTCGGGCAGGTCCGAGGCGTTGCCATGCTTGCCGCTGCTGTCGCAGGACTCGAGGTGGCAGAGTACGCCCCGCTTTCCATCAAGTCCGCGGTCGTGGGCTACGGTAAAGCCGAGAAGGAGCAAGTCCAATCGATGGTGACCCGCCTGCTGGCCCTTGCCGAGCCGCCCCAATCTGCCGACGCATCCGACGCGCTCGCCATTGCGATCTGCCACCTGCATACGGCCGGCACCTTGCGGCGCCAGGGTGCTTACTAGTCGCCAGTCGTCAGCTGATGGCTGGTGGCTCATAGCGCGGCTTGATTCGTTGTTCCCCGTTTCTCGGTTCTGGCTTTAGAATCGACCGATCACTATGACCCGTATTTCCCCGCCTGCCACTTGGACTGCGGCCATCGTTCTGCTGCTGGTCATTCTGTCTTCATTCCCCCTGGCCTGCGCGCAGGAAGCGAAGGCGCCAACAGCTTCCGTCAGTTTTTCGCTCGACTTCCCGCAATCCATCCCCGACCACTACGAGATCTCGGTCGCATCGGATGGCCAGGCCAGCTACGACTCCACCGGAAAGCTGACCCCCGATTCCGAGCCCGGCGATCCCTTTCATCTCGAATTCACCATTTCACCCGCAAGCACGAAACGAATTTTTGATCTGGCCGCCAGGGCCAAATACTTCGACGGGAAAATCGATTCCGGCAAGCGCAACCTGGCCTCGACCGGAGCGAAGGTTCTGACCTACAAGGACGCCACCCGCAACAGCCGCGCCGAGTACAACTACTCGCCCGTCCCGGCCGTGCAGGAAATCACGGCGGTCTTTCAAAACATGTCCAGCACATTGGAGTTCGGCCGGCGGCTTGACTATTACCATCACCACCAGAAACTCGCGCTCGAAGATGAGCTGAAGCGCATGGAAGAGATGGCCAAGGAGAAGAATCTCGAGGAGATTCAGGCTGTGGCTCCCATCCTGCAACGAATTGTCGACGATAAGTCCGTGCTGAACATCACCCGCGCACGGGCGCAAAGGTTACTCAACCGTCCGCAAGCCGGGGCCAGCTGGTGAGCAAGTACTTAAAATCAATAACTTGCAAGACATCCCTATCGCCAAAAGCCGATCCGTCCCAGGGATGACCTTTGCCAGCCACCCTCCTCAGAAGTTACATAAAGCTAGCAACTAAAACCCTGCCAACCATGTTCTAATGAGGCAAGGGAACAGAGTCTCCAGGAGACAATTTATGTGGAACCGAAGCTTGGGCACGTGGCTTGCTCTGGTGGTCGGGCTCGCACTCACCGTGATTCCCGCGTTCGCGGAATCCCATGTGCGCATCGTGCGCCTGAGTGAAGTCCAGGGTACCGTCGAGGTTGACCGGGGAACCGGACAAGGTTTCGAAAAAGCATCGCTCAACATGCCCATGGTCGAGGGCATGAAGCTGGCGGCGAAGGTGGACGGCCGGGCGGAAGTCGAGTTCGAGGACGGAACCACGGTTCGCATCACTCCCGATACCCGCATCGATTTCAGTCATCTCTCGCTCGAAGATTCCGGCGCGCACGTTTCCACCCTGACACTGATGCAGGGCATGGCCTACGTCGACTACACCGCCAAGGGCAAGGGCGACGCGTTCACGTTCCAATTCAAGGACGAGAAAGTCCGGACGGAGCAGGCCGCGCACTTCCGCGTCCACCTGCAGGAAGCGAACGCGATCCTGGCTGTCTTCAATGGTGAATTAAAAGTGGACGGCCCTTCCGGCCAGGTGGAGGTCAGCAAAAATAAATCGGTGATTTTCGACCTCGCCAACCAAAACAAGTACACGCTCGCGAAAAATTTCGACGAAATGCCCTTTGATGCCTGGGACAAGCAGCAAACAAAATATCAGCAGGCATACGCGAGCCGCGGCTCCGCGAACAATTATCCCTACACATACGGCGTCAGCGATCTGAATTATTACGGCAACTACGCCAACGTGCCCGGCTACGGCACGATGTGGCAACCTTATTTTGCAGGCGCCGGATGGAGTCCGTTCGCGGATGGTTCCTGGATGTTCTATCCCGGGTTCGGATACACCTGGGTCTCGCCTTATCCGTGGGGTTGGATGCCGTATCGTTACGGAAGCTGGGCCTTCGTTCCGGGCTTCGGATGGGGCTGGCAGCCTGGCGCATTTGCCGGAGGATGGTATCCGGTGGTTCCGGTGACCAATGCTCCGCAGCGTTTCAAGCCGCCTGTGCCGCCGACAGCAGGCACTGCAACCGTCACGGTTGGGCATCCGGTGTTGGCCGGCAACGTTCCCAGCAAGCTGGTTGTACAAAACGGCACGGCGGGATTGGGTGTTCCCCGAGGCGCTGTGCACAATCTGGGCAAGATTTCGCAGCAGGTTCAGCAGAATGGTTCGGCCACTGTGCATACTTCGACCGCGGTACGGGCCAGCAGCATGGGTTCACCGGGCTTTGGCGCGGGCGGTCAGCACATGAGCGCCGGTACCAGCCACATGAGCACGGGCGCTGGACACGTCAGCAGCGGCGGGCACACGTCCGCGCCTAGCCACCGCTAGGGAAATCAAAGAACAAATAGGTGACCCACCCAAGCTCCGCTTGGGTGGGTTTGCTTGTTGGAGCGGCGGGCGTCCTCGCCCGCCGTCTAGAAAACGGCAATCCCCGCATACCCAACCACCATCTGCCGGTCCCCCGAAATATCCCCTGACGTCGCGTACTTGATGAGCTCCGCGCGGGTCGCGCCCAGGCATTTTGTTGCTGTCAGCATCGCGACAGCAGGGCCGAATCCACACATGCTGATCTCTTGCTGCGTCACGACCTCATGCAGTCCGCGCGGATCCAGGGCCAGGATGCGCTCGATCGCCTTTTGATCTTTTGCACGTGTAACCGGATCGGATTCGTAATGATTCATATCGCTGGACGCAAGGACGAGGACGCGCTCCTGCTGTCGCCCGACGACCTCGCCGATTGCCTGCCCCAATGCCTCCAGCGCGTCGAATTCGCGAGTACCAATCGCGACCGGCACGAAGCGTAAGTTCTTTTGCTTTGTCCGCAGGAACGGCAGTTGCACCTCGATCGCATGCTCGGCGAGATGAGCAGAGGAGTCTTCGCTCAGAAGCGGAAATCTCTCCACCAGTGCTGTCGCCAATTCCGAATCGATGGGTACATCGCCCAAAGGTATCTCCCATGCGCCCGCACTCATAATGGAAAGGGGAGTGCCGATGCCCGTGTGGTTCGGGCAAAGCACGATGCAGCGCTCCGGAATTTCGAGATGGGCGTAGACCGCGCCGGCCACGTGCCCGGAATACATGTAGCCGGCATGCGGCACAATGCAACCGAGCGCGGGAATCGGGGCAGCAGGCGGTTGCAGATAGGACCGGATGTCGGCGAGCAGTTTGCGCTGTTCCTTGGGATAGAATCGGCCGGCAACGGCAGGATGACGAACAACTGTTGTGCCCATGGGGACCTCCTCGCAGGGCAGGCTGAGAACGTGTAGCGCCGGCATCTTGCCGGCCCGGAACGGGCGCATGCCCGCCGCAGCCGCCGGGACGAGGGCGCTACTTCTTACCGGACGGCAGGTTGCCGTTTCTCGACGCAAGCGCCCGGAAGATGGCCGCGCTCTTTTCGAGCGGCAGCGTTTCGGCGCGCACCGTAGGCTTGACTCCGGCCTCTCGCAATGCTTCCTTCAAAAGATCCGGAGCATACTCTGTCTTCAAATTATTCCACAGTGTCTTGCGCTTCTGTCCGAAAGAAAGCTTGAGGAAGTGGATGAAACCTTCCTCGTCGACATTGAGGGCATTCACGCGCGGCGACATCGTGAGCCGCACGACGGAAGAATGCACCTTCGGCGGCGGAGAAAACGCGCCCGGCGGCAGCGTGAAAAGCCTTTCCACTTTTGCGTACAACTGCGCCGTTGCTGAAAGCAGTCCGTAGTCGCGGGTGCCGGGCGTCGCCGCCAGCCGATCCGCGACTTCTTTCTGCACCATGATCACGATGGTGCTGAAGCATTGGCGAAATTCAAAAAGCCGCAGCAGGATGTCGGACGTGATGTAGTACGGCAGATTCCCGACAACCGGAACGGGCTCCGGGGTCTGCACTAATCCGGGCCGCGAAGCTCCGGGCTTTGGCCCGAAAAGCGTGCTGAAGTCGATGGCAAGCACATCGCCTTCGATGATCTCGACATTGGGATACAGCGCGAACTTCATGCGCAGCTGCGCCGCGAGCACGCGATCGAGCTCGATCGCGATCAGACGGCGCGTTCGCTTGGCCAGCAGGGAAGTGAGCACTCCGCGTCCCGGACCGATCTCGAGCACGGTGCTGTGTGAAATGTCTCCCAGCGCATCCACGATGCGCGCCGCGTTCGAATCGTTGACTAGAAAATGTTGGCCGAGTCTCGGCTTGCTTCCGGCCTTTGCGGATGCCGTTCTTGGCACGTTGACCCTCTTTCCTCCGCCCGGTTAGACTGGCAACGCTTACCCCGTACGTCCCGTGGGCGGGGGCATTCACCCGACTAAGCACATTATTCATCATATCCTGCGCCGGGTGTTCGCGGCTTCCCTGGGAGGTTCGTCTTCATGCATATCGCTTTTGCCGCGTCGGAAGGTCTGCCCTTCTCCAAGACCGGCGGCTTGGCCGACGTGGTGGGTGCTTTGCCCCGTGCGCTGGCTGCCCAGGGGCACCAGATCAGCGTCTACCTCCCCCGTTACCGCCAAACCAGGCTGGTTGATCCCCGGCCCGTGCTGCGCAGTATCACGATTCCCTTTGACGACGAGTACCGCTTCTGCTCCGTCGTCACCGCCGGGAACCAGGACGGCATCCGCTACTACTTCGTCGACTACCCGCCGTACTTCGATCGCGACGCTCTCTACGGCACGGCCGTCGGGGACTATCCCGATAACGCCGAGCGCTTCGCCCTGTTCTCGCGCGCGGTGATCGAAGCCTCCAAGATTGTCGGCGCACCCGACGTGTTTCATTGTCACGACTGGCAATCGGCCCTGGTACCCGTGATCCTGCGCACGTTCTACTCCCAGGATCCGGCTTTTGAGAATGTCGCGACCGTGTTCACCATCCATAACATGGGCTACCAGGGACTGTTCCCCGCGGAAATCCTTCCTCTCCTGATGTTGCCTTGGGATCTGTTCACGATCTCCAAGATGGAATTCTTCGGACAGGTCAACTTTCTCAAAGGCGCCCTGGTGTTCTCCGACTACATCACCACCGTGAGCAAGAAGTACAGCCAGGAAATCCAGACGACCGAGTACGGTTTCGGGCTGGAAGGCGTCTTGCGGAACCGCGCAGCCACGGTTACCGGCATCTTGAATGGTGTCGATTACGATGTCTGGAATCCCGCTAACGATCCGTTCATTGCCGGGAGGTATTCGCCTCTCGACCTTGCCGAGAAGGCGAAGGACAAGGCCGACCTGGTGGCCACGTTCGGAATCAAGAATGCCGATACCAAACTCCCCGTCATCGGCATCGTCTCCCGTTTTGCCGCCCAGAAGGGATTCGACCTGATCGCGCAGATCATGGATCGGCTGGCACGCGAGGACATGATTCTGACCGTGCTGGGTACCGGCGACAAGGATTACGAAGAAATGTTTCTGCGCCTGCAAAAACAGTTTCCCCAGAAGATCGCGGTCAAGGTCGCCTACGACAATGTGATCGCGCACAAAATCGAGGCGGGCGCCGACATGTTCCTGATGCCCTCGCGCTACGAGCCTTGCGGTCTGAACCAGATTTACAGTTTGAAATACGGAACCGTGCCCATCGTGCGCGCCACCGGCGGGCTCGACGACACCATCGAACCCTGGGACGCCCGCACCGGGAAGGGAACTGGTTTCAAGTTTTACGAGTACAGTGGTGAGTCCCTGCTCCTTACCATCAAAGCCGCGCTGCAGGCCTTTCGTGATGAGGCTTCGTGGCATGTGCTGATGCGCAACGGTATGAGCCGCGATTTTTCCTGGGCCGCTTCTGCGAAGGAGTACGTGAAAGTCTACGAACGCGCCCGGCAGGCGAAGCTGGTGCCGCGCACCAACGTTTCGCTGCGTCCTCCCTCGGAAGGACCGCCGCCCATCCCCTAAAGTTTAGAGACCAGCCCGACGGTCAGGATTCGCGATGGATGCTCTGCGCACAAAGACGATCTTCCACGTCGACATGGACGCTTTCTTCGTGTCGGTGGAGGAACTGTCGGATCCGTCGCTGAAAGGGAAGGCCGTGGTTGTCGGTGGACAACGCGACGAACGCGGAGTGGTCTCGGCGGCATCCTACGAAGCCCGCAAGTTCGGCGTGCACTCGGCCATGCCGCTGCGCACGGCCGCCAAACTCTGTCCGCACGCGATTTTCGTAGACGGCCATCCCGACCGCTATCGCGAGTGTTCCGCCAAGGTCTACGAAGTGCTTAACACCTTCTCACCGTTGGTGGAGATGGCTTCCATCGACGAAGCTTATCTCGACATGACCGGAACCGATCGCCTGCACGGGCCGCCCCTGCGCGCCGCACACGCCCTGCACAACAAGGTGAAATCGGAAACGCAATTGAACTGCTCCGTTGGTATCGGCGCGTCCCGGCTTATCGCGAAAGTTTCCTCGGCCAAGGCCAAGCCCAATGGCGTGCTGTGGGTCATCCCGGGACAGGAAGCGAAGTTTCTCGCGCCGCTCGATGTGCGCGATATTCCCGGCGTCGGCAAAGTGATGGAGCAGAACCTGCATGCGCTGGGCATCCACCAGGTCGCCGATCTCGCGCGGCTTGAGGACGATGTTCTCGAAGAACGTTTCGGCAAGTGGGGACTGGCGCTCGCCGGAAAAGCACGCGGCGAAGATGCGGGCGGCTGGTTCGACACCGAAGTGGGCGAGCACTCCGATCCCAAGTCGATCAGCCACGAGCACACCTTCAACGAAGACACAGCAAACCCAGTGCAGCTGGAGACAACTTTAATGCGCCTCACAGAGATGGTCGCCCGTCGTCTCCGCGAGCACAGCTTCTACGCCCGCACCATCCAGCTCAAGTTGCGCTATAAAGACTTCACCACCATCACCCGCGCGCACTCGCTGGCCGCGCCCACTCAACTCGATACGGAAATCTTCGAGCAGATTCGCATCTTATTTCGCAAGAACTGGAAGAAGGGTGCCGAAATCCGCCTGCTGGGCGTGCAGGTGTCTTCATTCGAAGAAGCCGCACCCGGACAATTAGATCTGCTCGACGATGGCCGTCACCAGCGCTGGCAGCAGGCCCTCGCCGTCGCCGATCGTTTGCGCGACAGATTCGGCGAAGGCAGCGTCGGCCTTGCTGGAGGAATGAAGGGCGTCTTCCGCGAGAAGACTCACGAGAATCCTGCGAGCCTTCCCGGCAAAACTCCGAAAAAGAAACGAGAGCCCGGCTGAGATTACTTCCCGGAACCTGTTCACCACAGAGGCACAGAGACACAGAGAGATCCAAGAAGGTTTTTCCTCTGTGTCTCTGTGTCTCTGTGGTGAAAATTGCGTTTGAAATTAATGCCGCGAATCCGGTGGCGTCAAGCCGCGGACCGCAACCGTGCGAGCCCAGAAAGGCTGGTAGTTTTCCTGCTTATCTAGTTCAGTCCGACTTCCCCCGGCTCGCCGGCGGCACGATGCCGTTCATCCGCAAGTACTCCACCATCTGTCCGTAATGATTAAAGGCGTGGGCGACGGCAAAGGTTGCGAGGCGCAGGCGCGTCGATTTGCTGTGCTCCGGGATCTGCAATACGTTCTCCGTGGTCAACGTGGCCGCCGCCTTATGACCGAGGGCAAAGGAATCCTGCAGGAACTTGAGGATCTCGGCTTTGCTCTTCACGTCCTCTGGACCGTTGCCGTCCTTGAGGTTAGCCGGGAGTTTATCCCCGGTAAGCCCCGACCACAGGAAATAGTTGGAAGCGGCGATATGCTTCACCTGCACAGCAAATGAGCGCACGCCCTTGTAGTCGGCACCGGGGATGTTCAAGCTCTCCGGAGAGAAGTTAAACTTGTCCTCGGGCATTGCCATCGCCGCGTCCAAAATTTGCTTTTCGACGCCGCTGATCTCGCGGTCCACGGCGGAAGCGATGGTTGCTGGTGGCTGCGTAGTTTGCGGTTGAGATGCGCTGGTGGTGCTCTTCGTGCTCTGTCCCAACGCGGCCACCGCAAAGATCAGAACTACGGAAGGCAACAAAATTTGTATGCGTTTCATTCGTGCCAGCCTCCTGTGCCTGCGAAAGGCACGGGTTAGACGTAGGAGCACGCCCGAGGTTTCGGTAAATTTCTGACCACATTTCTCGGAGCTGGGCGCAAGCGGGTTACGTCCCAGTGTGTGTCATGGCTGTCGTGGACCTGGCAGGACCGGAGGAAAATATGGCCGACGACCGAAGAACGTTGACAACGACCAACGACTAAGACCATATCCTGCGAATGGCTGCCGGTGAGCTACGAAAAAGGCTTGGAATCCGCTCATCGACGCGCTAGCCATCGAGCCGGTTGTAGCGCCGGCATCCTGCCGGCTGGAGGGCGGGCGTCCCGCCCGCCCTCGCGATGGCCGCCGAGACGGCGGCGCTACTAAATGCCAACAGTCCGCTGCTCTTAATACATCGTATTGCGATATAATATCCCCGGCATCGGAATAGCGCGCTTCAGTGAGGAGGATCTATGCTACGCTCCGTCGCTTCTGTGGTCGTTGTCTGCCTGCTTTCTGTTCCCACATTGTTCGCCCAGGCGCCCGTCAGGGCCGTTTGCGACTTCGATCCCAACACACAGCTAGCGGTTGAGTATCAGCCAATCAGCGTCAATCCCAGCAAGCCGGTCTCAGGCACGAAATCCCTTACAACAAGGTCTGGGCGCCCGGGGGCAAGCCCATGACCTTGTTTCTGAACCATCCCATCACGGTAGACGGCAAGGAGATCCCGGTCGGTGCCTACACCATGTTTGTAATTCGTGGCGCGAATAAGTGGACTGTGATCATCTCGCGCAGCACCGATACGTCAGGCAGGTATAACGAAGACCAGGATCTGGCCCGGGTGCCGATGCAGTGGGGTGAACTGCCCAGCCCCGAAAGCACGTTTAGCATTTACTTCGCGCATGTTGCACCAGACCAGTGCACCATGCGCCTCGACCTCGACAAAACCCGGGCATGGGTCGACTTCCAGAACAAGAAGTGAAACTGCAAACCCTTTCTGGCGCGGCCACTCGAAACGTAGACAAACGCTTCTTGCCTGTGGTGCGATTCTGGAGAAAACAACTTGCCCGCATGGAATGAAAGTACGGAGCCTGTTCAGGGCCCGGAAGCAATTCCCGCCCGACAGGTTTTCCTCAGCTTTATTGATCGGTGCCCACGAGTTGCACGGCGTCGATCTCATTCCACCCGGGAACGACGTTGGTCGCGAGCGTGACCTTGACGCGGTCGGTCTTAAAGGTGGTCTTGGGAAATTTCACCATGAGATAGTTCAAGCCCGTGGTCGGATCGTTGCCTTGCCAGACGGCGTGAGCTCCGCCCTGCTCATCGAAAACTTCCACTTTTATCACCGTCCCCGAGCCGCAAGACTCGCGAACACGCACCTCCGTGGCGTGCACCGATTTGGGATATTTCAAGTCCAGCCACTCAATACCGCCATCCGGAGTTTTCGATGTCCAGGCCGCTCCATCATCGCCGTACTTATCAACGTTGGGGGGGCCGGTCGCCTGATTGGCAGACCAACCGGCGGTTCCTTGGGCGTCATTGTAAGTTGAGGACGCGGTCGCCTGAATAGCCCACTGGCCGTTGGGATCGTTTTTGATCTCATCCTGCTTCAATGCCCATTCGGCAGCAGCCATCTTGGCGGATGTTTCAGCAGATGCACCAGCGTCCGCGACGGTTCCAGGGGCAGCAGAGGAAGCGTTTGGAGCGGATGCCGGGGCCGGAGGGGAAGCATTGGTGCTCGCAGGCGACTTGACTGCGCCACTCTCCTGGGTGCTGCTACTCTTCTTGCAGCCGCTGAGTAAGAGAAGCGGAAGAAAACTGCAAATCAGTCTGGGATGGATTTTCATTGGATCCTCCCGATCAGCGATGTCGCGACCGAATGAAGCCTAGACGGTGTTGGCCTGTTTCTCTGCCATGTCGCCGATGACCGGCAATTTGAACATTTGTCCCTGGTAGGCCTTGAATACCAGGATCAGCCAAATCACAAAACCCGCCAAGCCGACCAATGGCCACAGAAGCAGCGAAGCCCACCCCAGAAACGGCAGGTGCCCGAATATTCCTAGCCCTATCCACAGCACAATCCAGGCCACGTGAAAGAAGATGCTTTGGAAGGCGTGGAAGCGTACAAAGCGATTTTTGTTATACGGCTCGATCAGAAGAAAAAGAACCGCCGGAATGATGGTGACGTAGGCGAGCGCGCCCGCCATGTTCTGAGTGAGGCCGCCGACCTGGCCCTGCGCCGCCGACGCGGTAGTGGTGACGGGCGCGCTAGCGCAGTCGGGACAAGTGGCTGCTCCTGCTGGAATGGGTTTGCCGCAACTGGGACAGAACGCCATACATGAGTCCTCGCATTCTGTGAACTGGTCGGCCGGGGTCGCCATGCGCGACTGGGCTGACCGGAGATTGCGCCCGCACGTTAACAGATTCGCCAGAATGAGGCAATGACGTATTCGAGCTAAATGCCAGACGAACCAATCCGCCGTCAGCAAAAGTCACTGCTCGATGCCCGGTCGATCGGCAGTGGTTACAGGACATCACCAGGCATGACTTTGGACGAAAGCCTATCGATTCATTGACCGGATTTTGAGAGCCAGCTGATTACAACCGCGAATCGAATAAATTCAATGCGGTTTGAATGTTTTTCCGGTCTCAATCAGCGTCTTCAGCCGCGAAAGGACACGCGGCCACCCGGAGGCCGTAAGCGCGTACGCTGGATCATTGTCGGCCCACAAGTCATGCGTTACGGTCACCTGGGTGGCCTCGGTCTCCGGTACAAGTTCCACCGTTACACGGGACCTCATTGAGCTCTGGCCCAAAGAATAGGTGTATTGCAGAAGTTTCGGAGGTTCGATTTTGATAACTTCGCCGTGGACGTAGACTGTCCTCTTGCCATCCGGTCCCGGTCCGACCCACTGGAGCAAACCGCCTGGCTTCAAGTCCGCTGAAAATTCCGCCCCACCAAAGATGGTACGGTTGGACTCTGGAGATACAAAGCCTTCCCAAACCTTCTCAGGCGGCACAGCGAAGTAGAACACGAAATGCAGTGGCGTTTGACCTGCCATTCTTGCCTCCTGAAAAACCATTCTAGGCGGAATCAAGTCTGCCGTGCTGACCGCACACAGTCTGCATACGTGGATTATTGTTGGCGAAACATCTCATTGCCCGAACTGTGGATACCTGGAGTCGTACGCAATCTCAATGCGGACGATTTGGCTGAAAAGACCGCGGGTGCTCGCGGGCCACCAATTCCGCCGATTCGTTAGTTGGGGAGATGTGCGAATTTCTGCGGAACTTCAGCTCTCTATTTCACCGAGTTGGAATACCGTGGACTGGGGGCGGCAACAGACGCCGTAGCTCTGCCAGAGGCGAAACCAAGGGCTGTTGGCCAGCATCTTGTCATGCCTCTGATTGGCAGCTGCAATGTCACTCGGGCTCAGCGGTCTCTTGTCCGGCACAGCGAAGATGCGCTCTAGCCGCTCGATTTCGGCAATGGTCTGTTCGGCATCCATGTGTCTCAATATCCAACATAAGGGTGGTAGAGGTCAAACGGGACAGCATCAATGACCTGTTTGGAAAAGGGAACGCCATTAATCCGGGCTGAACGTCTGCAAAACGACCCTGGACGGCCTGCCACCCAGGTTTTTGATCATTAGGGCGAGGAATGACCTGCGACAAAAATGATTTCTCGCGAGCGCGCCGCCTCGAACGGGCCAGCATTCCAGTCTCCGAACACATCCCGGACCACCAGTCCCGAGCGGGCGATCAGCTCCCCCACATGTTCTCGCGATGGAAACCGCAGCGTGCTGCTCGTGGTCACGTGCGGATCGTTCGACGGGCGAGGACGCCCGTCGCTCCATCGGTAGGAAGTCTGGAACGAGATGAATTCACCATCCTGGCCGATAATCTCTAACATCTCGAGAAATTGTTCACCGGTGGACAAGCGCAGCAAACGCGTCCGCTCCGACCACTCGCGAGCCCAATCGATGCGGGGATTGCGAGTCTCAAACGCAACCGTTCCGCTCTCCTTGAGATTGCTGCGCATGGTCTCCAATACCGCCAGCGCATCGGCGTCGGTAAGCAGGATTTGGAAAGCATGTCCGGTCATTAGGATCAGGTCGAAGCGCTGCTGCGACCTGTACCCCTGCGCGGAGCACTCGACCCACTCAACCTGTTCCGCGTGAGGTTTTCTTCTGGCCACAGCCAGCATCGCCGCTGCTGGATCAACACCTGTTACCCGGTGAGCACGTTCGGCGAGCACACAACAGAGCGTGCCCGTACCGCAACCTAGATCAAGGACACTACAAGGCCGTGGTCCGGCGAGCGAGAGATAAAAGTCGGCATCCTGCGCCCAGGGATTAGCGAGGTCGTAGATCTCTGCGATCTGAGATTGCTGGTAATCCATACTCTTGCCGCGCCGCCGTGGAGCCCTTTCGTTTGTCCATCGTAAAAAACGGTACCGAGATCTATTACAAGGACTGGGGCAAGGACCCGGTCGTAACGTTCTTACATGGGTGGCCGGCCGTGTAGCGACTCGCCACAGATGGGATGTTTCGCCTGATTCCACGCTTCGCTCGTCCAGAAACGTCATTCCGGGAGAGTTGCGCCATTTGGGTTCGTAGTTGGCGATAAATCGCTATCGCACCAACGATGCCGAAGTAGATCAGCCAGCCGTGTCAATGCGGGCTATGGCCTGGTTACGCCAACCATCTGCCGAGTTCTCACCAACTGGAGGAGCAGGTGTCTATTGGTTGATCAGAACTCGAATCAATCCTGAGGCTTAATGAGCTTCACGGATAGTGTTTTGTGGTCGTTTTCGGAAAGGGTTATGCCTTTCGGTTCTGGTAAGAAATACCGTCGGAGGAGACCGGAGATCTTGCGAGCAGGCGATACTTGCCGGGCGGCAGGTTCGACAGGGAGAAGTGGCCGGCCTGATCGGTGTTGGTGCTTTGCGAGACAAAGCGGTTGTAGGCGGTTTCGGGGTCGGGCACAACGCGAACCCTTGCACCCACCACCGCGCCATCGTCGTCGCTGACAGAACCTTCCACCTGCGCGCCGGCGGAGCTGAGCGTGATCTCAAGCTTGCCAGTGGAGGCGCCCTTTTCCACTTGCAGGCCTTGGGCGAGTACGTCGTCGGCACCGAAGCATGGACATCACACACCACTTGTCTTCGAATCCCCAGATCCGAACCGAGTAATTGCCGTCATGTACGGAGGGAATTTCGAAAGTTCCATCTTTCTTTAAGCGCCCAGGCCCGCGTCTTCATCGACGGGGAGCAGGGCTACCTCAACGCGACTAAGGTTTGGCGAGCCTGGGCCGGTAACTTGTACTCGACCGAGAAGGTTCACACCGAGGCCGAGAGAGATGGTGAGGGAGTCGATGTTATCTCCGGCAACCTCGATTTTCTGCCGAGCGCGTTGCTCGTACACATGCTCTCCCTCAGGTTGCTGGTAAACCGTGATCACGTAGCTACCGGGCGGCACACCCTTGAGCCGGAAGTTTCCTTTCTCGTCGGTGGTATCGCTAAGGTCGACGCCATAGTCGCCGGCGAGTGGCTGGATTGAAACGTAGGCATCGCGGGCCAGGCCTGTCGGACCCACAACCTGCCCCGCGATCTCCACGGTTTTGACGCGGCGCATCGTGACATCGGCCTGCGCTTCCGCTCCGGGTTTTACAGAAATCATCTGTGCCTGACTGGCTTGGGATACGCCGGGGTAGAAAACGGACGCGTACTCGCTGCCGAAAGACTCCTGAACCAGGTAGTTCTGCTCTGAAAAAGTAACCGAGTCGGGTTGAAATGTGTCGGTCACCTGTACGTAGTATTCGCCGGGTTTCAGTCCAAAGATGCGGTACAGACCACGATCATCGGTTTGGGTGGAGGACACGGCTCGCAGTTCCTGTTTGCGGGAGGTGTAGGCTGCGGCGTCCTCCATCTCCTCTTGGTTGGGAGCGCGCAAGGCCAGGACCTGGACACGTACAACGGCTTCGCCCTCGTCGTTGGTGATGCGTCCCGTGATGACCGCAGCGAGGGTCATGCGGAACAGGACATCGCTTACCTTCTCTCCCGGCTTGAGAGACAAGGCGGCGCCGTGCTCGTCGCCCTTCGCCTGGAAGTACTGGTCCACAAAACCCGCACGTGTCGCCACGAACTGATAGCGTCCGTGCTCGACATCTTTGATGACAAACTGGCCATCGCTGTCGGAGGTTGCTGCATAGACGCGGGGGTGCGAACCCGCCCGGTCAGGGACGAGTGCCACGCGAGCCGATTTCAATGGAGTGCCATCGGATGTATTCACAACTCGACCAGACACAACGCAGGGAGGGGCGGGATGCTCGGCAGCCTTGTCGGATGCTGGCGGCGCAGAAGCTTGCGGGAACAGGCCTGCGCCCAAGAGGATTACCGCGGTTACGGGCAAAAGGCTCACATCGATACCCTCATCCGGCAGAGGATGCTGTGAGTGTAGGCCGCTATTATAGGCCATCCCGTTTGATTGCTTATTGTTGTTGAAATATCCTCATTGCACTGATTGACATTCAACTAAGGCCGTCTTCGTCAACTACCACTCCTGAACGATTCCACCCGTCTTGGTCCACCTGCTATGCTTTTGCGCCGTGGGAGAATTCAGCAAGTTTTTCGGGCTTTCGTTCAGCGCATTGCTGCCGCTGGTGAATCCGCTGGGTAGCGCGCTCGTTTTCCTGGGACTCGTCGGCAGCGCGCCTCCTGTGGTTTATCGGACTCTGGCGCGGAAGATCGCGATCAGCACCACACTTTTCCTGGTTGCGATCGAACTGATCGGCACCGCGATGCTGAAGTTTTTTGGTATCTCTCTGCCAGTCATGCAGGTTTCTGGTGGTCTTGTGCTGGCCGCCATGGGCTGGAGCCTGCTGAATCAGGAGGAGCCGGAGCCGAAAGGTGAACCTATCGACGCGGGTGGCGCCGCGCTTGGATCACTGGAACGGAAAATCTTCTACCCGTTCACGTTTCCGATCACAGCCGGCCCAGGTTGCATCGTAGTGATGGTCACTTTGAGCGCGCACGCATCCGTAAGGGGTTTGCTCCCGGACATCACTGCGCACGCGGGAATTGTGCTCGCGGTGGTGCTGTTAAGCATAGCTGTGTACTTCTGCTATGGCTACGCGCCGGTCATCACGGCACATGTTTCTCCGCAGACGGCTCATGGCATCCTGCGCGTGATCGCATTCGTCCTCCTGTGCATCGGCGTACAGATCACCTGGAATGGCGTCGAGGCCATGCTGAAGATCGCGCTTAGATCCTAAACCACGGCCAGTGTGGCGGACTTGCGACGGGATCCTTCAGATCGAAACGTGGCATTGAATGTTGGCAAAGGCGTATATTACTTGTAACCGTACGGTTACAAGTGTGATCGCCTGGTTTCGACAATGATCCGTTTGACACTCTGGAAACATGATCCTAAGGTTCCTTTGTGAACCACGAACCTTGCCGCGCTGCGGCCCTCAAAGCGACTTCGCTCATTACCATCGCAGTCTGCGTCTTACTCTCCGGCTGTGGTCCGAAGACGATTTGGTCCGCAGAAGCCAGATCTCCTGACGGGCATTGGGTTGCGACTGCTCGGACGGACCAATACAGCGGACCTGGGAACGCCGGTCTCTACACCAGGGTCGAACTGAGGCGGACCAGCGGCCAGAAGAGTCCCATGGAAATCTTGTTGTTGGATTACCAAGCCGCGTACCCGTCCGAGGCAAATGTGAAGATGATCTGGTTAACTCCGTCGCATCTGGAGATGACGTACAACACACACGCAGATATCGACTTCCAAGCCATCAAGTGCGCCGGAATCGACATCTCCGTGCGAGAGCTTCCAAGTGGCTCCAGCGACCATGCTGCTCCATAGCTCGTAGCTGTCGATAAATTCCCATTACGCTCATAACCAAATGGTTCTGAGTGAAATCGCTGTTTGCGACAGTTGTTGTTTGTCAGGCCGGTTGACGGCAAACGGAAACTGAATTGCCGCACACGAGGAGGTTGCCTTAACTGCTAACTCATCAGAGTGCGGTACAGTTGGATCAGGGCTGGTCCAAGGGTAACGACCAGGACCACCGGAAGGGTGAATACGGTGCCGAACACAAGCAGAGCGGGAACCATCGTGTTCGCCTTCGCATGCTGACTGCGTTCGACGCGAAGAAAGTCGGCACAAGTCTGCAGGACCCTAACTACTTCTAACGGTTCGGCCCGAATCAGCTCACTCAATTCCTCGATCTCACCAACGCCGGTTCGTTCTGACATGCTCCACAATGCTTCATCCAATGAGTAGCCTGCCTGCATTTCGCAGCAGACGAGGTACAACTCGTCACTCAGCTCTGGATGGGCATGTCGCAGGTCTTTGATGACTCGCTTCATGGCCGGAAGGGGAAAAAGACCGGCTTCAACGCAAAGGCCGGTCAAATCAAAGAAGTCGATGAGGCCGAGGCGAATACGCTTCTGCCGCCCGTCGATCATCGCCTTGAGGATGAAGCGCGGTATGAAAAAGCCCAGCCACGTGCTGCCGACCAGTAACAGGGGAGATTTGAGGCCGCTGATCACCAGGACCGCTGCAAAACCGAGGAGAGGAATCAGCGCACGGGTGCCAAGATAGAGTATGAAGTGACGGTACTCATGGTATCCCGCCCGAATGAGCAAGGCTCGAATACGGGACACTTGGTCGGGCGAGAGATGCAGCTGACTACCCATGATTGTGCATCTCTATCCATAATTGCATTCCTTGTCAAGCTGGTACCCGGTCCACATCGCAGTCGAAAAGCTCAAATGCCGCAATCCCAAGAAGTACTATCAAACCGATGACAACGTACCAGAACAGATCACTTCTGTGTTTCTTGCCGCTGTCCTCCATTATGAAGGGGACCTCCGCGTTCGCCAGTTAAGCCTATCGCACAAGACCATTGTTGGTGAAAAATCCCCGTTCCGCTCATTGACCGACCCCAGCGCAAAGCTTCCTGGCGGTCGGCGAAGGCCCTCATCCCGACGCCCATTGAGACTACAACGCCGCGCCTGGCACACGGTAAGGCGAAGCACCTACCACCTTAGTACTCTGGCCCGCGCAGTACCGAGCATCTAGGATCTGAGGAAGCCGCCAACCGAGAGTGTAGACTCCCGGCTCGGCCCTGCAACTACCACCCTGATTTGAGGCTGCCATGTCTGGCAACAACTTTAAAACAGACGGTCGCCGCGCCGCCTCCATCGGTGCCTTGTTCATCATCACCGTCGCCGGCTGGGTAGTCCCCGGACACCCCACTATTAACGCTCTGAAAAACTTGCTCGCGCCCAGGCCGCGCCTGGTCGTGCTCAACACGATTGGGGCCGCCTTCGATCAACTGGAATTTGACAAGGTCTTTGCCACGGCGCCAGAGTGCCACGGACTTACCTTGTCCCGCAGCGCGGTGGTCCCGGACGGGGCAATCTATATTGCGGGCACGGTGCTATTGGACCGTTGGAGCTGGTCCATCAATGGCTTCACATTCGAGGCAGCTCCGGCGAATGCTGCCCGAACGGTCTGTGCGCTTGTAAATCACGAAGGTGGGAAGTTGGTGCGGAAGACGGGCGCTTGAGCCGAGCCTGAGCGCACCTATTCGCAACCAAAGCTTGCGGCACAGAAACAGAAGGAAAGACCAGATCTCTCAAGGGACGTGCTGGCCCTGCCAGTCGGAATCGTTAACGCACGGGCGCATCCCGCCTCTGCGAGTGCTAAAGACAAAACCTCCGCCATCCGGCAGTGCATAGACCAGCACCAGGTCTTTACCCGCGTACGCCTGCAAAAATCGCCCTTGGACTCATCGACCCTGACCGAATCGGGCTGCAACTGTGCCACTGCGTCCCATCGCCGATTACAACAACCCGAACGTACTAGCGACAGAAAGCGCTAATGCAGCCTCCCCTACCCCGCCTTGGCTAGCTGTCTTTGACTGCGTTACACTGCGAAACACCATCGATCCGGGCCCTTCTGCGGATACTCTGCCAAAGGAGATTGGCTATGTCTTTGATGCCGGACCCCACGTTCTATCCTTCACCAGGCATGGCAATGCAAGCCCCGCCAGAACGTCTCGCTTACGTCTCGCTGCTCAACGTTGCGAGCAACGGACAGCGCGATGCCATGGGTGTGATTGATCTTGATCCGAGTTCGTCCGAATATGGCCGGCTCGTCGGGCAGGTGGATTTTCCGCGCGGCGATAACGAGCTGCACCATTTCGGCTGGAACGCTTGCAGCGCCTGCCTTTGTCCACAGGCCGCGCATCCGCACATGGAGCGCCGTTACCTGGTCGTGCCGGGCATCGGGTCATCCCGGATTCATATCCTGGACACGAAGCCGAACCCCAAGCAGCCGAAAATCGTCAAGGTCATTGAGCCCGAGGAGTTCATCAGGAAGACCGGCTACACCTCGCCCCACACCATTCATTGCGGCCCGGACGGCGTCTATGGGAGCGCGCTTGGATCGGCCAGCGGAGACGGCCCGGGCGGAATTTTCTTGATGGATGCGAACACGTTCGAACTCAAGGGACAATGGGAACAGGATCGCGGACCGCAGCAACTGGCCTATGACTTCTGGTGGCACCTGGGACACGACACGATGGTGACCTCGGAATGGGGCACGCCCAACATGGTAAAAAACGGCCTCAATCCGGAGTTGTTGCTCGGCGGCAAGTACGGACACAAGATGCATATCTTTGATCTCGACAAGCGTCGCCATGTGCAGGAACTGGAACTGGGCGCGGAGCAACAGATGGTACTCGAGCTGCGACCGGCGCACGATCCGAAAAAGACATATGGGTTCGTCGGCGTGGTCATTTCGCTCAAAGACCTCTCGTCTTCGATCTGGATGTGGTACCGCGAGAACGGCGGTAAGAACGGTAAATGGGCGGCCCGCAAAGTGATCGAAATCCCCGCCGAGCCTGCCGAGCCTGAAAAACTGCCGCCGCTGCTGCAGGGCTTCAAGGCCGTGCCTCCGCTGGTATCGGATATCAATCTTTCCCTCGACGACCGCTTCCTCTACGTTTCGTGCTGGGGGACGGGCGAGTTCATCCAGTACGACGTCTCCGATCCCGCCCATCCGAAAAAGACAGGTTCGATCCACGTGGGCGGCATCGTGCGCCGCGCGGCTCACCCGAGCAAGCCTAAGCAGTCGCTCAACGGCGGCCCACAGATGGTTGAGTTAAGCCGCGATGGCAAGCGTGTCTATTTCACCAACTCGCTTTACTCTCCCTGGGACGAGCAGTTCTATCCCGACGGGATGAAGTGCTGGATGGTAAAGATCGACGCGCATCCCAATGGCGGGATCAACCTGGACAAAAATTTCTTCGTCGAGTTTGACGGGCTGCGCGCACACCAGGTGCGGCTGGAAGGCGGCGACGCTTCGTCGGACTCCTATTGCTACTCGGACGGCAAATGACGCACGCGGAGCTGACTTCGACGATGGTGGGGTTGATGCTGCTCCTCGGCGCCTACCATGGAATCAACCCTGGAATGGGGTGGCTCTTCGCGGTGGCACTGGGGATGCAGGAACAAAAGGGCAGCGCGGTGGCGAGAGCGCTCGTCCCCATCGCGCTCGGGCACGCATTGGCCATCGGCACGGTGGTTCTGGCTGCGGCTCTACTAGGCACGGCCCTGCCGCGGGACGTTCTCCGCTACGCCGTCGCCGCGCTCCTGGTTGGTCTTGGAATCCATGGCCTGGTTGGCCATTGGCACCCGCGCTGGGTCCGCATGCAGGTGGGCTTTCGGGACCTCACAGTCTGGTCGTTTCTGATGGCCTCTGCGCACGGCGCAGGTTTGATGGTGCTACCTGTGTTGCTGGGCAGCAGCACAGTCGAGGCCGCAGTAGCAGGTCACCATCACATGGCAGCCACCGTCAGTCCTCTCGCTGGACTTCTCGCCACACTCCTCCACACGACAGCCTATCTTGCCGTCACGGGCCTGCTCGCGTGGGTCATCTATCGTAAGCTCGGCCTCTCCCTTCTTCGCAAGACATGGTTCAACTTCAATTTGCTCTGGGGAGCCGCGCTCGTGGCCACCGGTCTGTTCACGCTCCTGCTGTAGCCAATTGACTCCTGTTATACGCCGCAGGTTACGTTCGTCACCTGGCGGCGCACCTCGTTGTGCTCTACTGTGGGGCCGTCATGGCGAGGTATTACGCCCAGCTGAAACTAAGCGGACATCGGTACGACTGGTGTGGCCATTACCACAGCAGCGTGAGTGCAGCTGTCGACTGCATAATCGACAGGGGCGGGGAGTGCGGCTCTTACGTTATCGCCTCCGAACCCTGTACGAGTAGTCGCGAACTGAATGCCGATGAGATGATCCTCTTCGATCTTGCCATGCAGAGAAAATTCTCACCTCGTGTTGACGAGGCTCTTCGGCGCTTAGAAAAAACCGTGGCTTAAACTGCGTGGGTCTCTTAGGGCTTTCCCTTGGGGTCAGTGAGTGTAAGGGCCTGGTTTCGCCAGTTGATTGACTTCCCAAGGAACCATACCGCTAGCGAGGGTGTCCAAGGGAGTGTGGGGGCCATTGGGACGGACAAAAGGCAGGGTCGTGCCTTCGTGTCCATTGCCGCGGCGATCATCGCTGTTTTAACCACAACGGCGGGCGCCCAGAGACGCTTGCAGATGGAAGTTGAGGTGGTGCCGCCCGATCCCAGCCGTGAGATCATTGGCACACTCGCTTCGAAGACGTACATCGGTCGCCTAAGAAACACCGGCAAATCTCCCGTACTAGTTCAGGTTGTCCCTATTGCAGGGCGCAACCAAGGGAACGGGATACGCGGCGCTTGCTACTTGGAGAAGTGGGACTCGACTTCGCGGCGATGGATCTACTCGCCTCCACCCATCATGAGTCTTGAGTCTGCATCCATTTACAGCTTCATCCTCAGAGGAGGGGATGCCGCCGAGGTCTGTGGTCGCCCCTCTGCGTTAGAGCTGGGGCCACCAGGGAAATGCTATCGGTTCGTTTTGCAAGTACAGATGAAAGGGTCGAGTTCACCATCAATCATTTCCAGGGCATTTTGCGTGGGAGTTCCAGCAGAAAGAAAAGTGCCACCGGGATGCTGACGTCGGCAAAGCGAAGCGAGCCGAAAAGTCGCGGTGATTTGTCGTAATATCGCGACTTGACTCGTAACCAAACTGTTACAAGTGTAATGGCCTGTTCTCGACAGTTGACTGCTGCCCGATTGAATATCCGTGCAAGAATCAACCCGTAGGCTCGTTCACCTAGGATGACCTGGATGAAGTCTGCTCTTACTCTGGCCTCGTTGTTTCTTTCCATCTCCATCAGCGCTTTTGCATTATGTTTTGAACCATCGACGCCTTGCCAGTGGTACGCAGTTCACCATGGACAGCCGACATTCGTTGGTATGGCCATATCCGAGGAAACCGTCTCCGATGTACTGGGACTCGGCGAGCACGTCATTCCTGTCACGGTACAGAAAGTCACCTTCAGGATTGAAGAACCATTCGAGAACACGCCAAGTAAAACCGTCGATGTTTATGGTTCGGGCACCACCAATGACCTTCGTTTCAAGGTGGGCGTTCGATATTTGGTGTACGGCTTTCGCGGCAAAGACGGAAAGACACGAACGGGCAAATGCACGCGGACGGCTCCGGTCACCGAGGCCGCGGAAGACCTCATCTTTCTGCGCTCACTCCCAACACGTGTTGGCGGTGGCATCCGGGGACTTGTGCGTTTTGTGACTCCGGGAACACAAACCGTAACCGTAGCTGGGACGGTCACAGAGTCGGGTAGCGACGGTAACCACAAAACGCGAGTCGCAGCCTCTGGCTGGTATGAACTGGAAGGGCTTGCTCCCGGTGATTATCGCGAGACATTCACGCCTGATGACAACAGCACTGAATTCGTGTCGCTCAGGCTAAGTATTCCTGTCAACGGAAGCTGCGTCGAGTCTGGTGTTCGTCTCGGAAATGTGACTGTAAGTGGGGGTGTATCTGACGAAGCGGGGACAGCAATTTCAGGGGTGGATGTGTTTTTGTTCTATGCTCTCGATGGCCATTTCCATCCAGACGTTGCCCTAAAGACACGGACGGACGCAGGCGGCAAATTTAGCTTCCATCGTGTCGAAGCTGCCAACTTCATTCTGTCGGCGCAACTTGCTAGTTCGGAGATGATCTTTTTTCCCGGGACACACGACGCTTCCAAGACGGAAATAATCGAAGTCCACGATGGCAAGCCGCTGTCCGGGCTTGCCGTTCGTGTCCCTCGCTCATCGCACTCGAAGTGAGCCGTGAAACCTAATAACTGTCGAGAAATCTCAATTTCACTCATTGGCACGCAAAGAGGCGAAGGAAAAGCGCACTTGTGCAATGCCTGTTTGCTTCAGCTACGCCCCGGACCTCCTGCTATCATTGGCCCGTAATGTCGAAGTCAAGAAAACGAGAAGAGTGGCTGCGGGATATCGAAGAACGGCAGCGCAATGTCGTTTTTCCAGACACCGTAAATAATGAAGCACGCTTCTGGCGCAATATCATCCAGGGCAAGCAACGTTTGACAGTAGTCCAGCGGGTCGGAATTGGCATCTTCGTCCTATCAGTCGGCACACTCGTTTTCCTAATTACCTTTGCCTGGAACGACCCCCTGGCCCCCGTGTTCTCTTGGTCGAAACTCCTCACTGGCGGTTTTAACTGGCTCGTCGGGTTTGGGGTTATTGGTATTTTCCTGTTGATCTTCCGCTTGAGCCAGAGTGCAAGTCGGAAGTGATTGGCGACAAATCCCCCATTTCACTCATGGACTGATCCGAGACCTGTTTGCGTCACGTAATTCTTGTCTTCCAACTTGCACACCGAAGGGACTTTATTGGGTGCTCTGGATCCCTTCATCGGCCTCCGTTGTTTTTGGCTTCGCTTACATAGACTATATTTCCACAATTGTCTTTTTTTATTGCCAACGGAAACCCCGGCATCCGGGTTAGTCATCATACGTATACGGTCGCTTCTGCCACAGAGGGGATGCCTTAACATGGCCCGTACTGCCTTCCTCTGGTTCTTCGTCTTGTTGCTCGCGATTGGCGCTCTCTTCCTTGGCCAGAACGGCTGCGCTGGAGGCAACACGTCAGGGAACGGCGGAACCAACTCGCCAAGTAACGGTGGAAGCAGCTCGCCAAATAAAATCCAGCACGTAGTCGTGGTTTTTCAGGAGAATCGCACTCCGGATAATTTGTTCCACGGGCTGCCCAATGCCGATATCGCCAATTCGGGTGTGAACTCGCTGGGGCAGACGATTCCTCTCCAACCGATCCCGCTGGCTAACCGCTATGATCTCGGCCATCGGCACAATGATTTCTTGCGGATGTACGACAACGGCAAAATGGATGGGGCCGACAAGGTGTCGGGTTGCAATCCGAACCAAGCTGGATGCCCGCCCAACCCGCAGTTCCAGTATGTAAACCCTTCGGATGTAGCGCCTTACTTCCAGCTGGCGCAGCAGTATACCTTCGGCGACCGCATGTTTCAGACGAACCAGGGGCCGAGCTTCCCCGCCCACCAGTTCATCATTTCCGGCACCTCGGCGCCGACCGCGACCAGCACGCTCTTCGCAGCCGAAAACACCAACCTCGGTGCAGGCTGCACCGCGACTCCCGCGGCTTGGGTCTGGATGATTGATGCCAGCGGCGCCGAATCATCAAAAATGTACCCGTGCTTCGAGCATCCCACCCTGACCGACCTGCTCGATAGCGCGGGCAAGAGCTGGAAATACTACACGCCGTCAAATGCAGGGATCTGGGTCGGACCCAACGCTATTCAACACATCTGTGCCCCTGCTAATTCTGTTTGTACAGGTCCAGACTGGGTCAACAATGTGGTTCTGAACAACACCCAGGTTCTTACCGACATCAGCAGTGGCCGGCTTCCGGCTGTGAGTTGGGTGATCCCGACCGGACAAGCCTCCGACCACCCGGGCAATAACAACGGCACTGGTCCTTCCTGGGTCGCCTCCATCGTGAACGCCATTGGAGGCAGTTCCTATTGGTCAAATACCGCTGTCATCATCACGTGGGACGATTGGGGCGGCTGGTACGACCATGTTCCCCCGCCCAAGGTGATCGAGGACCGCACCAGTTGGGGCTCGGGCTACGTCTACGGGTTCCGCGTGCCATTGATCATCGTGTCGCCCTACGTGAAAGCCGGGTACGTCTCGCACGTCACACACGATTTTGGCAGCATCCTGAAATTCATCGAACAAATCTTTAGTCTTCCCTCGCTGGGTTACGCCGATGCCGCCGCCGACGATCTTTCCGACTGTTTCAACTTCGGCCAAACACCGCTCCAGTTTCATTCGATCGCGGCGCCCTTGAGCGCAGAACATTTTCTCAATGACCGCACGCCGCCGTTGGATCCGGATGACGATTGACGCGGGCGAGTCAAAACTCAACCTCGGAATAATGAGACACCAGGGCCGAAAACTTCCCGCATCGCTTTAGGAGTCGTGCTCAGCCTCACCGGTGCGGCACCAGATAGTTGGCAAAATTGCCATCACGCTCATTGACTTCGAATTTCCTGTTGCACCTGAAGTACAGCGCCTGGGCCGTATCCTCTAACCGGGATAAATGAAAGCTATTCGCCTCTTTTTTGCCAGTCTCGTCGTCGCTTGAGGTCACTGGTGGGGTCTTTCCCCGTCCCAATGTCTGCCAGCAACTGATCGAGTCGCGCGGCTCCGCTTCTGAGGGCTTGCAGGTCAGCGTCAGCAGTGGACTTCAACATCTGGTCGAGGCGGCTTGCCGCAGTCTTGAGCGTTTGCAGTTCTTCATCTGTGATCTGTTTCTTGGGAATCTGCCCGGCCGCTTGCATCAGGCTGACGATTCGCTCCTGGATATCGTGTTCCCGGCCGTGGTTGTCGTCGTTATTCATGGCCCCGACTGCAAATACTGTTCGTGGAGCGACGGGCGTCCCGCCCGTCCAGCGGGGGCCCGGCTCTTCACACACTAAAAGATGGAAAACTTAACGACAATCTGCCGCCGCAGATGACTCCCAAAGACTATCATCGGTCACGACGGTCAACACCGGAAAGCGGTGCACCATCGTCATCACATCAGTAACTCAGCCGCTCGAGTGAGATCGGTTGAAGGCTCGCCTCGAAGTTGAGTTCCCGAGTCCCCCGACGACCAACGACAGAGCCAACGACCAACGACCACCCGTAAAACAACGAAAGCCGGGACGTCCGGAATTTCTTCCGGTCCCGGCATTCGCTTCCTTCAACCTCGGTTACAGATGTTTTAGTTTGTGGGCTTCACGCTGGCGGTCGTCGGCGCAGAAACTGCATTGGCCGCATTGCCGGCCGCGCCACTGTTATCCGTCGTGCCCGTGCGCGTGAGGCGCGGGAAGAACGGCGTGACTTCAAAGGGCATCTTGTCGCGCGCCGACGTGATGGCCACCGGCTGCGACTTCACCAGCTCCACTTTGTCGTCCCACGGATTCAGCTTGACGCGGCCGCCCAGAGGCAGCGCGGCAATCTGGTCCAGCTTGTTCCAGTCGACCTGCGGAGCCGATCCGATCAACTGCGACATGCGCGTTACGGTTGCGCCTTCCGCCATGTTGTTGCCCAAGTGGGCGGTCAACAGCGCGTTCAGTGCGCCGGCGCGGGTGTTCAGCATCTTGAGGAACAAGCCTGCCCCGTCAAGCTTCTGCGCGTAGGGCGAGTTCTTCAGCATCTCGATGGCTTTCTTGTCGGCCGCCGTTTCTTCCTCTGGGATGTGCTTGAAGCCCAGATTCTGGTAAGTGGCTTCGTCTGAGAACAGCATCCGGTCGTTGAAGGCGTACTTGCTGCCCAGGTTATGTCCGAGCACGATGTGCGCCAGTTCGTGCGCGAGCGCCATCGCCAGACTCGACTCGTCGGGCAGAGTGTCAATCAATCCACGGCTGATGACGATCGTATTGCCCACGCTGAAGGTCTCGAGCGGCGAGGTCAAGAGCACGCGCGTCCGGACCGGGCGGGGCAGGTCGATGTTGTTGGTGACTTCAATGTTGTTGACGACGGTCTGCAGAATCTTGTCGACTTCGCCGTCGGGAGCGAGCAAGCCGGCGCGGGTAAGGCGCTCGACTACGTTGTCTTCCGCCTGCTGCTGCCATTGGCGTTCGGCTGCCAGGGGCGAAGCGTCTTGTGCGGTCGGACTGTCGTCCTGCACGCTATCAACACGGATATTGGTGAGTTCGTCCGACTGGCCGTCTTTCTTCAGGTCGTAGCCCCAGATGCGGGTCTGCGCCTTGAAGGCCATCTGATTTTTCACGCCGGCGCTGAAATCGCCTTCCTCGCTGTAGATGAATGCCGGCACCCAGTAGCCCGGAACCAGGTTCAGGCGCCAGCTATCCATGTGGAAGAAGTAAGCATTGCGCGGGCGGGGCGCGTAGGTCCCGTTGAGGCGCACGATGTTGTAGTCCTGGTCCTCTACCCAGATGCGGCCCAGGAAACGGCCCTGCCCGCTCTTTGGCTTCGGAGTCACGTCAAACACCAGGCAGCGCACGTCGCCCAGAAATTCGCGGCGCACGTAGCGGAAGTCATAGTGCTGACGATCGAAATCGTTGCGATCCGCGAAAATCATCCAGGAAAAACCGAGCGGCTGGTACTGCACCTTGAACAACTTGCTGAAGCCGCCGAGCAGGTGCTTCTCCATGCTCTGGTCGTCCTTGATGTAGTCCTTGCGATCGATGGAGGTGCTCAGATCCATGCGGCCGAGGAAATACTTGTCAGTTTGCGGCACGGGCCCGAGCGCGGGATCGAGCGTCAAATTCTGCAGATACGTCTCGATCACCGGGGTCCGCATCTGCAGCATCTTGATCAGGCCTTTTTCCCGCATCACGAAGCGGTCCACCACCTGGTCCATGGTGCTGGGCTGCGGTCCAGCCTGCGGAGGCGCGGGCTGCGCGTTCGCCGCCGGTGCTGGTGAAGGCACCTGGGGCGTGGCTGCGGGTTGCGCAGTCTGCCCTTGGTCGGAAGCGGACATCTGGACCGGGGCCGGCTGCGAGGTCGGCTGCGAATCTGCCGGCTGTTGTGCTACCGCACTCACCGATAGCAGCAAGGTGACCATCCAATTCAAGGTGCGCATAACTCTCATCTCCGTATTTCTTCAGTACCCAATTCTTCAGTACGCCAACTGGAAAACAACGTGTACCACCGCGGTGGAATCCACCGGCTGACCATTGCGCAGAGCCGGTTTGAAGCGCATCTTGTTGGCTGCTGAGATAGCGGCTTCATCCAGCCCATGACCCAGGCCGCGGACTACGCGATTCACGTGCAACTGTCCGTTGGCCCCAAACATGACTTCCAGCAAAACTTCTCCCTCGAGCTTGAGCGCGCGGGCTTCATCCGTATAAGTTGGATTTGGTTTGAAAGTAATCTCCACCGAATTGGTGGGCGGACCAGAATCTGCAAGCTGTGACCTGCCCGAGCCGTGGGAAAGTTCCTGTTGCCCGAAGCCGCCGGTAGCGACAGCGTTGCCGCGGCCATTGCTGCGCCCATCGCCGTTGCCCCCGGTCGCAACGCCATTGCCGAATCCCGCGCTGGCAACTGTGCCCTTCATCCCCTTCGCGCCGCCCGTGCCGTTTCCGTAGCCTGGGCCCTGCGGCATATCGAACGATCCCGTGGAAGCGGCCACCAGGTGTGCGCCCGGCTTGCCTTCTCCCTTGAGTCCATTGGGATCGCCAAAACCGCCAGTCTGCACTTTCTGGACGGGGGCATTCAGGGTCGGCGTCGCCGAACTGCCCGTCGAAAACTCACCGGTATGAATCAGTTGCGGACGCGCGCCGCCCGAGACTTCCTTCAATTGCGGCGGCTGGAAATTATTGACCACTACCTTGGGCGCTTCCGGCTCCGGCTCGGGCCTGGGCTGCGCAACCCGAATTTCGCGGGGCACAACCAGATGCGGCGAAGCGACCGGCACGGCTGGAAGCAGTTTCGCATGCACCATCTGAGGCTTCGGTTTCGGTAGAGGTTTGGGCTCGTGCCCGGTCAACGGCATCACTGCGGTAAGGTGATAGCTGGTCTTCACTGTCAGCTTCTCCGGAAACAGCAGACCGATGTTCACCAGCAGCAGCAGAAAGGCCAGTTCAATGCCATAACTGGTGGCAAGCGTCTGCCAGCTGATCCTTTTCGTCGGCAGAAGGTTGAACTGCGGTCCGCGATAAGCCGTGGCCATGCAATAGCTCCAAGAGTAGGAACCCGGGCCGGGGAGAGTGCGCGGGTGGAAGACTTAAGGTAGGGGAAATCGGACGGGGGGTAAACGTGTCTGCCGCTGGTGTACCTTGGTAACCAGTTGAAATTCAGGGTGGAACCGCGGTCCAAAACGGTGCTGGATTGCCGGCGGGACGCCGGCGCTATCCATTCCGCCCACGAAAATAGTAGAAAACCGGTACGCCTGCCAGAATCACCAGGGAACCCATGGCCGAGTTCAGGAGATTGTCGGTAAAGGTGTAGTAAAGCAAGACTGCTGAGGCGAGTACGAACAACGTCGGCACCACCGGGTAACCCCAAACCCGGTAAGGACGGTTGGCCTCCGGTTCGCGCCGGCGAAACACGAAGACCGTGCTGCTGGTGATCATGTAGAAAAGCCACTCGGCGAAAATGGCGAGCGAGAAGAGCTGGCGGAAACTGCCGCCCACCAGCAGTAGTGCGATCGCAAGTCCCAGTTGCACAAGAATGGCTACCGAGGGAGTCAGAAAGCGCGGGTGCACTTTCGCGACCGAAGGAAAGAAATAGCCGTCACGCGCGGCCGCGAAGGGAACGCGCGCTCCACTCATGGTGGTGCCGTTGAGCGTGACGAGCATCGACAGCGCCATGCCGGCGGATACGACGCTCGCGCCCATGGCACCCAGAATCAAAGCGACTGCGTCGGACGCCGGGCGGGGCGAGCCCGCGATCGCCGCCGAAGGCAGCACATACTGCACGCCCGCATTCACCAACACGTAGAGCGCGCCCACGATAGCCACCCCGGCGATCAGCGCGATGGGAATATTCCGCTCGGGCTGGCGAATCTCGCCCGCGACCATGTTGAGATCGTTCCAGCCATCGTAGGCCCAGAGAGCCGCGACCAGCGCGGCCATGAAGCCCGCGATGCCTCCCTTGGCGCCCGTGAACGTGCTCGCGAAATTGCTCCAGTTACCGCCGCGATATCCGAAGCACACCACCACGATGCCCACGATGATGCCGACCTTCAAGAGCGTGAACACCAGCTGAAATTCCCCGGCTTTTTTCACGCCGATGTAGTTCAGGAACGAAATGAACACGGCGGCTGCAATCGCCGCCAGCTGGCCGTAGGTAACCACCAGCGGCGCTCTGACGATGGGATGCGAGAAAAATGAGAAGACGGCAAACTCGCCGAGAATGCGGACAAAGCCGGTGGTAATCGTCGCGATCGACGCGGGTTTCGAGATGAGCAGCGTGGTCCATGCATAGAGAAATCCGCCTAAGGGCCCATAGGCGTCGCGCACGTAGATGTATTCGCCACCGGCCTGGGGCCGCATCGCGCCCAGTTCGGCGTAGGTGAGTGCTCCGAAAAAAGAAAGCAGTCCGCCCACAAACCATGCCAGGTAAACCAGCTTGGCCGAGCCGACCGCCTGCATCATCTCGGAAGGAACCAGAAAAATTCCGCTGCCGATGATGGTGCCGACCACGATCGCGGTGGCATGGCTGACGCCCAGATCGCGGGCGAGTTGCGGTTCGAGCTTGGTTGGCACGGCGAGGGACATCAGAGGAGTTGGAGTATACGGGAAAATGGGCGCTCAGACGCAAGAGGCAAAAGCTTTTAACCGCGAAGGTCGCAAAGTTTACGCGAAGGGCGCAGAGAAAATCTGAAACCGCAGAGGACGCGAAGAACATCCGCAGAGTTTGCGGAGAAAAAGGTGTTAACCGCAAAGTTCGCAACAAAATTCTTTCTTTGCGTACTTTGCGCTACCTTTGCGGCCTTTGCGGTTAAAGTCTTTCTCTGCGTCCTCTGCGAAATTCTCCGCGCCCTCCGCGGTTTAAGATTTTTAAACGCCGACGTCGGCGTACTCCATAGCTTATAGTTACCAAACGCGCCTGGGATCCCCCAGGATGCGCCGTCGACGTCCCGACACCCTAAACCCTCGGCTGGAACCATAAAGTGCGCCTAAATCGCTTCTAAACGCCATTAACGGGCACTGTAGATCGAAACGCGACCTCAATTTCCAGTGAAAACTGCGTTGGACGCAGTTTTCAACTACTTAGCTATAAGTGAATCAAAATGAGACGTTCGACGACGAGGTCCTGGAATCCGGATTGTGAAGATTGTTCGTGAGCAGGCTCGCCCCGTATCCGATCACAAATGTAACCAGCGTTCCGATCGGCACATACCAGGTCCAGGGAACTTTTGTCCCGAGCCATAAGTAGAGCTCGACCCCAAAGCCGAACAACATCCCTACCATAGAACCACGCTCACTCGCGCGCCGGGTGAGCACGCCCAGGAGAAACACTCCCAGGAGAGCTCCATACGCCACCGAAGCAATCGTCAAGCCGACCTCGATGACCCGGGCCACCTTGTGCAGAGACAGCACCGCCAGCGAAAACAGCAGCAGGGCCCAGAAGAAGGTCGAGATGCGCGACAGCCGCAGCTGCGTGCGATCGTCGGTCTGCGGATGGCGTCGCAGGTAGAAATCCATCATCGAACTCGAGGACAACGAATTCAGCGCGGCGCTCAGATTCGACATCGCCGCCGCCAGGATCGCCGCAATCAGCAGTCCCGAAATCCCATGCGGCAGCCGCGTGACGATGAACTTCGGGTAGATGTAATCTGCCTTTCCGAACGAAGCCGACGGCAGCCCGTAGTAAGCCCACAGCATCACGCCGACAATCAAGAACAACGCGAACTGGAAGAAGATCGCGACCCCACTCGAAATCAGCGCCGTGACCGACTCGCGCTGGTTGCGAGCCGCCAGCAGGCGCTGCACGATGAGCTGATCGGTGCCGTGGCTTGCCGTATTGAAGAAAGCGCCCCCGATCAATCCCGCCCAGAAGGTGTAGGGCAGCCAGAAGTTCGGGGCGAAGTCAAAGACCCGCAACTTTCCCGCGCTGGCCGCCGCCGCATGAATCGCGGGCCAGCCGCCGGGAACCAGGCGCAGGATCGTGAACACTCCCACCAGAGTTCCGCCAATGTAGATGGCGGTTTGCACCACGTCGGTCCAGATGACGGCCGCCAGCCCGCCCTCAAAGGTGTAAATCAGCGTGAGCAGCGTGATGATCGCGATGGAGGAGACTTCGCCGGTGCCGAGCGCGATCGATACGACGATCGACACCGCGTACACGCGCACACCCTCCGCGGCCGCGCGCGTCAACAGGAACAGGGAAGCGGTCAGCGTTCGCAGCCGCGTGCCGAAGCGCCGTTCGATGAGCTGGTAAGCGGTATAGAGGTCGCCGCGAAAATAATGCGGCAGCAGCACAACGCTGATAATGATCCGCCCAACGACGTAGCCCATTGCGACTTGCAGAAACGTCAGGTTCGAGTCGTAGGCGAGGCCGGGCATGCTGATGATGGTGAGCGTGCTGGTCTCCGCTGCGACGATGGACAAGGCGATCGCCCACCACGGAATGTTGCGATCGGCCAGGAAGTAATCCCGCAACGAGCGCTGTTTTTTCCGGAAGCGCAGGCCGAAGAGAGTAATGCCGGCCAGGTACAGCGCGATGATGGCGAGGTCGAGATGGTTGAGTCCCATGAGTGAGCGGCACGGGGATCTCTACTCCGCTGACACCACCCCGTTTGCCCATTATGAAGGCGCGTGACTCCGGTTGGGAGTGAGAGTCCAGTCACCTTTTGCGGAAGATCGAGAAAGGTATCAGGGGCTGTGAACCACAGAGATGGTGCTCCAGGCGCAGACACACTGCAGTATTCCGGTCCGCAGTCTCGGCTTCCGATTGCCGTGACTCGACAAGATAGTCCGATTGTGAGGTTCTGAGCGTTATGGCGATTTTTCACCAACTATCGAGCGCTTGTATGATTGCGCGGCATGGAACCTGAGAGCAACTTGCCGCTCCCAACGCGTTTGCGCCACATCATTGAGACGGGCCGCTGGCCGAAAACGCACGACGAGGAAATACATCAGAATATTCGCTCACTTGTTCCGAAAGAACGCATCCAGTCATTCGCTCCTGAGCAAGATCGCATCTACCTTTTCAGGCCGCCATTTCGGACCATAGCGCAGCGCATGAGCGGTGCGGAAAGCGCGTTCTGGTCAAGGTGGGGACACTCGGCGAAATTGCGCCCGACTTGGCTCTCGACATCGCGGATTTTGGGCTTGGGGCAGACAGCGCAATAGTGCTTGATTACAGGCAAGAGAACCCACCAGTGATCCGGCTCGTTTGGCGAAAACCGGAGCCGAACGAATGGGTACGTTGCGCTGACAGTTTTGACGAGTTTGCAGACTTGCTTGGGCTGGATTAGAACCTGAGGATTTTGAGTGAAATGGCGATGTTGCAACAGTAGTCTGAATGGCTCTCCGCAAACAGTTTTCGAGTCTGCAATTTATAGGGCACACACTCTTTGTCGAAGGCGTCTCCTGGAAATGAAGCCCCTTCAATAGACGAATTGCGTAAACACGCGGCAACGTTGATTAACGACGGCCCGATTCCCGCGCCCAGCATTGACTCTGCCATTGATTTTGCCCTTGACAATCCGCCGTTGTTATGTAAGTCTCCGCCAATCCTTTTCTTGACGTCCCGCGACGCCAGCGAAGCTCGGGGCTAACTAAGGCCGATCCGAGAAGTACGCAGGCCCATTCGGCTCGGTAGTCAAGGCCCAATCATCAATCCCAAGGTAAATGAAAACAAAGCGCTACAGTGTGGAACTGTGCGCTACTTCATGAAAGACCACTTAGGAAGCAGCGAACTCCTGTGCAGAGAGGTGTGCAGATTGTCGATAACTTCCAATCCTATTCAGGATAAGGAGAAGAATCCGTGAAAACGCCGAAGGCTGGATTTCTGATGTTGTTCCTGGCGCTCGGAATGCTTCCGAACGCCATGGCTCAGACTACAGAGGGCAAGGTAACTTTGGTCGGGTCAAAGACGATGGGGACAACCGCGATCAACAACGCGTCCGCCGCCAGTTTCGCGTCGATCTCTAAAGCTCGGAGTCAGCCGCATCCTAACCTGGTCGCGGCGCGACGAGCTTTCATGCCCAATCAAATTGCTTCGGCGGCAGCGGCCCTCGCGGCGACGCTCTCCGTCCCGGTTCCCAAGCCCAATACAGTGAAGAGCGGCGGAAACCGTTTAGGCTTCGCTGGTCTTACCACCGTTGACACCGCGAACACCAACGGGTTTGTAGTCACTCCGCCAGACCAAGGACTTTGTGTCGGCAATGGCTTTGTGCTGGAAACGATCAATTTGGTCATGGCCGTTTACAGCAAGACGGGAACGCAGCTTTCAGCTCCGGTGTCGGTAAACAGTTTCTTCGGAGCTGATCCCGCCGTAACCTTCCTTAGCGACCCGAGGTGCTATTACGATCGCTCCACCCAGCGCTGGTTCGTTTCCATCACTAACGTACTCAACTTCAACACGAATCGCAGCAATCTCTATCTTGCGGTAAGCCAGACGGGCGACCCCACGAAAGCCTTCACCGTTTACTCGATCGACACTAGCGACGATGGTTTGGATGGAACTCCTAGTAATCCCGGATGCACCACAGCCAGCCCGTGCTTTGGCGATCAGCCTTTGCTGGGTGCCAACGCTTTCGGTATCTATCTCAGCACCAACGAATTCGGAGTGTTCAGCAACGTCTTTAACGGGGCCCAGATCTACGCGCTGCCGAAGGCTGACTTGGAAGCAGGCACGCCATTTACCATCGTGCACATTGGAAACCTGCCGCTCGCCGAAGGCATTGCTTACTCTGTCCACCCGGCCATTTCCCCTGGTGGCGACGATAGCGAAGCCTCCGGCGTCGAATATTTCCTCAGCGCGCTTGACTTCAATGGCACACTCGACAACCGAATTGCAGTCTGGGCCCTAACCAACACAAGCTCCCTCACTCGGTCGAGCCCGAATGTCTCCCTAAAGAAGGTTGTGATTAACAGCGAAGTGTATGGCCAACCTCCGGTCGCAACTCAGAAAGCTGGGTCCTATCCGCTGGGTCAGTCGCTTGGAGATCCGGAAGAGACTGTGGACACCGGAGACGATCGCATGGAGGAGGTGGTCTTTGCCAATGGCCAACTGTGGTCAGGACTCACGACGGTTGTCTCGGACGGAACGAATTCGAATGCTGGCATTGCCTATTTCGATGTCACACCGAAGCTCAAGGGCGGGAATCTCACGGCCACGATCCGGGGGCAGAATTATGTGTCGGTAAAGGGGGCGTCGGTGATGTACCCTGCGGTCGCAGTGACCGCAGATGGCACGGCGGCGGTGGCCTTCACTCTCACTGGACCTTCCTACTTCCCAAGTGCAGCATTTTCCCACTTGACTCCTGCCAACGCGGTGAGTGTCAACCTCGTCGCAGCGGGCACCTCGCCCCAGGACGACTTCTCAGGTTACCCGCAATTCGGCGGCGCTGGAACTGCGCGCTGGGGTGATTACTCGTACGCCGTGGCGGACGGAGAGTCGCTTTGGCTTGCCACCGAGTACATTCCTGGAGGCATAGACAGCACCTTTTATCTTACGAACTTTGGAACCTTCATCTACAAAGTGAATCTGGACTAACCAAGCGTTTTGTTGGGACCGGAGCAAGGTTTGCTTCGGTCCCGATTGGTTTGCCTTCCCACCTTTTGTCGTCGGTCACTCGGCGTCATGTGGCCACATTGTGCCGTATGTTCCACTCGAAGCACAATTCCAAGATAACTGTCGAAACCAGGCAATTGCACAAGTATGCGCTTTTTCTTCGCCGTTTTTGAGAGTCAGTGAGTGTAATGGGGATTTTTCACCTGTTACCGCGAGCGCCAAAGTGTGTGGCTCGGTCACGCAGGCGGCGGTCCCTTGCGGCTAATTATTGGGCCAGACAACTCTAAGCCGAGCTAAACATTCTTTTCTCTTGACTCCTGCTCCTGCCAGGAGCAGACTCCCTCCCAATCGCCTCTCAAAAGGGAAGCGCAGCACCCGCTGAGGCGAACGATTCCCCCACCCCTGGTCCCTGGCGAACTAATAGCAAAGACAATCGAGGGTTTTCTAAACAACTCTCGAAATCTCGGCCCTAGGTACGAGAATTGTCATGGATGCCGCAGCCAACTGTTCTCGACGCGTAATCAAAGCGCAGCCATTGTCCCCCCGCTGCCCGCGTCTCCCCGATCGTCGCTATGCGCTAAGCTTGCTCGCCGCCTTCGGCGTTCTCGCTTTTATTCTCTCCGCAACGTCCCCGAGTGACGACGACATTCAGCAAGAGTTTTGTAAGACTAGTAAGTCAAGGCAATATGCGTTTGCCAACCATAAAGCAGTATCCAATCTCCGGATCTTCCGAATCCGCGCGGTCTGTTCCGCGCTTGCTCTGCCAACGTCGCTAATTCCCAGTTATTTCGCGACGGCACGTGTCTCCATCCCCGACGACGAGATCAGGGGCAGAGTCAGGAGTAGCACGACCGGCGATCGTTCGCCTCCCACCGCATCGTCCTAAAGCCTCCTCGTACTTCTTTTAATCATCGCAGCACGCGCGCGAGATAAATCGCAGTTCAGCACCTGTGAACGCTTAACTGCGCACCACGGTTGTCCCCCCTCCGGAACAGTCCACCGGATTGCGGAAACCCATCGAGTTTGACGCAGACCAAAAGGAGGTCTAAATGAAAAACACATCGATTTCGAGAATCTTGATAGCCGCGACTCGTACGAGCATAGGAAACAACCTTAAATCTAAAACATTGACGCTTAAAGGAGATCGGATGAAAACAACATTCAAGAGACTCGCCGCAGCTCTGGGCCTGGTCTTGATTGGAACGATCCTTACCGCAAGAGCGAGCGCCGAGTGCGGATACTATCCTCCGAGCCACAAGGGCGGCGCCGTTGTCTCGCCGCAATCTTGGAATGGGGCAGAGTTCGGTTCGGGCTCGCTCTTGCTCGTTTCCGAGGACTCCAACAACTCGATTGTCGGAATGTGGAAATTTACGCTCACTGCCCAGGGTAATACTGGCCCTGGCGCGCCGCCCGATGGTGTACCACTCGATATAGGTTTCACCCAGTGGCACAGCGATGGGACCGAAATCATAAACTCCGGACGCCCTCCGCAGGACGGCAGTATCTGTTTGGGAGTATGGGAAAAAACTGGAAAATCCAGATACAAGTTCAATCACTTTGCTACGGGCTACGATACCGCCAACGCGCCGAGCGGGATTGGGAACCCGACCGGACCCACCCACATCGTTGGGGATGTTATGGTGAGTCGAGACGGAAAACACTATGCTGGGACGTTTACCTTGGATGCATATGATACGTCCAACACCTTGGTCGCCCACATCGTCGGTGTAATCACCGCAACTCGCATTACCGTGAGCACCCCAGTGAGCAGTGTATTCTAGGGACCGGCGTCATCCCGAAAGACATCCCCGGCAAGGTTCTGGAGAGTGGTGGGCCGCAAGGCCTGCCACTTTTGGCCTAGCCTAAGTCACCGACTGATAAAAATCGCATTTCGGCAGAATGGAGGCAATACAATGCAACGGACACACAGATCTGTGCTGGCCATAGCCATCGTGACGACAACGGCGCTGGCCCTGGTAATGGTCGGACATCGCAATGTCGCCCAAGCTAACGACGATGGATGTAATGCTTCTACCGTAAAGGGCGCTTACGGTTTTGCCATCGGCGGCTTCGTCAGCACCACGTTCAGCGGCGATCCGCAGCAGGTGGGCGAATTCGTTCCTCTCGCCGCCGCCGGTACCTTCTCCTTTGACGGCCGGGGAACCTCTTCGCGCTCACTCACGGCGAGTTTCGGTGGGGCTGTTTTCCCTATCAGCGACTCGGGACCATATACCGTGAATCGGGACTGCACCTTGTCCGCAACCTACTCGGATGGCACTTGGAGCATGGTCATCATAGGCCGCGGGAAGGAGATCAAGGCCATGAACACCGCGCCCGGAACTGCCGTACAGGGAGTCCTCACGAAGCAATAGACATTCGAGGTTCGCTTCAGAACCGAAGGGAGTACCTGATCGGCTGAGATGTCGGATGAAACTGTCGCAGCAATCTGTGCTCCCGCGTCGAACTGGGCACTATTACGGATAACTGTCGAAACCAGGCCATTACACTCACGATCCGGAGCTTTCCAAAAACGTCTCTGGGAACGCCGCTTCAACCGATTGATTCTGCAGCGGCGAAAACCGGAGGTTCTGCGCTTTCCGAAACCACTTGTTTTTGGAATGAGTGAAGGGAGTCACCGATAGCTCAGATGGATGGAGCGACAATTACCCGTTTGGACACGGACTCAGCACACGTTTACAGCTAGCCTACCTTATATTGCTTCAGATCAAGCGCCTCAACCAGACCCCAATGGACCCTGAAACGTTCAGCCGAGCGATTGAATTCCGCTCTGGGATCGACGTACTTGTAGACATACTCGGCACCTCCATACCCGCGACCTCCAGCCCGATACACGCCTATGATGGAGAAGTCATACAGTTGTTCCAAAATTTCGTCCATCGGACGAGGCTGTTCAAGTTTTTCGTTCCAGGAGCCGTATGCTTTCGCGAACTCATCCGGAGTAAATACTTGATACCCAAGGTGACGAAGCATCTCAAAATAGATCTTCTGGTCGGGATGGTACTTATGTATTTCATCAACGATTTCCGAACGTAGATAATTGCTGTAGTCGGTATGGGCAAGATTGACGTCTTCGTTGGTAAACTTATTGCCGCCCGATCTGCGATGAAATACATCCAGGACGCAATTGCAAAACTTAATAACATCCCTGGGTCTGCGAAAGGTGCGGTCTAGGATATGTTGGTACTTGGTCTGGTGGCCACGCATTTCTGTTGTTTCGTCGAATACGATGTTCCATGAGTTCTCGGCCGGGATTCCTAGTACCTCGCCGAATCGTCGCTCCATGACGGATTTGAGCGTTGCGGTCCCTGGCTGATCCCACTCCAGTTCGACACGGTAGGTGTCCGTGATCTTGTTCTTGTCCTCAAACAAAAGGCTCTTGTGATAAATATCGCTCCGAAGGAATACCAAGATTTTTAAGTTGCACCCGCGCTCCCTTGCGGAGTTTGCGAAATCTCGGGCAGCAAGCACTAGACCTATGAGTCTGAGGTGGTACTCAGTGGAAGCGGGCTGGAATCCGATATCCAACTGATCAAAGCAGATGTAATACCGATTTGACGGATTCAGTGAAGTGAGCGCCAGTTGCTCCAGTGATCTATTGACATCCTGGAAGACTCTGGGAAGCTGTTCCATTGCGAGTTCGTCCCTTTCTTTTTCAAATTGGAACAACTTCAGGTCCACCTTGAGCTTGTTGAGATGGCGCAGGCGCTTCCCAGGATGAAACACCTCCGTAATGTCTGGATCCTTCGAGCCGTATGTGTCGACAATGAAGCTCTCAAGTTTGGCAAGGGCCTCCATTGCCGATTCAGACCACGGCTGTGACTGGTCGAAGTTGAGTAACATCTTAGACAGCGACAGCAGGATGAGGTATTTCCAACTGTGCAGGTAACGCTCCTGCTCCGCGGCAGATGGTACGACCTGTGCATCGTGGTGATGCCACGGATAATCAGCGAAACTGTGCCCAATGGAAAAGGTCGCTGGATCGCGGAGTAGAACGATTTTCTTATAAATTGCTGTCTTGCCGGCGCCCTTTCTGCCGAGAACCAAGAAACGGCGGCCGTTCAGCGCTTCCAGGTAAGCAGGATGCGACTCAAAGCATCGAGCAAGCAGGTCGTCGGACTCAGCATCGATCGCGCCGAAATCGTTTATGGAGTGGAGGTCATTCATCTCGGCCGGATTGATTATATCTCCTCCCGATAGGATGCCTCTCTGCGCAGCATCCCGCCACAGCCTCGCGGCCCTCGAAAGCTTCCTGCAAAAACAAGTCTTTTTGGAAGGCGCGGAACGCGTGATACCAAGGCTGAAAATTCAATCGCTTAGGTGTCTGCCTGCGTAGACGTTTTTGGAAAGGCAAAGCTTGCAGCAAGGCAGGCTCATTGTCCGGTTTGCTCGTCATCCGATCACAATGTAGGGAGCGGCAATCAAGGTGACACCTGATCTATCCATAACCGCCCATGCCATCTATGGACATCCTTTGGCGAGTAAGCATAGTCAAAGCTGACAAGCTTCGTAAACTAGCATTTTTTCCTGGCATTGCTCTCAACGAGTCCGCTAGAATCGCCCCCCTTCTTATCGTTCCATAGCCCCATTCTAGATTTTCGGACGACTTAAACGACGTGCGGACGAGTCTTGTTGTTCTTGCGACCGTTCCTTGCCTGAGCGCAATGCGATCCCCAAACGATGGATATGGTAAAGGGACTGTATTGCGAACATGCGTGCTTGAAGAACTGTACCTTCTGACAGTGGCCACTCTCAAGAAGGCTCGTCACACTTCCCTCCCTTCGGGTGAGTTTTCTATGACAGAAGGGATGAATACTCCACCTGACCGGCCGGCGTGGTTCTTGCTGACTCACCATTGGCTGAGTCTAGCAGGCGTGGCCCTCGTCCCGCCGAAGCAAGGGCATTGCAGGACTCACTAACGAGCAAGCCCAGGCAATTGCAGACTTCGTAAAGACGATCAAGTAGATTACTGCTCGAGGAAGATCGACAGGTTTCCACATTGGATTACGCAACTGGACATGCAGAGTACCGCCACGATCTCGCGCATTGTTCGTCGGAAGAGAGGCAGATTAGGCCTATGACTTGGACGCGAGCAGTATTGATCACGGCTGCCCTGGCCTTCGGGGTCGTTACAATATCGGCGCAATCGAATCCTCCAACATCGAGCTTGACCGCAACCCCTGCCGCAAACCAGACGCCGGATAAAACGGTCTCACCCGCACAGGAGCAAAAGACGTCTGACACCAAGACTGATGGCGATTA